>JABLTR010034212.1_pt1 | contig 60314 bp, 64 predicted proteins | sample 7160071 | NCBI WGS metagenome assembly JABLTR01 (sample SAMN14651230, study PRJNA627086) | human gut metagenome | isolation source: feces | host: Homo sapiens | reverse complement strand
GCCCTGATCATTGGAATTTCAACATTTAGCTTCATTTTATGCATAGAAAAAGTCCAACCTTTCATCTTGAAGTTGGACCTTTGTCTACAGTCTGATATCTCTCCTTCTGGAGAGATATTTTTGTTTGGCGCGCCACAAGGGACTCGAACCCCTAACCTTCGCGGTAGAAAAAGCCATGCATTTCCAACATTCCTGGGATTAATTGTATGCTTTTTACAACTCTTTTACAACCTCTTGTATTTGTGCATGAACTTATATATAATGGTAGAGAGCGGTGGCAAGCCCGCCCTCTTACGTTTCGGCCTGTCGATTATTCGGCAGGTTTTTCCTTTTTTGCCATCTCCCTAACGTCTTCGATAGCCTTCTTTACTTCGTCCATATCCTTACAGGCTGCGAATTTATCAGCTACCAAATTAAGTATCACTTCCATCTGCTTATCCGTCATATTCTCCACAGTTTCCTCCTTGCATGTGTAAATCGACACACAGTGTTTGATTTTCATACCTCACCTCCTTTTCATGTGATGACTTTTGCCACCGCTTAGTTTAATTTTTTTAAACTTTAGGAGTAAAAAAATATGTCCCAACGTCTTCCTTTTCTATATCTAACATTTCTGTCATTTTTATAATGTCGTCAGAATTGAATCGTGACTTATTATTCATCTTCAAAGAAAAGGAATTTTCTGATATTCCAAACGCCTTCACAAAGTTTGACTGTGTTCCATATTTCTCAACAATCCTACCCTTAAGCCTAGAATAATCGAATGCCACTCTCTCACCTCCTTGCCTTCTTCTTTTTGATGGATTAAGTTTAACATTTTTAAACTCGCATATCAACATCTTTATTTAATTTTTTTAAACTTTTGTATTGATTTTTTTAAACTTCCATATTATAATAATCACACATCACGGAGGATTGAACAATGAATAAACCAACGGAACAATTAAAGGAGCGGTTAAAAAAGGCTCTCGATATACGAAACTTAACCCAGCAAGAATTGTCGGAAAGGACGCAAATACCCAAGTCTTCGATATCTCAATACTTAAGTGGGTATGCAAAGCCTAAAGACGACAGAGTTTACGCTATGGCTGTTGCACTAGATGTCAATGAGGCGTGGCTACTTGGTTTTGATGTTCCAATGAACAGGGGGGAAATATCTTCAAATGTTCACTCGGGACTCACTGATAAACTTCTCAGCAACATCTTCCCTATATCGGTAAAAAAGTTTCCGCTTCTGGGTGAAATAGCATGCGGTGAGCCAATTTTCGCAAACGAGGACAGGGAAAGCTACGTGATGGCGGGAACAGATATTGATGCCGACTTTTGCCTAAAGGCCAAGGGCAACAGCATGATGGGTGCAAGGATACTTGACGGCGACATCGTTTTCATAAAGGAAACAGATATAGTGAATAACGGGGAAATAGCAGCGGTGATAATTGATGATGAGGTTCTGTTGAAACGATTCTATTATTTCAAAGATGAAAATTTGCTCACTCTGCAATCAGAGAACCCTCAGTATCCGCCTAAGAATTATAAAGACGAACAATTAAACCATATACGGGTAATAGGCCGAGCTGTTGCATTTCAAAGCGATATAATATAAAGGTGGCATCATGGGAATTTTGAGCGCACTATTTGGAAGCAGAAAGAAATATGATATAAATACACTGAATCGCGATATGGAAATTTTAAACGATTGTGCCAGGATTATGGAAAGCACAGTCAATCCAGAGGTTTTCTTTAGTAGGTTCGAACTTTACCTAAATAAACTTGAAATCCTCGCCGAGGCGGAAGCTTCTGGCTGTATAAATGTTCAAGGTGATAGTTTCGTTGACGCTCAGAGGAAATTTGCCTCCAGTAATGGTATAATAAAAATTATAAATGACTTTATAGATAGAATGTGGTCTGATAACCTTGCCAAAGTGGAAAAACTAAAAACGGAAAAAGGCAAGCAAAACCGATACGACAAATTCTACGAAACCCTGAAAGAGTATGAGTATTGCATGCCTCAACCATGCATTCAGCACTATAAATCACTAAATGAAAATTCAAAGGTAAAAAAATTCCCTCCAACAGAAAGCAATGATTCATCTGCAAGAGGTAATACCGAATATGAAGCTTGGCTTAACAGCTACCAAAACCACCATCTGGATTTCGATACATGGAAGTCTATGGCTCTTGGTGAATACGCCGAGGACCCCATTGAAAAATATGCCCAGTACGAACGGGAAATGCGCCCACTATGGGACGAATATTACAACAATCTCAAAGAGATAGAACGTGACTGGTCAAAGCTATATAATTCAAAACGGTATGAAGGGAAGTTTGCCGATATGTTCGAAACTGCTTGCTTGAGAAATATTGAGTTATACAAGAAAATGTCACAAGCGGAGATAGAACATGGTGAAACACCACCTCCGAATGCACCAGCCTTCAAAAGACTGGCAATGCTGTATGAAAAACAAGGGCTATACGAAGAGGCTGTACTTGTCTGCCGAGACGCTCTAGATAATGGAGCGCATGGAGATAAGATGGCAAACCGTTTTGAGAGAATGATAAAAAAATTAAACCGAGAGCCTTCCGTTGACGAACGGCAACTTATTGATAGGTATAGGGCGTAGCTGCCTTGAACGGTTTATGAAGGTATCATGGGATTTTAGATATATAGCTATATACGCAAAATGGGTATTGAGGTTATAGGTTGATAGTTTTATGCAAGCGGTATAGATGCATTATGCGAAATATTTTTCTTATAACGGTAAAAATATTCCGAAATAACGTTGAAAAATCATTGATAATTTCATATAATAAGGGTACGATAAGAATATCGCCTGAGAGCAGGGCGATTTAAAAATAAAGACGGCTCAATGGATGATTCTCTTCGTAGAGCGCGAAGAGCTTAAACAAAATAAGGCTCAATGGAAGATGTGCCCTTTGAGAAATCGAAGGGCACTTTTTTATAGGAGCGCATATGAAATTAATAATACTTACCAAAGAGTTCTATGATGACTATAGCAACTGCGATGAAATATTGAAAAAGAGAGACCGTCCATATGCTTGTCTCGCAATCAGGACGGAAAACGCACTCTTTGCAATTCCCTTCCGGCATCACATAACACACAGGTATGCGTTTTATACGATTGGAGAAGCTGGAATAGATTTTACTAAAGCTGTAGTGATTACAGAAGATAGATACATATCTACTGACAGGCCGACAATCGAAAGTGCTGAGTTTGCCATCATAAAAAGGGAAGAACGGAAAATCGAGTACTTGTTTTCAAAATTCTTGAACCAATACCGTAGGGCAATGAAGCATAGGGACAACCCAAGAAGTAAAAACCTCTTAAAATACAGCGCATTGCAGTATTTTGAAGAGTACCTATAGAAGAACAAAAGCCCCCATCGCTGGGAGCTGATGTATAGGGCTGTATGATACAACCCAGTTCTCGCAAAACGATTGTATCATCTCAGCCCGGATTTGTCAAAGCCCGGGTATTTTTGTGCCCATTTTTTCAACGATTTATTGCAAGGCTTTGGAAGATATAAGGGAGATGGTACTACATGGCGACAAAGAAAAACACCGCCATTAAGCATGGCGATAAGGAATATAGCTACTACCGGATTACCCGCACTGTCGGCCACGAATGGAAAGACGGAAAGCGAGTCCCTATAAAAAAGCAGTTTGTTGGCACCAGTAAAGGGAATGCGGAGCAGAAGTATAAAGAATATTTGCAGCAGCAGGCAGAGGCGAAGCTGGCAAAGGAAAGAAAATTGCAGGCGGCGGCACTGCGGACCTTCGGTGAATACGCGGAGGAATATACATATGCCGTGCTGCCAAACAGCAATTACGCAGCAGGGACCCAAAACCAATACACGATAAAATATAGAGCCCACGTAAAGAAATCCTTTCTGATGTCTATGCCTATATCGGAAATATCGGCCAAGACCGTGCAAAACTACTATAACAGCCTTGACGTATCGGATTCTGTCATTTCCGGCATACATAAATGGATGTCCGCATTCTATAAATGGATAGCGTTAAACGAGTACGGAAACAATGTTCTTTCCGCTGTTACATTGCCAAAACACGATGACTCTGAGCCAAAGGAGATCGTGGTATGGGAGCCGGATGAACTGAGGGCTATTTTCTCGGCCTCAAACGGTTTCAAGTATCGTCTGATGATATTCCTCATGTACTACGAGGGGTTACGGATATCCGAATGTCTGGGCCTGAAATATACAGACATAGACGAAAAGATAACGGACATAAAACGCCAATACTATAGAGGCGAGATCTGCCCGCCAAAGCATAAATCGTACAGGAAACTACCAACGCATCCGGATGTCTTTGCCGCCTTGCAAGTGCATAGACAGCAGCACGAAAGAGAAATGGCACGGCGTGGATACCGGACCGAATACGTCCTCACCACCCGCACTGGTAAACTCCTGGACTATCATAATGTCAGGGCTGCGTTTATACGATTCTATAGAAAAAACGGGATACCGGAAAAGAAGCTGCATGCATACCGAGCGACATTCTGCACGGAGCTGTGCCGGGCGGGCGTACCGCTCGAAGTTGCCTCAAAGCTTATGGGGCATAAATCCATAGAGGTAACGGCCAGGCATTACGCACTTGTAAAGGCAGACGTTCAGGCAGAGGCTATAAATAAACTCCCAAGCTTTATCTAGCTTTATCTAAAAATTTTACAACTTTTTTACAACTTTTGCCGAAGAAAAAGTCCGAAAATCGACGATTATCACAAAGCGTAGACGAAAACGCCGAAATAAAAAACACGTTGAAATTTCAATGCTTCCAACGTGTCTTTCCATTGAATTTGGCGCGCCACAAGGGACTCGAACCCCTAACCTTCGCATTCGTAGTGCGCGACTCTATCCAATTGAGCTAGTGGCGCTTATCAGCCATATCCTTCGACCGTACTAGAAAATTATACACTATTACACCTCTCCATGTCAAAATATATTTACTCTGTTTTTTCCATGGTTTCACGCATCCTGGCCAGCACCTTCTTTTCTATCCTGGAAACTTGCACCTGTGATATTCCCAGTACTCCGGCTATCTGCTGCTGAGTCATATCCTTGAAGTATCTGAGAACGATTATCTGCCGTTCTCTGTCCCCCAAGCTGCCTATGGCCTCTTTGAGATCTATCATCTCCACATTCTGCTGTTCTTCATCGACATAGTATCCGCCGTGCATCCCTTCAGGTATGAATTCATTATCCAGGCTTTCTATGTTGGCCATGGAGTCGATAGCCCCGAGGATCTCCATCACATGTTCCTTGGAAATCCCCATTTTTTCAGCCAGATAGCTTATTTTAGGGCTCTTTCCGTTTTTGTTGTAATATCCCTGCTGTAAAGACTTGAGTGTCTTCATCTCATTTTTGAGCTGTCGGCTTACTTTTATCTTTCCGTCATCCCTCAAAAACCTCTTTATCTCACCTAATATCATGGGAACCGCATAGGTGGAGAACATCACGTCAAACTTGGGGTCGAATCTGTCTATAGCCTTTACCAGCCCCACGAAGCCGACCTGCATCAGATCATCAGCTTCATAATAGCCTGACGCATACTTCATCGCTAAGTTTTTTACAAGCCCGATGTTTTGTGTGACTACCAGCTCCCGCGCCCTGCGGTCCCCGTTCTGTGCTTCCTCTATTAGTCTGTATGTATCCTCCTTAGCTACAGGTTCATATTTATATGCCACTTACAACATCCAGATATTTGGTCATGATCACAGTGGTTCCCTTGCCTGTCTCCGACCGTACCGCCAGCCTGTCTGTAAAGCTTTCCATCACGGTGAATCCCATTCCGGAGCGTTCCTCATCCTTTGCTGTGGAAAACATAGGCTCCATGGCTTTCTCCACATCCTCTATACCCACGCCTTTGTCCTCCACTACTATCACCAGTTTGCCACTGGTCGACACGGAACATTCCAGCCTTATCTTCGCTTCGTCTTTATCCGGAAAAACGCTGTATCCGTGTATTATACTGTTGCTGACCGCTTCAGATACCGCCGTCTTGATCTCTGTCAGCTCCTCCACAGTGGGATCCAGCGGCATGACGAAAGCAGCAGCTACAGCTCTGGCAAAAGCTTCGTTTTCCGGCAGCGCACTGAATTCCATACTCATCCTGTTGTCCATATATCAAACCTCCATACTCATCTGCTCCTGGCCGTTTATCATCGCGGCCGCGCTTTCAAAATCCTTGGCTTTCGGGACTATGGAAAACACTCCCGCCATATCCAGCAGCTTTTCTATATAATTGCTGCATCCCGATATATATATTTTCCCGCCGCTCTTCTGAAGTTTCTTATATCTGCCGAGGACGACGCCTATCCCTGAACTGTCCATAAACTCAACACCGCTGAAATCAAGGACAAGATCGCTGCATCCGAATGCCTTCATGGACTTATCTATAGCCTGCCTCAATGGCATAGCGCTGTGATGATCCACTTCACCTTTAATACATGAGATCAGGATATCCCCGGAAACTCTGAAGATTACTTCCACTAAAAAACCCCCTTCGTTCAAAAGACTACAATACAATTATAATCTCTTGACGAGGGGGTTGTCCTTAGGAGAAAATGCATGAATATCACTAATTTTGTCGATTATTTCGGAAAAATATCGACGACTTCCTCCGATTGAACAGCCGCCTTTATCAGCCCTTCGCAATCCAGCTTACTTTCCGACTCCAATATCCTGTCCAGCTTTGGCTTCGTTACCGGGTGCTTTGGTAAAAATACAGTGCAGCAGTCCTCATACGGCTGGATCGACGTCTCATATGTGCCTATCTCCTGGGCTTTATCCATGATGTCTACCTTGTCCATAGCGATCAGCGGCCTCATTACGGGCATCGTTACGGAAGCATCAGTCACGACCAGCGCCTCCGCTGTCTGACTGGCCACCTGTCCCAGGTTCTCACCCGTTATCAACATTCCACACCCTGTATTTTCAGCTATCCGCTGAGCTATCCGCATCATGAATCTCCTTACGAGAATAGTCGTCTCTTCCTCAGGACAATTCTGAACTATCTGTTCCTGTATCGGCAAAAGGTTTATTACGTGCATCTTGAAGCGGCCGCAATACGTTGCCACGATAGATGCCAATTCCTCCACCTTTTCACGGGCTCTCTGGCTCGTATATGGATACGAATGGAAATGCACAGCTTCTATCATCATTCCACGCTTAGCCATCATCCACGTAGCTACAGGAGAGTCTATCCCGCCTGACAACAGGGACATCCCCTTGCCATTGGTCCCCAGCGGCAACCCACCGAATCCCGATATCTTGTCCTGATATATATACGATTTATCATGTCTGACATCCACAAACAGCAGGCAGTCAGGATCATGGACATCTACCTTGAGGACCTTACAGCCTTTCAGAACAGCCGCGCCTATCTGCCTTCCTATATCAGGAGACTTGACAGGGAATGTCTTGTCAGCTCTCTTCGCCTCTACCTTGAATGTCTTCACACCCCTCTCCTCGATAGCTTCCAGCATATATGCCACCGCCGCTTCTCCTATGGCCTCCATCGTACTTTCACATTCTACCGCCGGACTGATGGATGCCACTCCAAACACCTTGGATATTTCCTTTATTATCGCTTGCTTATCCAGGTTTCCGTCGGCCCTGACGAATATCAGTCCCTCATGGCGCTTGACGCTGACGCCATCGAATTTTTTCAGCAGCTTCTTTATACGTTCCACCAGCATCCGCTCAAAATACGGCTTGTTCATCCCTTTGAGCGCCACTTCTCCACACCTTACTATGAAAATATGTTCACCGTTCACTTCTCTGTTCACCTCTGTCATAAACTTTATATAAATCCATTGGCGTACCGTCATGTAGCTGACACAGCCTTTTGGCCTTCTCCAACTCGCGGCTGCTACCTGAAGCTTCCCAACTTCCTGAATCGTTTCACCGCAGCGGCCACCTTCTCCGTTACCACATCTATCTCATCGATATCGTTCATCTGACCGAAACTGAAACGCAGCGTGCCCTCTATTTCTCTGTCCGTAAGCCCCATGGCTTTCAGGACATGACTTTGACCTTTTTTGTTGGAAGAACAGGCTGAGCCCGTGGAAACATATATACCGTCCTGCTCCAGGGTGTGGAGCAGCACCTCGCCTCTCGTTCCCGGAAAGGAGACATTCAAAATATATGGACAGCACATCCCTTCCCTTTCTCCTGTCTGTTCCGGGCTGTTGATGACCATATCGCTGATTTTCGCTCTGAGGCCCTCTGCCAAGCGGTCACGTATTTTCGATGCTGCTGCCATGCTTTCCTTCATGGTGATCTCCGATATCTCCGCAGCCACACCAAACCCCGCTATGGCAGGAACATTTTCCGTCCCGGAACGCTTTCCCGATTCCTGTCCGCCGCCGCAGATGAAAGCCGGCAAGTTCGTCCCCTCTCCTACGTACACCGCTCCTATTCCCTTAGGTCCATGTATCTTGTGACCGCTTACAGTTATCACGTCCGCATCATTGCAAAGATTCAGTTTCCCAAAGCTCTGTACCGAATCGCAGTGGAATATCCCCGGAGCATTTTTCGCTTTCATGATCTCTTTTATCCTGTTCACCGGCATTACAGTGCCGACTTCATTATTGACATGCATCACCGACACCAGTATAGTCTTATCATCTATAGCGTCTTCCAACGCCGCCGTATCCAGTCTGCAATTCCTGTCGACACCTATGTATTCGACATCAAATCCCTGTTCCTGTAATGCTTTACAGCATTCCAGGACAGCCGGATGCTCCACGGCAGTCGTTACGATCTTATTACCTCGCCGTCTGAGAGCCTTTACCGCTCCAAACACCGCCATATTATCGCCTTCCGTTCCTCCGGAAGTAAAATAGACGCGCCCGTCCCCAAGCCCCATCGCCTCGAGGACGCGGCGGCGTGCCGTTTTTATAGCCTTTTCACTGTCGACTCCCAGCTGATACAGGGATGATGGATTCCCAAAATACTCCTCCATGTACTTTATCATGGTTTCCGTGACTTCCGGGAACTGTCTGGTCGTCGCGCTGTTATCCAAATAAATCATACAACTCTCCTATACCCATCGGTATGCCGCTCGGCCGCGGCGTACCGCTCAGCCGCTATTACGGCACAAAAGAGGCGGATCAAATCCGCCTCCACTTTCACATTCTCTTATTTCGCATAATCTATGGCTCTCGTCTCTCTTACGACGTTGACCTTTATCTGCCCCGGATATTCCAGCTCGGATTCTATCTTCTTGGATATGTCCCTGGCCAGGAGCACAATATCGTCGTCACTCACTTCATCAGGCTTGGCGATGATCCTTATTTCCCTTCCGGCCTGGATAGCATATGACCTTTCCACACCCTCGGTAGTATTTGCGATCTCTTCCAGCTTCTGAAGTCTCTTGATATAAGATTCCAGCGTCTCTCTCCTGGCTCCCGGTCTGGCTGCCGATAAGGCATCCGCCGCCGCTATAAGTACAGCTTCTATGGATTTAGGCTCATAATCTCCGTGGTGAGCCGCCATCCCGTTTATGACAGCCTCCGATTCTTTATACTTTCTCAGCACCTCGATACCGATATCCACATGGGTACCTTCCCGCTCGTGATCCAGCGCCTTCCCTATGTCGTGGAGGAGCCCCGCTCGCTTGGCCAGCGTAACATCAAGCCCCAGTTCGCCCGCCATAAGGCCTGCCAGATGCGCCACCTCGATAGAATGCTTAAGGACGTTCTGTCCGTAAGATGTCCTGTACTTCAGTCTTCCGAGAAGCTTCACCAATTCAGGATGCAGGTTGTGTATACCCACCTCGAAGGTGGCTTGTTCGCCTTCTTCCTTGATTATAGCTTTTACCTCCCGCTCGGATTTCTGTACCATTTCTTCTATCCTCGCCGGGTGTATCCTTCCATCGACGATAAGCTTCTCAAGGGCCAGTCTGGCCACTTCCCTTCTCACAGGATCGAATCCTGAAAGTATAACAGCCTCCGGAGTATCATCTATTATCAGATCTATGCCCGTAAGAGTCTCTATCGCTCTGATATTTCTGCCCTCACGTCCTATGATCCTGCCCTTCATCTCATCGTTAGGCAGCGGCACTACCGATACGGTCGATTCCGCCACATGGTCGGCAGCACATCTCTGTATCGCGCCTGTGATTATCTCCTTTGCCTTCTTGTCCGCCTCATCCTTGGCTTTGCTCTCTATCTCCTTATACAGCAGCGCAGCGTCGCTTCTGGCCTCCTTTTCGACCTTCTGGAGTATTATCTCCCGAGCCTGTTCTACCGAATAGCCTGATATCTTCTCAAGCTCTTCCATCTGCTGTTTTCGCAGCTTCTCCATCTCCTGCTGCTTGTTAGAGATGCTCTTTTCCTTGTTTGTGATGCTTTCTTCTTTCTTTTCAATATTTTCAAGTTTTCTGTCTATCGCTTCTTCTTTCTGAACGAGTCTCCTCTCGGACTTCTGTATCTCGTTCCTCCTCTCCCTGATCTCCCTTTCGGCATCGTTTCTCTGCCTGTGTACCTCTTCTTTGGCTTCCAGTATCTTCTCTTTTTTCAGCGTCTCCGCTCTGTTCTCGGCGTCGAGTATAAGGTTTTTCGCCTTTTGTTCAGCATTTCCTATGGTCTTTTCGCCGATAGATTTTCTCAGTATATATCCAACCAGCAGCCCTACTATCAGGGCAGCCAGTCCAACAATAACCGCTGCAACAACTCCCGTCATCGATCATCCTCCTTTTTATTCGCATTTTCAAGTCTATAATCAACTCAAAGTCACTTGATAAATATCAATTAATTACATGAAAAGTAATAATAATTAATGAAAAGCACACAATATCATTATAGACTTTTTTGGCTACCTAGTCAAGGTTGGAGGCGTGCAATGAACAACAAATTCATTCTCAGATTAAGACAGTGCGATCATTACATCATCGCCGCCTCGCTGCTGCTCTTCCTGACAGGAATGGCAGGCCTGATAAGTGTGAGCCGCGATGATCAGACCTTCCTTTCCAGGGAAGTTTTGATACAGTCTGTAGCCCTGATACTGGGGCTGATAGCAGCTTCGGCGATATTGACTCTGGGCTACAGATACTTTCTTGACCTGGAAAAGATCATATATATAGCTGGTATAATATTTCTCCTTTCAGTATACATTCCCGGCCTGGGGACCTCATTTTACGGTTCCCGTTCATGGCTGGATCTGGGTTTCGTGACGTTCCAGCCTTCAGAGCCGGTGAAGATCGCCTTTGTCATATTGATGGCATCCTATCTTTCAAGAACAGGGAAATCCCTTTCCAGCGCCAGGGGCATCGTTATGGCAGCACTCTATGGACTGCCATTCATCCTGATAGTATCTAAAGAGGATTTTGGCAGCGGATGCGTTTTCTGTGCCATATGGATATTCATGGTATTCTGCTCCGGTCTCGATCTTAAAGTGATAGTCCGGCTGGCTCTTGCGTTCATCGCTCTCATTCCGTTGTTCTATTTCTTCATGGCAGGCTATCAGAAGGACAGGATAGACGCCTTTCTGAACCCCGGCGATCTGAGCCTTCCCGGGAATTACCAGGTCTGGAATTCCAAAGCAGCCATAGGCTCCGGAGGCTTCCTGGGCAAGGGTTTCCTGCAAGGCACCCAAGGCCATCTCGGTTTTCTGCCTGTGCCCGAATCCGACTTCATCTTCGCCTCCATAACAGAAGAATTCGGTTTCATCGGCGGCATATCCACAATAGCGTTGTTCGCTCTCCTGATGTACCGTTCTCTCAAAACAGCAAAATACGCCAGTGATCTCTCAGGTACCCTCATCGCCGCGGGACTTTCCGGGATGTTCTTCTTTCAGGCTTTCGAAAACATAGCGATGAATATGGGTATCATGCCTGTGACAGGCATAACGCTTCCATTCGTAAGCTACGGCGGTTCATCTCTCATCTCCTCCATGATGGGTATAGGTCTGTTGCTGAGCGTAAGCTGCAGGCAAAAGCTGTGAACCTCTGCATCAACAGGTATTTAAAAAGCTGCCGCGTCATTATGCTTTTGACACGACAGCATCTTATCCGATCAGCTCCTACATCAGCTCTGTTATTTTATCCACTATGTCCTGGAAATTTTTTTCTATGTATGTTCCTTTCTTGCATACTATCGGCAACCCTTTGTTTGTCGATATATGTATATTATCATCGTCCTGTATGATACCGACCACCGGACTGTTGAACATGTTAAGTATAGTCATCAAATCAGGGACCAGTCCGGAACGCATAAGCTCTACCTTGACTTTATTTATTATAAAACATGTTCCGCCTATTCCTTTATCACGAAGATATCGCTCCGTCACATCGGCATCCCTGAGGGACGCCGCTTCAGGCTCAGTGACGATGACTACCTCGTCTGCCGCCGCGGCACCTACGTCCAGCATATCGCCAATGCCTGCGGGACAGTCCACTATTATATAATCGAAATATCTCGCAAGCTTTTCGCAGAGGACCTTCATGTGAAGCGGCGTTATATCCCGATCGTCTTTCATCGGGGAAGCTGCCATAAAATAGAGATCATCGAAGCCATCCACTCTGATCATCGCCTTCTTGATGCGACAGATCCCTGAGATCACGTCCATTATATTATATACGACCTTGCTCTCCATACCCAGGTAGATGTCCAGGTTCCTCATGCCCATATCCAGATCCATCAGCATGACACGGTTCCCCCTCTGAGCCAATACCGCGCCCAGATTCACGGTAACCATCGTCTTTCCTGTTCCTCCTTTTCCTGATGCGATTAAGATGACTTTTCCCATTCCAAAATTTCTCCGTACTTTCCTATTATTTCTCTCGCCACCGGCGCCGCGTTCGATGACGTCTTTCCCTGGACCAGCATGACGGCCACCGCTATCTGAGGTTCATCGGCCGGGGCCAGCGCCACCGTCCACGCAAAGCTATCATAGTCCTCTTTATAACGGTCTATGTCTTCAGACGTTATTTCCATGCCACTTTCATTTATGACAGCCCTTCTCAGTGCAGCACTGTCTTCCTCGTATATGTCGGGGTATTCATCTTTAAGACGCTCAGCTTCTTCTTCCACCTGTTCCATCGTAACGTCCGATGCTATCAGATGCAGGTGCCTTTTCAAATATTCCCTCTCGTCCTCATCGCTTTTCTTGCCCGCTCGCTGCGCGGTGCCTGTCTTGGCAGCCACTGTATACGGAAAAGAAGCGAACTGACTGTAGAGAGAACCATCCTGATCCTCCGTAACGCCTGTCATCGCCTCGATCACGCATTTCACATCGTCTTCATCGACAGTTTCGATCATTTCAGATCGTTTCCCGACAGCTTTCTCTCCTGCTGTCAACGTCACATCATTCCTGCTGCCTCCGTTAGCTAAAGATGCCATGTAATTGGCCATCTGAAGAGTAGTATAGGCATTATCCCCCTGCCCGATAGCAATATTGAACGTATCCCCTTTAGTCCACTCCATCTGTCCGAAGTAAGTATACTTGCATACAGATGCCAGCTCGTCTGCTTTATCTTTCCTGATAAAATTCTCTTTAGTTAGTTTGCCTATAATTTCATCCAAAGTCAAGTCCTTATCGGCCAATTTCACGATTTTTTCTATGTTTTTTCGTGTCTTTTTCCTGTTTTTCAATGTGCTTTTTATGAAATAGCTCTCCTCTTCCGCCAGAAGATAATTTCTCAAACTGTTCTTTATCCCTTCGGCCTTCAGCTTCTCAGAAGGGGTGCTCCCGGCGCTTTCACTTATCTCGATACCGGTCTTTTCCCCTAATCCCAGCATCTTCGCGTACTTCGTTATCATATCGTTATCCATCGTCTCATCGTACCCCAGCCCTTTTCCCGACGCCAGATCCTCACCCGAAGCTATATCATAGAAATAGTAGTTGCATGACACCTTCATGGCTTCTTTAAGACTCACATAACCATGAGTCTGCCCCGTATCATTCCACAGGGAGCATCCATAAGATCTGCCGCCCAGTGTCACCGCTCCATCATCGTACAGATATCTCTTTTCATCCAATCCGCAGCTCATGGCGGCGAGAGCTGTCACAGGCTTGAATGCAGAGCCAGGCTGTACCGCAGTCATAGTAGCCGTATTGTACAGCGGAGCCGGGCTCATCGGATCATACGGATTCTCCTGCTGTAAAGCTTCCCATTTCTCTTCCGAAATACCTGTCGCGAAATCGTTGGGATCAAAATCAGGATAACTGGCCATGGCTAACACCTCTCCAGTATCCACATCGAGAGCTACAGCAGCCCCTGACGCCGCGTTTTCCGCATATGACATGATCACCTCCCCATAATCGCTTTCGAATGTCCCGCCTTCCGAAGCCTTCACCACAGCCTGTTCCAACGCGTCTTCCGTTACTTTCTGGAGCCGCGCATCTATCGTCAACGTCAAGTCTTGTCCCTTTTCCGCTTTGCTTTCGCTTATCACGTCCTCAACATTCCCCGATGCGTCCACCCGGAATCTCGTCACCCCATCGCAGCCCTTCAACTGCTCTTCATAAACTTTCTCCACTCCATCTTTTCCTATGAGAGCATCCTTCCTATAGCCTCGCTCATCGACGAATTCCTCTTCTTCGCCGGCCGTTATCCGGCCCATATATCCCAGGATATGAGACGCCAACGCTCCATTGGGATATTCTCTCACATGATCCACAGCTACTGTTATACCGGCGTATCCTCCTTTCTCGATGAGCCCGGCCGTTTCCTCCGAAACATCCTCAGACAACGTCAAAGGAGTATAAGCGTTACATCTTCCGTCTTCGACAGCCTGCCTCACCTCGTCCAAAGTCACCTCTACATCCTCGCCGGCCTCTTCCAGCAGCGTCATGACTGCTGCCGCTGTTTCCAGCGGCTCCTCGTCTGTCCCGTTCATCTCAACAGAATAGACCTTCCTGCTGGTAGCTATGATATCGCCATTCCTGTCCAGTATATCTCCTCTGGGAGCTGTTTCGTAAACTGCCCTCACCGACATATCTTCAACAGCACTTCGCCACTTACCGGCTTCAGCCACAGTCAGGACAAAAAGCCTGGATACCAGCACCAGCCCTGCCGCAGCCATAAAAATACTCATCAGAGAATGTTTTGACTTCCTCTCTCCTTTCACTGTACCCCTCCACTCTCTCAGACATCATATCATCCCCTGAGCTCTCATGCTTACATAACATCCGTCTCCAATGACAATGTGATCCAGCACCGGTATCCCTAATATGTTTCCCGCTTCTATCAGCCTTCTGGTAGTCTCTATATCGGCTTCACTGGGCTTCGGGTCTCCACTGGGATGATTATGTATGAAAATCACTGAACCTGCGCTGCGGCGTACAGCATCCGTGAACACTTCCCGCGGATGAGTAGTGCTGGAACACAAATCGCCGACGGAGACTTCGACTTCTTCGATTATCTCGCCTTTGACGTTGATAAGCAGGCTGATGAAGTGCTCTTTCCTGTGATACCTCATTTTCTCCATGAATATGTCCGCCACATCGGATGACCGTTCTATCCTTACCAGTTCTTCACGCGGAATGGCAGCTATGCGTTTCCCCAGCTCCGCCGCTGCCAAAATAGCACAAGCTCTGGCCTCGCCTATCCCCTTGACTTTTCTTATCTCCTCAGGCCTGCAATCCGCCAGGAACTTTATCCCTCCCGTGTCCAACGCTATCACTTCGGAAGCCAGTTCCAACGATGATTTACCTCCCGTGCCGCTTCCTATCAATATGGCCAGTATCTCTGTGTTGGAAAGGCTCTCTTTCCCCTCTTTCATCAGCTTTTCCCTGGGTTTTTCGCCGTCCGGCAATCTCCTTATGTTCATTTTCCCCTTTTCCCTCCTGAATTATGTGATATTCGGCGCATGTCACGCCCAACATTATTTTACCATATTTTTACATTTAATCCATGTTTTTTTGATAGATCATTAAATATTTTGATATCATCGCGGAAATAATAATAAATGAAAACCATATTTATTCAGGAGGTAGATATCATGAATTTCAACAAAAGCATCAAATGTACCGTAGAGAACTGCAGGAACCACGCCAATACGGCCAATTACTGCTCCCTCGACTGCATCACAGTAGGTACTCACGAAGCGAACCCTGCGATGGATCAGTGTACAGACTGCCTTTCCTTCAAGAAAAAGTAATGCTAAATAGGAGCATGCTCTTTTTCTGAGGTCAGGCACTTCCCCTCTGCTTTTCGCATATAGTTAAAATCAACAGAGGGGGATACATAGAATGAGTGTTTCATTTCCGAAACCACTGACTGATAAAGAGGAGAAGTATTACATCTCACTTTGGGAAAAAGGCGACGAAAAAGCCAAGGATGTGCTCATAGAGCGCAATCTGCGTCTTGTAGCGCACATAGCTAAAAAGTATACATCTAACGTCTACACGATGGATGATTTCATTTCAATAGGGACCATAGGCCTCATCAAAGCGATAAACACCTACAGCAGCGGCAAAGCTGCCAGACTGGCCACCTACGCCGCCAGATGTATAGAGAACGAGATACTGATGAGTATGCGAGCATCGAAAAAGAATTCATCCGAGGTCTCCATAAATCTTCCTATAGGCACAGATAAAGATGGGAACGAAATAAGCCTCAATGATATCCTTGGTACTGAACCTGATGCCGTCGCCTGCGACATAAGCACCAGGCTCCAGGTGCAGGATATGATAAAGGCTATAGACCGGGTCCTCACAGACAGGGAAAAGAAAGTCATCATCTACAGATACGGAGTGCTTGGCGCTGTTCCCCGTACTCAACGGGAGGTGGCCGCCCGTCTCCATATAAGCAGATCCTACGTTTCACGTATCGAAAAGAAAGCGCTGGAAAAGCTCAAAAATGCTCTGGAGTACCGGTAAAACCGCCTATGCCAGCGCAGGTCTGCTGTAGCTTCCCGACTTGCGCAAATACTCGACAATTTCTTCAAATACGGGTCCTGCGGATGATGAACCGGATGAGCCTCCTTCAACGAGCACCGTGATCACATATTCAGGTTCGTCACATGGAGTATATCCTGTCACCCATCCGTGGGTCCCCACCGAATCTTCACTGCCATATTCAGCTGTCCCTGTCTTTATGGCTGCCTCCGGCCCACCTCCCTCATTTGACAGATCCAGGCCGGCACCTGTCCCTGTCTCCGTCACCGATTCCATCATTTCCCCTATAGTACGAGCCGTTTCTTTCGAGATCACCAGCTCATCATCTGCTTCATCTTCCACCAACAGATGGACGCCCCTGTCCATTCCTTCTGAAGCGATGATATTAGTCATCCGGGCCACCTGGACAGGCGTCACCAGGGTCTCTCCCTGACCGATGGACAGATTTCCTATGGCATCTCCGCTCCTTTCCTGCTTCGTCATGAGATGACCGCTGCTTTCCTGCGGATAGCCGTCGATGGCCTTTCTTCCGAGTCCCAGCTTCTCAGCCATCTCCACTATTTCATCAGCGCCTGTTTGCTGGCCCAGCTTTATGAAAAAGCTGTTGCACGATTGAGCGAACGCGTCTTCGAACCCTATAGTCCCATGTCCCGCATCGCCTCCTGTCTCACATCCTATAGTAAGACTTCCTGCCTTCACACTGCCGCTGCACTCGTATTCCTGCCCGATATCTATGCCTTTTTCCAGAGCCGCTGCCGCTACCGCTATCTTAAATACAGAACCGGGGGCGTATTCCCCCTGAGTCGCCCTGTTCATCAACTCATCTCCCTGACTCGCTATATGAGAATCTATATGATCAGGATCAAATCCCGGTGTAGATGCCATGGCTGTCACACCGCCTGTCCTGGAATCCAGCACCACAACCGCGCAGTTGTTCTCCATCTCATCGATGATATCCTCCACAGCCTGTTGTATGCCTTTATCGACAGTGGTCCTTATCCCGTCCTTCACATAAGAATCTTCCTTATCATCGGCAGTTATCATCAATCCCCTGCCCGGCAGGATATTGCCCTTCACATCGGCAACAGCATAGATACGCTTATTCAGCCCAGACAACACCTCGTCGTACATCAATTCCAGACCTGCCGCTCCTGACGCGTCTCTTCTGTTGACATAACCGATCAGATGAGCGGCAGTCTGGCTGTCGCTGTATCTGGCCGAGGCCTGAAGGATATATGCTCCGGTCTCCTCTATCAGCCTTTTCCCCATTTCTCTGTCATAACTTTCAGAGGATGAAACCACATAATTGTCATTATTCCCATCTACCTCTTCCGCTCCCAGCTCCTTCAGCAAAGCTTCCGCTCTGTCAGTGAATCGATCTGCCTTTATTATATAGATATACTTCTCATCATCAGCTACCAGAGGGCTTCCGTTCCTGTCATATATGATACCTCTTGTATTGCTTCCTTCCAGCGCTATCATCGACTGAGCTCTTGTAGCCTCCGCCAGTTCATCCCCTCCGACCAGCTGGATATACGCCAGTCTGCACACCAGCAGCACTATCACCACAGCAGTCATGAAGACTATCTTCTTAAGATTTACGGCCATTTCACCCATAAAAAAACTCCCCTGCAGGTATTTTCCCCATGCAGAGGAGTGTTATACGATTGTTATACGATGATTTTTATTTAAGGCTGTGAAGGAATAATCCGCTGGCCAGTTTAGGCTCGAACCATGTAGATTTAGGCGGCATCACCATCCCGTTGTCGGAGACCTCCATCAGATCCTTCACATCTACCGGGTAGACGGCAAAAGCCACTTTCATATCACTTGTCGCTCGCCTTTCCAGTTCCTGCAGACCACGTATACCTCCTACGAAATCTATTCTCTTATCGGTCCTCGGATCGCTGATACCCAGTATCGGCTCGAAGATATTGTTCTGCAATATAGCCACATCCAGTGAATCTATCACATGATCCGGGATTATCTCGCTCTTTGCCGTCAGTTTGTACCACTTGCCGTCCAGATACATGGCAAATACGTGCTTGGCATCAGGTCTGTATGGTTCAGCCCCCATTTCCTCGACGTCAAACCCGGAAGCCTTCACCCTATCGATGAATCCGTCTTCCGTCAGTCCATTCAGATCCTTTATTACTCTGTTGTAATCGAATATCTTCAGATCGCTGTCAGGGAATATAGCTGCCATGAAGAAATTGAACTCCTCGTCGCCTTTATATCCCGGATTTTCCTTCCTGCGCTTCAATCCCACCTTGCAGGCCGACGCGCTCCTGTGGTGTCCATCGGCGATATACAGGGCAGGCACTTCTCCGAACAGGGCGACGAGCTCCGCCACCATCCCTTCATCATCTACGACCCAGAGCATATGGCGTATACCGTCATCTGCCGTGATATCATAAACAGGCTCATGGTTGTCGGCAAAATCAGCGATCATGCTCCTTATCTTACCATCGTCCCTGTAAGTGAGAAACACAGGCTCGGTATCCGTATCGCATACATCGAAGTGATTGATTCTGTCCTGCTCCTTCTCAAGCCTTGTGAATTCATGTTTTTTTATGGTGTTATTCTGATATTCGTCCACTGATACACAGCCTACTATGCCGGTCTGCACCCGACCATCCATGATCTCCCTGTATATGTAGATGGCAGGCTTGTCCTCCTGTATGAACACACCTTCTCTCAGGTTCTTCCCGATGTTCTCCTTCGCCTTCTCGTACACCGATCTGTCGTATGGGTCCTCCTGGTCCGGCAGATCTATCTCGGACCTGCATATGTGCAGAAAACTGTACGGATTCCCTTCCGCCATCTGCGCAGCTTCTTTCCTGTTCATTACATCGTACGGAAGCGATATGACTCTGGCAGCGTATTCGCCGGCTGGCCTTATCGCTCTAAACGGTCTTACTGTAGCCATTACCTGATCTCCTTTAATATCATTTCTGTTACTTCATCTATCGAAAGCCCTGTCGAATCTATCTCAAGGGCATCTTCGGCTTTCCTCAGCGGATTCAGCTTCCTGGTCGAGTCTCTGTGATCGCGTTCCTGTATATCATTCAACACCTGATTGAAGGAAACATCCTCTCCTCTGGCCTTGAGCTCCTTATATCTCCTTCCTGCCCGTTCTTCGGCGGACGCCGTGAGAAAAAACTTGTGCTCGGCGTCTTTCAGCACATTATTGCCTATATCACGCCCATCCATGATGACGCTCTTCTTGGCCCCCATGTCCCGCTGTATGTCGACCAGTTTTTCTCTCACCTGTGGCAGCGCCGAACAGACCGATGCCGCCTCCGACATTTCCGGCGTGCGTATCTTGTCGCTGACCACCTCTCCATCCAATATGATGTCGCCCTTCACGAAATCTATATCGGTAGAAGCCAGCATCTTCTCCAGCCGCCCGATATCGTCAGCCTCTACACCTTCCCGCTTCATCTTATATCCTATAGCTCTGTACATGGCTCCTGTGTCCACATAATCGATCCCCAGCTTTTCCGCAACTGCCTTCGCTATAGTGCTCTTGCCCGCGCCGCTGGGTCCATCGACAGCTATCCTCATCAATCCGCCCATATCCTTCTTACTCACCCCTTTTTCTTTCTGTTGGTCTGCAGCTTCTCTATCTCCGATACGAACGTGTTGATATCGGTGAACTGCCTGTACACTGACGCGAAACGGACATAGGCCACCTCATCCAGATCCTTGAGTCGCTCCATCACCAGCTCCCCGATGAAGGTGCTCTCCACTTCCTTCTCCATCATATTGTTGAGGCCTCTCTCTATATCGTCCACTATCTTTTCCATATCCGCTATGGATACAGGGCGTTTTTCACAGGCTCTGATTATCCCGTTGAGGAGCTTGCTCCTGTCGAAGGCCTGCCGGCTCCCGTCCTTTTTGATAACCATCAAAATGACTTCCTCCACCTTCTCGTATGTGGTGAATCGCCTGCCGCATGCTTCGCATTCCCGCCTTCTCCTTATGGCACGTCCATCTTCCGTATGTCTGGAATCTATGACCCTGCTGTCTTCATTTTCACAATAAGGGCATTTCATTTCGGAACCTCCTTTACCGGATGTCTCTCGCAAAAGCTCTCATATGATTTTACTACATCTTGTGGTCTTTGTCTAATCTATTATGGGCGGGACATCTACCAGTATCACATCTTCTCCAATAGTTTTTACATGTTTCCACTTTATCACGTAGTCGCTCGTTTCCTTGCCGAACATCTTCAGAAAGCCTCTGTCACCAGGCAGGACAATACCGTCTATCCTGCCTTCCTTGAGATTTATCTCTATATCACAGACAAACCCCATGCTCTTTCCGTCATAGATGTTGATCACCTCTTTATTCCTTATATCTTCCGTATTAAGCATGATCGCTCCCCCTTTTCTGCCGTTTGTAAATTTATATGCGACAGTTGTCCAAACTATGCAGGCGCGATGGCGGAAAGAGAAAAAAATACCGCGGAGATTTCCTCTGCCGGCCGTTCCTGCGCCGTACAGCTGTTTCTCCGCGGTATCTTTCTAATATTCTCTTATCCTGCCGCTGTCGAGCCTGTGGAAATAGCTCCTTGTCTCGGCCGCTATGACGCCGCTCAGCGTCACGAGAGCGATCAGATTAGGTATTGCCATGAGCCCATTGAATATGTCTGCCAGCGTCCATACGGCGGAAACCGTCAGGAACGGTCCGATGAGCACCGCCAGTATGTAGAACCACCTGTAGACCTTGACTATGCCCATCTTTCCTCCCGTAAGATACTCAAGACATCGCTCGCTGTAGTAATCCCATCCTATAATGGTCGTGAAAGCAAAGAGCGCCAGGCACACCATCAGTATCCCCGAGCCCACCTGATCAGACCACGGAAGGCCGTTGGAAAATGCATACGACGTCACTTCCGAGCCTTCCAGTCCGTTGGCTGCAGCGTAATCATAAGCCCCTGTGACCATGATGGTGGTCCCTGTCATCGTGCAGACGATTATCGTATCGATGAATGTACCCGTCATGGAAACCAGGCCCTGTCTGACAGGCTCCTTCGTCTTTGCCGCTGCCGCAGCTATAGGAGCGCTTCCCAGTCCGGCTTCATTGGAGAAAATACCTCTGGCGACACCCATCTGCATAGCCATCATCAATGAGCCCAGCGCGCCGCCTGCCACCGCATCCAGGCCAAAGGCGCTCCTTACCACCATCACGATGGATTCAGGCACCCTTTCGATATTATACACCAATATGCAAAGGCATACGATCACATATGCTATAGCCATGAATGGGACTATTATGGACGTTACACTGGCTATCCTCTGAAGACCTCCTATCACGACCAAAGCCGTTATAAAAGCCACTATCAACGCGGTCACGACGATAGTCACAGTATAGTCCGTACCAAATACGCTCACGAGATTTTCCTTATTGGGATCGAAGAATGTCTCCGCAGCGGAAGCGATACCATTGACCTGTGTTATAGTACCGATGCCAAGAAGTCCGGCTCCTACGCCAAATATAGCAAACAGCTTCGCCAGCCATTTCCACCTGGGCCCCATTCCCTGTTCGATATATCTGAAAGGTCCTCCCAGAAATCTTCCGTTACCTCTGTTCTCTCTGAATTTAACGGCCAACAGTCCTTCCGAGTACTTGGTCGCCATCCCCAGACAGGCCGCCACTATCATCCAGAAGAGAGCCCCCGGGCCTCCTGCCAATACTGCCGTAGCCACACCTACGATGTTTCCCGTACCGATAGTAGCTGCCATGGCCGTACAGAGAGCTCCAAAGCTGGTGACTTCTCCTATACCGTCTTCCTCGTTCTTGACCATATACTTGAAAGCCTTGCCCAGCTTCCTGAACTGGAGCACCTTTATCCTGACGGTAAGGAATATCCCCGTACCCATGATAAGCACGATGAGAGGGACTCCCCAGACGACGCCATCTATGGCCTCAAGAATTTCAGTAAATTTTTCCATTTTCTTTCTCCTTCTCCTAAAAAAAGTAAATCAAAAAGCCGATACAGATGCGATCGACTTTCCGGAGAGGACTCAAATAATTTTTTACAAAAACTATCTGCTCTGTCCTTTTGCCTGAGAGATTACGCACATCGCTTAACGACATTTCGCTCTGCGCGCGTACACCTTCGGCGCTCGTATCGAGACTCTCCAGAGAATCATAGTTTCTTTCCCGCCCTTTGAAATCAAAAGCCGTACGGGCGTGATCGATAAACTAACGTTACGATTTTAACATACCGTACGGCTGCTTTCAACTCTAAAGTATTTCTTCAACCAGTTTCATAATATTCGTAATATTTTACTCGGAAGCCTCATCGTCTGCCGCTTCCGTTATTTTCGCATTATCCAGCAGATAATCCAGTACCTTCTGATAGAGCAGCTCTATGTGTACATAATCCTCCATGTTACGCCCTGTCTGCAGCTCTATGGACTTATCGTCATACCCTGCATCTTCGTAAGCCTTTATGGCCTCTTCCTTCTCTTTATCGGTATACGATAATCCTTCCTTCTCAGCAAGATATTCTATGAGCATTTCCTGCTTGACTCTCAGCTTGCTGCTGTCCTCATTGACGGCAGCAAACTCGTCTTCATCGCCGAAATCGTATGAAGCCAGCAGTTCATCACGGCTCATTCCGTACTCCTCCGCCATCGTATCCATCTGGCTGCTGTTGAAATCGATATAATAATTGAGGATATCCTCAGGATATTCCTTCACCTCGGTATCCTCCAGCAGCTCAGACCAGAGAGTTGTCTTCTGATTGTCTATTTCAGTCTGTTCCTTCTGTTCGTAGAGCTGCTTCTCCACATCGGCCTCATACTCCTCCAGTGTATCGAAGTCGGTCGTATTCTGGACAAAATCAAGACTGTACTCAGGCACCTCCTGTCTTGTCGCTGAATTTATCGTGACGTTGAACACCACGTCCTTTCCCTGAAGGTCCTCACTGCTGTAATCATCCGGGAACGTCAGCTCCAGATCTGTCGTATCTCCTACGTGTTTCCCCACAAGGCCCGACTCGAACCCATCGATGAACGATCCGCTCCCCAGCGTAAGATCATATCCTTCCGCGGAACCCCCGTCAAACTCCTTGCCATCTATCGTTCCCACGTAATCTATGTTCACAGTATCGCCGTCTGCCAGCGCTGTCTCCTTATCCAGCTCCTGAGTAGTCGCCGCCGCTTCCAGCGTGCTCTGGATCTGTGTCTGCACCTCATCATCCGTAACTGAAACCGTATAATCCGACACCGGCAGTCCCTTGTATTCACCTACTTTGAGATATTCTCCCAGATCATAGCTGTCATACGAGACCGATGAACCACACGATGCCAGGCCAAAAACCATCATCAGGCAAATAAATGACGCTGCTGCTTTCTTCTTCATCTGAAATTCTCCCTTTTTCAAATCTTATCGATCTTTCAGCTCATGCTGTTTATAACATCTTATGTATCCGCTCCATGGAAGCATCCAGCTCCGCCATGGATCTGGCACAGTTGCGGAGTTCCTGGACCACATATCCCGGAAGCTCTTTCTTACTCTTATACTTGAGTTCGTGCTCAAGACTTGCCCATGTATCCATCGCAATAGTCCTTATCTGTATCTCCACCGGCATATGGTATGTCCTGTCAGAAAGAAATATAGGCACCTCCACTACCAGATGAAGGCTTCTGTATCCGCTCTCCTTCGGCTTCTTTATATAATCCTTTCTCTTCAGGAGCTTTATATCATCCTGCCTCAGCAGACTTTCTTCCACAGTATATATATCATCTATATAATTGCATACGACCCTCACACCGGCAAAGTCCATGACCTTATAGACCGACTCTATCTCTTTGGGCCATCCCTTTCTCTCTATTTTATCCATAATGCTCTCGATGCTCTTGATACGGCACTGCATGTGATGGATAGGATTATAATCATATCTGACGCTGTATTCGTTATCCAGCACTTCCAGCTTAGTGCTGACCTCTTTTATGGCCGCCTGATATCTCATCCTCAGATCACTGAAAACTTTTACGATCTCCTTGGCGTGGTCTATCGTAACACTCATGTCCGCGGGGATCATATCCTCATTTATAACAAACTTCTCTTTCTTCTCCAATATCATGATCAGTCTCCTTTGTATTCAGTTTACCATATTTTTTTGTGGATTCGGTGAGAAAGGCGAAACTTCTTTTCACAGACGTTCCTACGAAAGCACCGCGGACAAAAAGGAGCTGCCAGTCCGCAGGATATTACGGCCGACAGCTCCTTTTCAAAAAATCTCAATCAACAGCGCGCATCTCATTCATCAGTTCCCGCTTAATTGCGCGGAGGGAACAGCTCCTCAAATTTCGTCTCATTGGTAGACGCGATCTCCGAGGAGTCTCTCAGTTTTCCTGCCTTCTTCGCGATCTGATATCCGATCATCGGCAGGATGATCGCTCCACACGCGATAGCGAAAATAAATACGTCTTCGAATACCAGCATGATCAGACATATGAGCTGCGCGATAACAGCGAATACAGGGACCCAGCTCTGTCCCTTCTTTACCCTCGCCTTCAGGCACGTTTCCGGATCATATCCGTTCTTCTTCAGCTTCTTTCTGAAGGATATCTGAGACAGTATTATTCCTACCCAGGCCAGCGTTCCTGTGAATCCGGACAGCGACAACAGGCTCGTGTACAAGCTTGTCATGAAGCCCGTAACTTCTGAGATCAGGCCGAGCACCAGAACTATCCACATGAACAGCAGCGTCCACAATACAGAAGCTCTAGGATTTCCTGACTTGGTGACTTTGCTGAGGAACTTAGGAGCCAGTCCTTCGATGGAAAGGCCGTACATACACCTTACCGTGCCATAGAAACCTGTATTGGCACAACTGAAGGCAGCTACCAGTACGACCGCCGAGAATACGAATCCCAGCCATTCTATTCCATAAAAGTTCATGATATCGGCGAATACCGGATTCGCATCGCTTGCCAGCTCGTATGGATAAACCAGGATAACCAGGATGAGCGGCAGTATGTACAGCAGTGCGATACGATATGTAACGCTCTTGCAGGCCTTAGGAACCGATTCCTCCGGATTCTGCGACTCTGCCGCCGCCAGACCTACGATCTCCGTACCCTGGAAGGTTACCAGCACTACCGTCATGTTTACGAGGATAGCCATAATACCGAGAGGGAATACCTTAGCCCCGAAGGACATCGTCCCCGAGAAGTTAACAACGCCTGCCAGGAATCCTGTGTATTCATCACTCTGACCCCAGAGACCTACCCAGATACCAAATGCCGCGATCACAAATGCTATGATGACGATGACCTTTGTGATCGCCAGACCTGCCTCTATCTTCGCGAAAATATCTACTGCGCAAAGGTTTATTATCGTGATGGCAGCCATAGCGCCCAGCGCGATAGCTATATAAGTCACGGAACTGTCCGTCCCCATCAGCGATGTCAATACTGTAGATACCGCGATAGCTTCAGACGGTACATAGCATACCCAGTTGAACCAGAAAGCCCAGCCAAATCCCGTCGAAATGGTCGGAGTGAGGAATTCGCTGGTATAGGCGACGAAGGATCCCGTTCTAGGAACATTGACCAATAATTCCGAATAAGAAATCATAGTGCCGTAAACGATGACACCAGTTACTAAGAATGCGATAATTACTCCGGGACCCATACTGGAAAGGCAAGAGCCTATCCCCAGAAAATAACATGATCCGATTACGCCACCGATACCGATGAACGCCACCTGCCAGCCTCTAATCCCACGTTTCAGTTCCTGCTTTTCAGAAGTAGCGACCTTTTTTTCTTCCGACATAACACCCTCCTTTTCTACTTTTAATAAGATACAAAGATATCCAGAATCGACAATCGGTTTCGTAGATACACGCTATGATAGTAAAAATAGATTTTTTATGAAATTACTGTCAATTCTGATAATTGAATTATAGACTTATATTTATTCAATGTCAACTTATTCACAATAGTTTTTACAATACACGTCGTTCCGTCCGGCAATAAAAAGCAGGCTTCATTGTTGAAAATAAAGCCTGCGTCCCTGTTTGAGCTATACATATTTTTTCATATAATTCAATGCGTTTTTCTCCAGTCTGGACACCTGCGCCTGGCTTATGGAGATCTCATCTGCCACCTCCATCTGAGTCTTTCCTTCAAAGAATCTCATGGTCAGGATATGCTGTTCCCGCGGCGAAAGCTTTTTCATCGCCTCCGACAGAGACAGATTCTCTATCCATCGCGCGTCGGTATTTTTCATATCCCGTATCTGATCCATCACGCATATGGGATCTCCGTCATCATTGAAAACAGGATCGAACAGAGATACAGGATCCTGTATGGAATCAAGGGCAAGCACCACATCCTCCCTTTTTACATCCAGCCTGCGAGCCACCTCGTCGACAGTTGGCTCCCGCTGCAATTCACGGCCGAGCGCTTCTCTTGCCGTCAAGGCTCTGTATGCCAGATCCCGCATGGAGCGGGATACCCTTATGCTATTGTTGTCACGAAGATATCTTCTTATCTCCCCTATTATCATGGGAACGGCATAAGTGCTGAATTTCACTCCATGAGCCATATCAAAATTGTCCAACGCCTTTATCAGGCCCACACATCCTACCTGAAACAGATCGTCGGGATTTTCCCCACGTCCTGAAAACTTCTGAATGATGCTCAGTACAAGTCTGAGATTCCCCCTTATGAACTCGTCTCTGACCTTTGCGTCCCCAGCTTTTACGGCGATCAGCATATCGTGCATTTCCTTGTCCTTATACCTGGGCAGGCTCGCTGTATTGACGCCACAGATCTCAACCTTGTTGGCCATAAAATATTACCCTCACATCTCCTTTGCTCCCCTTAAAGCAACTTTCGATGCCGTAATATATTTATGTGCAGATCAGGATCCTTTTATTCCGAGTACGCCCCTTTTAAGGATATTCCGCTACCATATCCCCATAACGTGCTGCAATATCAGTGATACCACGGTGATCCCCACCCAGCAGGAGAATCCCAGCAGTATAGGCTTTGCCCCGCTCTTTACAAGCTTTACCACATCAGTATTGAAGCCGATAGCGCCCATGGCCATGATTATGAAAAACTTAGATAGCTCCTTCAGCGGAGCAAAAGCATCAGCCGAAACACCTGCGGACATCGCGACAGTTGTTATCAGGCTTGCGCCGATGAAAAAGAGGATAAAAAACGGGAAGCTCTGCCTGACAGACACTCTTTCTCCGTTCGTTCCTTCAGCTTTCCGGCTCCTGAACAAAGCCAGAGCCAGCGTTATCGGGATGATAGCCAGTGTTCGTGTCAGCTTTACAGTCACGGCCTTGTCAAGAGTCTGGCTCCCCAGATGATATATGCTGTCCCAGGTGGATGCCGCCGCCGTAACAGACGACGTATCGTTGACAGCCGTTCCGGCAAATATCCCGAAGGCCTCTCCCGTCTCACCCGAAAAACCTATAGCTGTTCCGAAAGCAGGGAATATCAGAGCCGCCAGTATATTAAAGAGGAATATCACCGATATGGCCTGAGCCACTTCATCGTCATCGGCAGCTATGACAGGAGCCGTTGCCGCGATAGCCGATCCTCCGCATATGGACGATCCGACACCGATCAGAGTCGATATCTTCCCGGGAATATTTGCCGCCCGGTGAAGCGCGTAGGCTATGACCAGCGATGTCGCGATAGTGCATACGATGATAGGGAGAGACTGAGCTCCTGTTTCCATTACGACCTTGAGATTCATGCCAAATCCCAGCAACACCACGGCATACTGCAAGATTTTTTTCGACGTATACTTTATTCCCGGAGCGAAAGATGCCTGCCTTTTTACCAGGGGAGCCAGCAGCATCCCGGCTATGATAGCCAGCACTGGTCCGCCAATGACAGGGAACATCTTCCCGACTACAGCCGCCGGAACTGCCAGAGCTCCGCACAGCAACACCCCACTCATATTTTTTCTGATAAGATCCATATTTACCCTCCCGAAGACAACTGTTGTATCTATCCATAATATACCGCTTCTCAATCATTTTGTAAAATTATAATAATTGATATAATAATAAATATATGTTATCATTATTCGCAGATACAGCTCTATAAAGGAGGAGGCCATGCTGGATTTCAGAATGAAAACGTTTCTGACGGTATGCAGATATATGAATTTCACACGGGCTGCCGACTCTCTCGGGCTGACACAGCCTGCCGTATCACAACATATCGGATATCTCGAAAAGGAGTACGGAGTCCCGCTCTTTAAACGCGAACACAAAAAACTGACTCTGACACCTGCCGGAGAGATCCTGCGTTCCGCGCTTGAGACCATGCGTAACGACGAAAACACCGTAAAAAAACGTATGACCGAAAGCCTCGCTTCAAAAAAGACACTGACATTCGGAGTGACCATGACAATTGGTGAATACGCCATACTTCCTCGCCTTTCGGGATTTATCAAGGATCACTGCGATACGGACTTTCACATCCGCTACGGCAACACCCGCACTCTCCTTTCCTATCTTCAGGAGGGAAGCATAGATTTCGCCATCGTAGAAGGTAATATCAACAGCGATGATTATGAAACGCGTATATACAGATCCGAAGAATACATCCCCGTCGCATCCAGAGAACACACTTTTTCGAAGCCTGTCAGCTTCCTCCGAGATCTGACCGAAGAACGCCTCCTCATCAGAGAGCACGGATCAGGCACCAGAGAAATACTGTCGAAAGCTTTAGATCTGAAAAACATGTCCATCTCTGACTTCAGTCATATCGTGGAAGTGGAGAACATACATACCATCGTATCGCTGCTGACTGCCGACTGCGGCATATCGTTCCTCTACAAAACAGCCGTGGAAGAAGAGCTGTCAAAAGGAACGCTCGTCAGGATACCATTATCGGACTTTTCCATGACCCATGACTTCACCTTCATCTGGAATAAGGACAGTATTTTCTCGAAAGAATATGAGAACATTTTCAAGGAACTCAGAAATTAGCATTTTTCGCAACAGCAAAACGCGCGCTTTCAGATCTTTCAGCTGCAAGCGCGCGTTTCATTCCACTGTCTGAGAGCATCCGAACGTAAGCTCAAGCGGAAGCGTGACAGATATGCTTATGCCAGCACATCCTTCAATATCTTAAGGCCTTCGTCCAGCTCCTCGTAAGTTATGGTCAGCGGAGGAAGGAGTCTCACCCTGTCCTTCGCAGTAAGGATCATGAGACCTTTTTCAAGGGCATCGCTGACTGCCTGACCTGCTTCCTTTCCCTCTATCTCGACGCCCAGCATCAGCCCCATTCCCGATACACTCTTGACTTGAGGTATATCCAGCAGTTTTTCCCTTATGTACTCGCCTTTCGCGGCCACATCCCCGAGGAACGCGTCATCTATGCGCGACAGCACCTCCACGGCACCGGCGCAGGCTACAGGATTCCCGCCATATGTGGTCCCGTGATTGCCCGGCTCCAGCACATCGCAACATTTTTTCCCGAATATCGCGCCTCCGATAGGAAGCCCGCCTCCAATACCTTTGGCGAAAGTCACGATGTCCGGAACGACACCAAAATGTTCGTATGCGAACAGCTTGCCGCTTCTGCCTATCCCGGTCTGTACCTCGTCTGCGATAAAGAGGATGTCCTTTTCGGCACAGATCCTTTCAGCGGCTTTTACGAAAGCCTCATCCAGATTGAGGACACCGCCCTCTCCCTGTATCATCTCCATCATGACAGCACAGGTGTTTTCATCCACCAGCTGCTCCAGCTGGTGGATATCATTGGCATCACAATAATCAAAACCGTCCAGGAATGGTGTGAAATATTTGTGGTATCCTTCCTGACCTGTAGCCGTAATTGTAGCCATGGTCCTTCCATGGAATGAATTGTTGAGAGTTATGATCTTGTTCTTCTTTATGCCCTTGCTGACCGAGCCGTATTTCCTGGCCGTTTTGATGGCCGCTTCATTGGCTTCCGCACCCGAATTGCCGAAAAAAACCTTTTCAAGTCCGGTCCTCTCAGTCAGCATCTTCGCCACCTTCACCTGAGGTTCAGTGTAATACAGATTTGACACGTGCTGCAGCCTGCCAAGCTGCTCCGTCACCGCTTTCACCCATCCGTCGTCGCAAAAGCCCAGCGAATTCACACCAATACCCGCTGTAAAATCTATATACTCCTTACCGTCAACAGAAATACAGCGAGCGCCTTTGCCGCTGCCTGCCACCATATCATATCTGTTATATGTTGCTACTATCTTTTCTTTATCCAGTTTTTTTATCTCATTGCTGTTCATTCCAATATTTCTCCTCATTATCCTTTATTATAGCTGTTCCTATACCTTTATTAGTAAATATCTCAAGAAGAAGACTGTGAGGTATCCTTCCATCCATGATATGCACTCTCGAAACACCTTTGTCTATAGCTTCTATGCAATTCTGTATCTTAGGCAGCATACCACCTGATATAACACCATTTTCTATAAGCTCCCTGGCTTCTCCCGTGTAAAGCTCCGGTATGACCGATTCCGGATCTTCAGGGTCCATCCGCACACCTTCCACATCCGATAGATACGCCAGTTTCTCAGCTTTAAGAGCCGTCGCTATAGCGCTGGCGGCCTCATCAGCATTGATATTATACGATATGCCGTCCCTGTCCATCCCTATAGGGAACACCACCGGCAGGAAATCCTTTTCAATGAGATCCTTCAGTATCTTAGGATCCACCCTTGTAACATCGCCTACGAAGCCTATGTCCTGGCCGTCCGAATATTTCTTCTCCACCGTCAGCAAACCACCGTCCTGACCGCTGATACCTGCCGCTTTTATGCCCATGGCCTGTATCTTCGTGACCAGTTCTTTGTTGACTTTAGCCAATACCATCTCAGCCAGCTCCATGGTCTCCGCGTCAGTGACACGAAGGCCATTGACGAACCTTGTCTCCATTCCTACCTTATCGACCCATCTGCTTATCTCTTTGCCGCCGCCGTGTACTATTATGGGCTTGAATCCTATCAGTTTCAGCAGCACCACGTCCTCGATGACATACTCCTTCAATTCATCGTCTATCATGGCGCTCCCACCGTACTTCACTACTATCACTTTCTTGCTGAAGCGCTGTATATACGGCAGCGCCTCTATCAAAACCTCTGCTTTATCCAAGTATTTCTGATTTACCATCGTCAGCTCCTGTAATCTCCGTTTATCTTCACGTAATCATAAGTCAGATCGCAGCCCCATGCTACAGCGCTGCCGCTTCCCTGGTGCATGTCCACCGATATGATTATCTCCTCTTCCGCCAATATCTTCGATGCCTCTTCTTCACTGTACTCCTTATGTCTCGATCCCTGGCACACCCGGACGCGCCCCGCGGCGGAACTCATCTCCACATCTATATCGTCGGTGGAAAAATCCCCCGGTGCATAACCTATGGCACACAGCACCCGTCCCCAGTTGGCATCCGCACCGAACATGGCTGCTTTCAACAGATCGGATGCTATCACCGACTTGCTGACAGCTCTGGCCTGCTTATCGCTTGAAGCTCCTTTCACACGGCATTCTATCAGCTTGGTAGCTCCTTCACCGTCCCTTGCCAGCTTTTTCGCCAGAGATATCGTCACCTTGGACAGCGCCTCTTTAAAAGCCGCCAGTGCCTCTCCGTCTTCATCGATAGTCTCATTGCCTGCAAGGCCGTTGGCCAGCACAACCACCATGTCGTTAGTCGACGTGTCGCCGTCGACACATATCTGATTATAGCTTGTCTTCACAGTCTCCTTAAGGGCTCCGTCCAGTATCTCCGGAGAGATTTTCACATCTGTCGTTATGAAGGAAAGCATGGTGGCCATATTAGGGTTTATCATTCCGCTTCCCTTAGCTATACCACCGATCCTGCATATCTTGCCGCCCAGAGAAAATTCCACAGCCACTTCCTTAGGCACCGTGTCGGTAGTCATGATGGCTTCCGCCGCTTCAGCAGAGCCTTCATAGCTGAGCTTGTCCGTCAGCTCTGGGATGCCTTCCTCGAATGGTTTTATGTAAAGCTCCTGCCCTATCACACCTGTAGAGCATACCGCGATATCTCCCGGCTTCACACCCAGGTTCTCCGCAGTGATCCTGCACGTCTCCCTTGCTATTTCCTCACCGTTGGGAGCACATGTATTGGCATTGCCACTGTTGCATATCACAGCTATGGCCTTTCCATCGGCGATGTTGTCCCTGGTGACCTTCAGTGGTGCTCCCTTTACTTTATTAGTAGTATATACAGCTGCGGCGCTGCACATGACATCGCTGACTATCAGCGCCAGATCCTTCTTATCTTTCGTGCCCTTGATACCGCAGGCCGTTCCCGCGGCTTTGAATCCGGCAGGAGCACAAACTCCGCCATCTGTAAATTTTACATCGAGATCCATCTATATCAATCCTTTCGTTTCTTCTATCCCCAGCATTATGTTCATATTCTGCACTGCCGCACCCGATGCTCCCTTCCCCAGGTTGTCGTACGTGGCTATCAGCAGTATGTTTTCATCATTTCCCTCGATGGCTATCTCCAGTTCATTAGTACCGGAAAGCCTCCCTGCCGCGATAAAGCCACCGTCGTCTACAGAATCTTTGACTCTGACGAGAGGCTGCCCCGCGTAATATTCACCTATTACATGCTCTACAGTCTGTTTTTCCAGACCTTGAGCCCTGACAGGTATCGTCACTTCCATGCCGCTGTAATAATCTGCTACCACAGGTATAAAAGCAGGCGCTGATGAGATCCCGGCAGCCGCCATTATCTCAGGAAGATGCTTATGGGTCTGAGTCAACCCGTACTGTCTCGGACTGCACAGCATGTCCTGCTGCCCCATGTTGCCTCTTTGCCGCTCCGGTCCTTCATACTGGGCTATCATCTTCTTCCCGCCTCCGCTATATCCCGTGAGGGAAAATGCGCAGAAATGATGATCCCGCGGTAAAAGGCCGGCTTCAAGAAGAGGTTTTATCAACAGGATGACCCCTGTGGCATGGCACCCTGGAACAGCCACTCTGTTGCTTTCCTTTATCAGCCTCCGCTGCTCCCCCGAAAGCTCCGGCATCCCATATACCCACGAATCATCTGTCCGATGAGCCGTCGACGTATCCAATATCCTGCAATCCTCTGGAGCTGCAGCTGCGATTTCCCTGGCAGCCGCATCCGGCAGACACAAAAAGGAGACATCTGCCTTTTTTATCATGGAAAGCCTTTCTTCCATATCTTTACGCTTTTCCTGTTCTATTCCCAGCACTTCTATGTCATCGCGTTTTTGGAAATACTGATGTATCTTGAGACCCGTAGTTCCCTCCGCGCCGTCGATGAAAACTCTGTATTTCATTTATGCCTCCCTCGTGTTTTTCCTTTGAATTTTTATTAATTATTCAGCATATTTATTCACCATAAAGTTTATAATACACCAGTATACTACTGATTTCAATATCTTTTTACCACTTTAGCCCAATTTTTTTATTTCGCTCTGAAGCCTCCCTATTATCTTCTTTTCAAGCCTGGAAATATAAGACTGGGATATTCCCATCTTATCAGCCACCTCTTTCTGGGTAAATTCTCTGCTGCCGGCCAGTCCGAACCGCATTTCCACGATTTCCCGTTCCCGCCCTGAAAGTTTATCCATGGCGTACCCCAGCAGACTCCTGTTCACCTCTTCTTCCAGATGACCGTAGACCTCATCGCTTTCAGTTCCCAGAATATCCGAAAGTAACAGCTCGTTACCGTCCCAGTCCACATTGAGAGGTTCGTCTAACGAGACCTCGCCTTTTATCTTGTTGTTCCTTCTCAGATACATCAGTATCTCGTTTTCAATGCATCTTGATGCGTAAGTAGCCAGTTTTATGTTCTTTTCTATCTTGAATGTATTGACCGCCTTTATAAGTCCAATGGTACCGATAGAGATCAGATCCTCAACATTGATGCCGGCGCTTTCGAATTTCTTCGCTATATATACCACCAGTCTCAGGTTATGCTCTATCAGTCTGTCTCTGTCCACTTTGTTTCCTGCCAGCGCTCCCATTATGGCCTTATGCTCCTCTTCGCCGGAAAGTGGCGGCGGCAGCGTATCGCTCCCACCTATGTAGAACAGCTTGTTTTTCCTGTTGAAAAACCTGAGTCGCAGTTTCCATATGATCCTTTTTAACATCATCCCTCTCCCTTCACCCATTCCTTTCCCACATATCTCTGGGAAGAAGCAGTTCACATCCGGATGCTCCTTCTCCATATATCTCCAGTTCTCTTCCACCTTTAGCGATGATACTGTCTTTCACGACCCTTTCTCCGGCTTCTATCCAGTCGACACGCAGCGTTTCCAACAGTCCACGGTTTCCTACCGTCTCATAAGGCACGACGCCTGCCCTCTCCGGTCTCAGCACATCTTGTTCCTCCAACCGTTTCCATAAGCTTTCGCCTGCGACAGCCACAGGCTTTCCGCTGACAGGATCCCTAAGCTGGTTTCCCGTATCGAAAAAGCCTTGAGCTTCAAAAACTTCTCTGCCGATGCATATCCTCACAGCGAAAACATGCTCCCCATAAAACTTCCTGGCTCTTACAGTCTTTACGACCTGCCTGGCCGTGAATGAGCACACCGCTATGAAGAGCGCCAGAAGAGCCGCCTTCATGTCTCCCGTATATATCCCTGCCGCCGTATAGATACCCGTGTTGTCGGTGATCAGCAGGAGTCCCATTGTCAGTCCGCCCATGAAATACGTTACCAGTATCATCACCAGACCTTTTTTCCATATTTTTTCCCTTCCCAGAACTACCAGACACACAGCGAAAGCGAAGGCCACTTCCGCGATGAGTGTAACCGGTGCGGCCACAGGAAGGAATATCGCCATGGAAAAGACACCGCACATGACTCCTCCGACCGCCAGCCTCATCTTTTGCCTGATTCCGGAAAAGCTTCTGCCGAATATCTCGCCGGTTATGTACAATATCACGCAGCCTATTATGAAATTCTCTATGAAAAGTATTTCCCCGTATACTATCAATTTCCTCTCCAATCACAGCGCTCTCCGCTCCGTTCTTTGCTCAGCGCTCCTCTGGCCCAAGTGTCGACATCAGCGCCGATAACAAGGATTATAGCCTCCTTTGTCAGCGAAATCTGTCGAAAGGAAGGGTTTCGGGAAATAAAACCTTGAGAAGCCGCTACCGGATAAGTATACAAGTGATAGACATGTCTTTACTTCAGCCGCCTGGATCATGGATACCTCAGAAATGGCCAGTCCAAGCCACATGACATCCATCACTTACTTTTCTATATTTTCCCATGCAAATCATTGGCATTCAATGTGCGTTGCGACGCCCTTTTGTTATGGTAATATATTCCACATTGCGGTAATGATTGCCTCGCTATATAATGGAAAGAGAATAGAAACAGAAAAACATAAGCTAAAGGCTCCTGATCTGCCGGACAGGATTCTGTTCGCTGATCAGAAAGAGGACAAAGAAGAAGGCGTTAGAGAAGACCAATCCCAAATCCCCGCCAAGATGAAATCAAAGGGCATGAATCTGGAAGAAATCGCAGAATTGACCGGCCTTGAGATTTCTAAACTCGAGAAACTTTAGCCAGTGCTGTAATAAACTCTACGCCAAACGCCACAGAGTTAGCAAATATCAAACATAGCCTTTATTCTCAGCAAACATACCAAAGATTTAAGTTATCTGCCAGTTTTGTATTGATATTTAAGCTTTTTATATCAAATATATTTACGTCCGGCACATTTGATCGTTCGTCAAATGTGCCTTCACACCACTGATCTTGTATATGATCAGAAGAATAATATAAGCAAAGATCCGTTGGACACATTGAGGTACCCATAATGCTCATACTTCCTATGTTCACAAATATGGTATTTTATATCTTCACTATCATCACATGCACAGCTTCCTCCACCCTGTACCTTAGATATGTTTTCAAAAGAAAAGGCACGCTTTACAAAACAGTATCCATCCTTCTCCTATCATTTTTGGCTTACGCTGTGTTGGAGATGTTTGTGACATTCTTCACGGAACTTCATATTTCCAAAGCGATGTTTTACATGCTGACCACTTTATCCGACATATCATATTTCTGTGTTGTGGTATCATGGTTGGCCACGATAATAATAATTTCCGGAAACCCGTATATCATCAAAATACAAGGTTTTATTATATATACAACCATATATGGAATCTCTGTAGAAGGATTGAATCTCATTTCCAAATTCAGTCCATATACCTTCGGGCTCAAGCCAGAGGAGATTTCTCATATCCTGCTGTATATAAACTGTATATTCGATATCACTCTAATATGTATAGGGATTTTCTTCATACTTTATGGTGCCTCCAAGATGAAAGGAGAGAAACAGAGAAAATGGGTGCTACTATTCAGTTCGTGCCTGGTTGCCTATATGATATATATCACCAACTGGGATATAATATCCTGTAAAGACGAAGTCCCAAATCACGTGCTTTTTTCAAGCTTTGATCCCGCCCATATCTTCTACATAGTCATGTGTCTTCTTACAGTCTATATGGTTTCCAAAAAAGACTCACTTCGCACAGGCTACTATATGCCGGAAATACTCGGTATTACTGATGCTCATGAAAATGATTGGGAAGCAATTGCCAGGGACTACAAACTGACATCAAGAGAGTTAGAGGTTCTGGTTGTTGTATGCAGCGGTCTCAGCAATCCCGACATCGCTCAAAAACTATATATTTCAGAAAGCACAGTAAAGCAACATTTATCTCACATATACAGGAAAATCAATGTAAAAAACCGTTATGAGCTTCTCCAAAAAATCAAAGTTTAGATAAAACAATACTGTTGTACTATATAAAATTCTCCTCTTACAGCCTATAATCGACCGTAAATAGATGATACAGCGTACTTTGCTGAAAAACACTATTGATGTTTGAGAGGAGGTAGAAATGAAAAAATTATCACTGTTATTGTCTCTTACACTGATATCCGTAATGTGCATCTTCCTTTACGGATGTGAAGGATCCCAGCCCTCTGCCACGGCCCCTTCCGGAACCTATATAGGACAAGAGAATAACGGAGTCGATGAATTTCTGGGAATCCGATATGGAGATATGGAACCATTTAAAGCTGCAACCGATGTGACCACGACTACAGATGATGAAATAGAGGCAACATCATTCGGCCCTAACTGCATCCAGCCCTATGACGAAGTTGAAGTTGCTTCACAGGATCCATGTTCCCAGGATTGCCTGTTTCTGAATGTATGGACAAAAGACGTTGAGACGAAGGATAAGCCTGTGATCATGTTCATCCACGGAGGAAGCTGTATATGGGGCGGCACGTCTGATCCATCCTATGATGGAGAATACTTCGTAAGGAACCTCCCTGAAGGAGAGGATTGCGTCTTCGTTACGATAAACTACAGGATGTCTATCATGTCCGGTGTCGATATGTCTGTACTTGAAGGATATACAGATGAATATGCCGATGCCATTAACCTCAGTAAGCTGGATCAAACTCAGGCACTCAAATGGATAAACGAAAACATCTCCGCTTTCGGCGGGGATCCTGATAACGTAACGATCATGGGACAGTCGGCAGGAGGTGGTGCAGTGGAGATGCTTATGGCAGACCCAGAAACTCACGAATATTTCGACAGAGCCATCATCAACAGTGGTACTCAGTCCAGAGAGGCCATATCTAAAGAGACGGCTACCGAAAATTCAAAAATCATTTTTGAAATGCTCGGTGTGGAAACAGTAGAAGAAGCTGCAGCGCTGACTGATGAGGATATATCTGAAAACATATCTGACATAGTAGATCGCCTAGGACGTGCTCATCCAGGGCTGAAATGTGCTGATGGCAACATCATATCCGAAACATGGTGGGAAGATCTTCAAAACGGGGCAGCTTCCGATATAGATCTCCTCATCGGCGGTACTAACGGCGAAGAAGATTGGCACGCTGTGGATTGGGACAACAGCATCTCAGAAGCGATTTCTGATCCGCAGTCTATCTATGACTACATGGTTGAAACCGATACATCCCGGGCGGATGCCTACGGCAGATACTATGGTGTTGAAGTTGAGGGATTCTATGACGGCTTTCTCGCTATGGGAGATGATCCCGTAAAACAAGCTATGGATCTTTACAACGAGATCTATTTCAACTATCCAACTCAGATGATCGCAGAAACTCAATCTCAACACAACAAAAATACATATTTATACTACTGGGAATACACGCCAGACCCGGATGAAGTAATCGAATACAACGGCGATTCTGCTGAAGTATCTCCTTACGCCAGAGCAATGCACTGCATGGATCTCTGCTTTGAATTCGGAACAAAAGAAGGCTATACGGAGCTGACAGGCAATCCTGAGCTCATGTCCGACGATCTTATCGCACAGGCGCAATCGATGGTATACTGGTTCGCTAAGACAGGCGATCCTAACAACGATCTGATTTCACAGTGGGAGCCTTATAATGCAGATACGAAATACAATATGGTGATAACTCCCGATGCTCAGTGGAATTGCCAGAGCGATTACAGGAGTGATGTGATAAACTACCTTAGACAATTGAAACCTTATGGCACGACTGACTGACACCTACTGAGACGAAAGCGCACCGGGAAAATCTTCCGGTGCGCTTTCAACGATAGGCTTTCCTAACGTTCCGGAAATGATATTTCCTGCATTATAAAGAAGTGGAAATAATGAAAGCGAAACACCTATTTTCACATAAAAAGCTGCCCACTGACAATCACTCATGTCAATGCGGCAGCTCTTTTCTTCTGCGATAATATTTTTCTCTTATTTTACAGCGCTTTCTTCGCGGTATCGCAAAGTGTCGCGAAAGCAGCAGGATCATGGATGGCCATTTCCGAAAGCATCTTCCTGTTGATTTCGATGTTTGACTTCTTGAGGCCATTCATCAGTCTGCTGTACGAAATATCGTTCATCCTCGCAGCAGCGTTGATCCTGGCGATCCACAGCTTTCTATATTCTCTCTTCTTGTTCTTTCTTCCAACGTATGCGGAACGAAGAGCTCTCATAGTGGCCGGCTTGGCAGCTCTGAAGGTCTTGCTCTTAGCGCCGTAATAGCCCTTGGCCATCTTTAAAACTTTTTTATGTCTCTTATGTGCGTTTAAACCTTTCTTAACTCTTGCCATTTTTCTACCTCCTTATTTGCTCAGTACCGCTTTAATTCTCTTAAGGTCAGCGCTCGTCAAAGTGGTGGCCTTCCTCAGGCCTCTCTTCCTCTTCTGGCTCTTCTTGGTAAGAATATGGCTCTTGTATGCTTTATTCCTCTTTACTTTACCGGAACCCGTTATCTTGAATCTTTTCGACGCGCCTCTGTGAGACTTCATTTTCTGCTTTGCCATGATGTATCTTCCTCCTGTTTCATATTTTGTTATTTGTCGCTTTTGGGCGTAAGTATCATCGTCAGGCTCCGACCTTCAAAGCTCGGTTTCTTGTCGATGTCACCTACTTCCGAAACGGCCTCGGCGAATTTGTTCATTACCTCCATGCCTCTGGCGACATAATCTCGCTCTCTACCCCTGAATCGCAAGCTTACTTTCAGTTTGTCGCCGTCTTTGAGAAATTTAGATCCAGTCTTAGCCTTCACCATTATGTCGTGATCCTCTATGAACGTCGACAGCCTGATTTCTTTGACCTGCGTGGTCTTCTGCTTTTTCTTGGCTTCCTTTTCCTTTTTCTGAAGTTCGTATTTATACTTTCCGTAATCGAGAATCTTGCAGACAGGCGGGTTTGCCTTAGGTGAAACGCATACCAGATCAAGTTTTCTCTCCTCTGAGATGTCCAGCGCTTCCTGTCTGCTCATTATTCCCAACTGACTGCCATCGGTATCAATAACTCTCAGTTCCTTCGCACGAATTTCTTCGTTTATCATAGCTTCTCTGCTAATTTTACCGTACCTCCAAAAAAACCTTTCCGACGAAGCCGCTGCTGTCCTTTGCAGACCGCGGCGCTTGTCTATCAAACTACCTCGCCATTTTCAAGCAACAAAAAAGCGGATAACAAGTATCCGCTTCACTCACGCATTATCTCCGATCCTGCCTGAATGCGTAAACACACAGCAAAATCAAACCCTGCCGATATTGACCCAAGTAGCTTTCGCCCTTAGGTGAGAAGCGGACGACTTCTTCTTTCTACCTGCATTACTATACCATATGCTGTCATATGATGCAAGGCTTTTTATAGGGATACGACAAAAAAACGTCTCCCCTGCACTGCCTGAAAAATACAGAACCCGCTGAATACCGCTGTTTCCGGCTCCGCGTCTGCGACTCAGCCTTACAACAAGTCCGTCTTCCACAATCCATGCTTGTTACAATAGGAAAACACTGCCACCGGCGCGTCTCCCGGGGCTTCCGCCGACACGCCGAAAGTGGCCCTCGGTTCTTCCCCGGCCCGCAGCCTGACAAACTGGCCGCCTCTTTCGGTCTGAAGATAGATCCACTCTATCAAATGATCATCTTCCATAGGATGGCTGATCTCGCCTACATCCACTCTTACAGTTCCTTCACGGCGATCCACCTTAGGCAGATGTTTTTCTCTGGCGCCGTCGGTCTCCATGGCTTTCAGCAATGTCAGTTCTCCACCGCAGCAGTCTGGCTTTTCGTCTCCATCGGTCAGAAAAGTCAATACAGCTCCACATTTTTCGCACATCAAAAATTTCGGTTCCATACACAATACCCCTTTCTTTTTCTGACGAAAAACCTGCCGCACAGCCATCATTTCAAAACGCCTGCCGACTCTGGCGTACCGACAAATCCGCAGATATTCGCATCTGGGATCACAGTCCCAGTTCCTGTACTATCTGCTCCTTCGAACGCAGACCGACCAGCGTGTTCACAGCCTGTCCGTCTTTGAAATACATGAGAGTAGGGATGCTCATGACACCGAACTTGACGGCAAGCGCCTGTTCTTCGTCAACATTGATCTTTCCCACTTTTATGCTGTCATATTCCTCCGCGATCTCATCCAGGACAGGGCCCTGCATCATACACGGGCCGCACCACGACGCCCAGAAGTCCACCAGCACCGGCTTCTCTGAGGCTTTTACTTCACTGTCGAAATTCCCCTGTGTTATCTTGATTATCTCCATATTTTTCACATTCCTTTCCTGTCATATTTTGCACGATATCATTCATATTTATACTATACCACGTCCAATGTGGACTATCAAGGTGAAATATCACCTTTTTCCTTTTCCTTGTAAAGGATATTTCGTTAAAGTATAATGTAACATGTTGAAAGAAATAATCTATACACATCGTTTACAGATAATAAGGAGGCTTTAAAAAATGGCAATGAATGCGCATGACTATGTAGCGGAACTGGTGAAAAGAGGACGGGCAGCCCAGGCCGTGGCAAACGGTTTCACTCAGGAAGACGTGGATCTTCTCACAGCTGCTGTCACTTACAATCTCACCAAACCGGAAAAAGCAGCTATGTTCGCTGATATGCTGGTAGAAGAATCCGGAATGGGTATCGCCGATGACAAGGTAGCCAAGATATATGGAAAGGTCTGGGGCGCCTACATACAGATGAAAGACAAGAGATCCGTAGGACTCATCGATGACAACAAGGAAACAGGGATACAGCAATGGGCCAAGCCTATGGGTGTCGTAGCCGGGATCATGCCGGTAACAAATGGCGAAGCGACTCCTATCGTGAAAGCCAACATGGCCCTCAAAACGAGGAACGCCATCATCCTGGCTCCTCATCCAAAATGCAGAAAGCTTAACGTAGCCATCGTCAATGAAATAAGAGCCACACTGAAAAAGCTGGGATATCCTGAAGATCTGGTCCAGACATGCGACCCGGAATGGGTAAAGCTGGAGGTGTCCCAGGAATTGATGAAGCAATGCGATTTCATACTGGCAACCGGCGGTGAAGCTCTGGTAGAAGCGGCTTATTCCTCCGGGACTCCGGCCATTGGCGTAGGCGTCGGCAACTGCGTTTCCATCGTCACAGGAAAGACGCCTATGGATAAAGTAGCCGAAATGATATGCGTATCTAAAGCTTACGACAATTCCACCTCCTGCTCCACCGAAAACAACATCATCGTCTTTGAGAGCTGTTACGACGAATTCATAAAGGAGATGGAAGCTCACGGCGCCTATCTGTGCAGGGAAGGCTCTGAGGAAAAGGCGAAGCTCCAGAAAACATTATGGCCAAATACGCCTGACGACCATGTCCTCAACAGAGCCATCGTAGCTCAGAACGCTGAGCATATCGCTCACCTGGCCGGCCTGAATGTACCTGAAGGTACAAGGGTCATCATGGCAGAGGAGTTCAATGGTTTCGGCTTGGAACATCCTTTCACGGGAGAAAAGCTGTCACCTGTATCTGGGATCCAGAAAGCAAAAGACCTGGACGACGCCATCGAGAAAATGCTGGCCACGCTGGAATATCAGGGCAAAGGCCACAGCTGCGGTATCCATACTGATGATCCGGCCGACGTGGACAAGCTGGCGGCCGTCGCTCCTGTAACGAAGGTAGTCGTCAATCAGCCACAGTGTCTGACCAATTCCGGCGGCTGGAACTGCGGATATCCCGTTTCCATGACTCTGGGATGCGGAACATGGGGCGGCAACAGCGTTTCCCACAACGCGACTTACAAAGATCTCCTCAATTACACCTATGTTTCAAGGCAGATACCTAACTGGAAGCCGGAAGCGGTAACGGATTTTATCGATGCCGATGTCATCGCGAAAGTCGATGCCTGATAGCTGTCGTTTTTACTGGATATCATGGAGGAACCAATGTCATCAATAAAGAAAAAAGATCTTAAATACAATCTTCACTCGTGGTCAGCCCAGGGCAAGCTGGACCCTATCGTGATAACGAAGGCGGAAGGGATATATTTCTGGGACGAGGAAGGCAAACGATACGCTGACATGTCGTCTCAGCTGGTAAATTCCAATCTGGGGCATGGCAACAAGGCTATTGCCGATGCTATTGCCAAGCAGGCCCATGAGCTTTCATTCATCGGACCATCCTTTGCGCTGGGATGCAAATCGGACGCGGCCGAAGCCATCGTAAAGGCCACGGGATTCGCCGATGGCGCAAAGGTGTTCTTCGCCAACGCCGGAGCCGAGGCCAATGAAAACGCTATAAAGATAGCCAGACAGTACACCGGGAAATACAAGATATTTTCCCAATACAGGAGCTATCATGGCTCGTCGGCAGGTTCCGGCATGCTGACAGGTGAGCCGAGAAGGTTTTTCAACGAACCCGGTAATGTTGGTTTTATCAAATACGACGTACCTTATCCTTACAGAGTCCCTAAGGCATGTCATTTTGAAAACGACGATGAGATCGCCGACTTTTACCTTGAATTGCTGGAAAACCAGATATTATATGAAGGCCCTGATACTATAGCCGCCATCTGGTTCGAATCGGTGGTCGGCTCCAACGGCGTCATCATCGCCCCTGTAAAATGGTATCAGGGAGTGAGGGCCCTTTGCGACAAATACGACATCCTGATGGTAGCCGATGAAGTCATGGCCGGCTGGTACAGGACCGGCAAATGCTTCGCATTCATGAACTTCGGATATGAACCGGACATGATCACTTTTGCCAAAGGCTCCACCTGCGGATATGTACCGCTGGGAGGTGTCGTAGTGCAGCAAAAGATCGCCGGATTCTTCGATGATCACGTCCTTGGCTGCGGCCTCACCTATTCAGGTCATCCTGTAGGATGTGCTGCCGCTGTGGCTACGCTGGACCAGTACAGGGAGCTGGACATCGAGAACAGAATGAAGCCAACGTCAAAATTGCTGGCTCAGACTCTAGACAGCTTTGCCTGCACCCACCCTTGCGTCGGTGAGGTAAGACATATAGGCCTTTTTTCCGCCGTAGAACTGGTCAAAGACAAAGAAGAGCGCCAACCGCTCGTACCTTTCGGCAGCGATCCGGACAACATCATGGGAAAAATCTTCACTCTTCTGAGAGACAGGGGGTTCTGGACTTATACCCATGAGAATATGATAATCGTCGCACCGCCCCTCATCATCACGGAGGATGAGCTGAGAGCTCAACTGGCCATTCTGGATGATGTGCTTAGCCAGGTCGATGAAATGATATAGACATGACAGCATGCCCCTTCGCATCACAAGGCGCCTGTAATGGTACAGGCGCCTTGTTTTCGCAAAAAAATGCTGATTTTCCCATACTTTTTTGACATAAAATCGACACTTATTTACGCACACTTCAAAGAATCCCGTCATTTCAATGGTCTTATGGCTTCCAAAAACAGCAAACATGTACAGATATAAACATTGAATGCAGCAAATATAACATATATAATATATACAGGATGAAGCCTGTGAAATGATGCAGGCCTCTAAAATACAAACAGCGAGGTGAAAGCAATGAAAGGATTTGCAGCATTCTGGGAAAGCATGAAACAGTATGTGAATCTGTATGCAGACGTAACGCGCTCATTCCGTTAATCAGACAGACATGTACTGTATCGGAGCATCATTAAAATAATAACGCAGATATTGTGTTTTTTCGCCGGTGGGAGTCATCCTGCCGTTTTTTCTTTTTGTCTTGCCGTATACTGCACATCCGGCCATTCTTCCGGACATGCTCCCGCAAGGAAGCGCTCGCTCCCGCACATCGAAAACATGTGTTTACTTTTTGTTCTTTTTATGATATCATGTTCTCATAAAGGAGGGTGTGCTTATGTTAAAAGAAAGAGAACAGAAGATCCTGGATTATATGAGGGAAGAAATAAGAAAAAAAGGATATCCTCCTACTGTGCGCGAGATATGTTCCGCGCTGAACATCAAATCCACATCTACGGCTCATAAAGACATATCCAATCTGGTAAAAGCCGGTTATATAAAAAAAGACCCTTCGAAACCCAGGGCGCTGATGCTCGTTGAAGCGGACACATCCGATCAGACGACATATGAGACCGGCAATGATGACGGTGTTTCCCATACAGAAGTCATCGACATCCCCGTCGTAGGCAGGATAGCGGCAGGAACACCTATCCTGGCGGAGCAGAACATCGAAGACAGCTTCCCTGTTCCCGCCCGTTTTGTCGGGAACAATCCCAACTTCATGCTGACTGTGAGAGGAGAAAGCATGATTGAGGCCGGCATCATGGATGGCGATTATATTCTTGTCGAACAGCAGAACACAGCCAGGAACGGCGATATCGTCGTCGCGATGGTAGACGGATTTGAAAGTGAAGCCACGGTAAAAACCTTTTACCGCGAAGGGGATCACATACGACTCCAGCCTGAAAATTCAACTATGAGTCCCATTATCGTAAACGATGTGAAGATACTCGGTAAAGTACGCGGCGTATTCCGATACTTCTAAAAACCTTTAACAAACTTTTTAAGAGCATTTGAAAACGTCCGGGCAAACGCTGTCCCGAACGTTTTTTCTTTTCTGCTTTTACATTGCGTTCGCCTGCCGAACATACCCGTAAAGAGCGCCTCTGTCAGAGCCATCATTTGCGAGGCAATTCTATTTTCCTGTTTTCCTTTGACGGTCTGTAGAGCACGAATTTGCGGCCGATAGCCTGGACGAACTCAGCATCAAGTTCTTCAGCCAGTCGGTTCGCCACATCTGCCGGCTTCATATCGCAGCCTTCCTGTAATTTTACCTTGACCAGCTCCCTGGACTCGAATCCCGTCTCCATCTCCTTTTTTATATTGTCAGTGACGCCGGCTTTCCCGATATATACCGTAGGATCAAGCTGATGGGCCAGCTTCTTCAGATATATCCTCTGCTTTCCTGTTATCATGTACGCATACTCCTTTTAGGCTCTTTATTATTTTGCTCAAACAGCCTTCGCGGCTGCCAGTCGTTCGAGTATACTATATTTCTATCGGATTTTCAAGACCCTCTCCGGCTACAATCGCTGTATAGCGTCCATGGCCAGCTCAGAGCGCTCGCATTCGGAAGCTGAGAACGTCAGCTGCCAGCACAACGGGCTCCCCTTCATGTGCTCCGATGCATAGCTGAGGCCGTTGGTACGCTCATCGAGAAATGGTCTGTCTATTTGATTAGGATCTCCCAGAAGGATTATCTTGGTATCCTTACCCGCTCTCGTTATTATCCCCTTTACCTGCTCAGGCGTCATATTCTGAGCCTCGTCTATCATCAGATATGTCTTGGCGATGGAACGGCCTCTGATGAAGTTCATCGCTTCCGCCTGGATGATGCCTCGATCGAATATCTCGTCTATCTTCCCCCGCAGCTCGGCTTCGTTGGCGTATCGTTCCTTTTCATCTGAATCTATCAGCTGCTCCAGATTATCTATAACAGGACGCAGCAGCGGCGATATCTTTTCCTGCTCATCGCCCGGAAGGAATCCTATCTCGGAATCGAACTGGGCGTTAGGTCTGCATATGAGTATGCGCCTGTATTCTCCGCTTTGCTGGTTCAGCACCTTTTCCAGGCCCACCGCCAGGGAATAAAATGTCTTGCTGGTCCCCGCAAGTCCCTTCACGATCACCAATGGTGCCTTTGCCGCCGGCTGCATCAGCGCCTCCTGAATGAAATACTGCCCGGAATTTCTGGGCGAAATGCCGTAAGGCTTCGACTTCTGATATTCCAGCTTCTTTATCATACCTTTTTCCACACGGCCCAAGTGAGTTTTCTTAGCCGACTGGTCAGCCTTGAGCACGATAAACTGGTTCTCGTAAAGCTCTGGCTGATATGTATTTCCCTCATCATCGATACAATATATCTTATCAACCGACACACCCTTTTTCTTGAAATCCTTAAAGGCGTCTTCAGGCACATAGACCTCGGCCCGTCCCCTGTATTGGATCTCTTCCTCGGCCACCTGTTCAGTGGTGAAGTCTTCAGCTGCAAGGCCCAACAGCTGTGCCTTTATCCTCAGCAGCATATCCTTCGTTACCAGGATCACCGGCTGGGACAGATCTTCCGCCAGCCCTTTACACACCTTCAATATCCTGTTGTCTTGTTTGTGCTCATGGAAATCCTGGGGCAACTGGACGTCTACATAGTTCTTTTCTACCCGGAGAAGCCCTCCGTTTTCCATCTCCACTCCATCGGTCAACAGGCCTCTCACTCTCAACTGCTCCAACGCCCTTATAGCTTTCCTGGCATTGATCCCTCGTTCTCCGTCGTCTCTTTTCAGGTTATCCAGCTCTTCCAGAACTGTTACGGGGATCACGACCGTGTTCTCCTCAAAACACCTGAAAGCCCCCGGGGCCTGAATAAGCACATTAGTGTCCAATACATATACTTTACTCATAACTATCCCTTCTCGTTTGACTTTGTTTCTACGATATGGCTATCGTATACTTTTCTTTAATATACAACGTTGCTGTATAATCTGAGAGGAGGTTGCAGTAAAATCTTTGTAAAAAGGCAAAAGGAAAGACCTGCTCCGACCTCAGGTCAGGCGCAGGCCCTCATTTGCTATTTGACTAACAGCTTTTTTATACCAGCTTCCAGCCCGTCCAGCGACAGCTCGAACATCGGGAATATCCCTGATATGGCGCTTATGGTCTTGGCGCCGTATATCCAGTCCCACGAGCTCTGACTGATAGGATTGAGCCATATCTGCTTCTTGTATCTCTTCTTGAACTTATCGAGCCATATTATGCCCGGTTCCTCATTCCACAGGCCAATATACGAATTGCCACCTCTTTTGTAGAGCTCCGACGGCGCCATCGCCGCGTCTCCTACAAAGATAACCTTGTATTCGCTGTCCAGATTCCTCAACACCCAGTTGGTCTCTATCCAGTCGCCCCGCTTGCAATAAGGCGTCGTATAAAGGTGATCATAAATGCAGTTGTGAAAATAGTACACTTTAAGATCCTTGAAATGATTGGCCTGACTGACAGCCTGGAAAAGCCTGTTGCACAGCCTGCTGTACGGCAGCATCGACCCATCTGAATCGATCAGCAGCAATACTTTTACGGTATTCTTTCTCGGCTTGTCATACACGATCTTCAGCATCCCGGCATTTTCACATGTCTCATCTATCGTCTTATCTATGTTCAGCTCAGTTTCCTGAGCGTCAACTCTCGATGAATACTGCCTCAACCGCCTGAATGCCATCTGGAACTGCCTTATATCAAGTATCTTGTCCTGCCTGAAATCCTGAAAGTTTCGTTCTCCTGCCACCTGAACAGCCGATTTATGGCGGCCCTGTCCGCCCGTCCTGATACCTGTCGTATGAAACCCGCCGCGTCCCATGACTGACGTACCGCCGGTGCCGATCCAGTAACAGCCTCCGTCATGCTTTTCTTTCTGCTCTTTTATACGTTCCTCGAACATCTCCAGCAGCTCCTCCAGCTCCTTGGGGAACTCATTGCCAGTCCCCTTATCGTCAAGCGGACGCTCATGGTCGCTCTCGTTGAGCCAGTCCCAGAACTCCTGGGGCAGATCATCCGGAGTCTGGACGTTCTTGAAGTATTCAGCAAAGACAGCATCAAATTTATCATATTCCGACTCAGTTTTTATCAGGATGCTCCGGCACAGGTGATAGAATTCCATCAGTGATGAATGGGCCATTCCCTTGTTCAGGGCTTCCTCCAGGATCATCCATTCGTTTATGGAAACCTCCAGGCCTCTTGCTCTAAGCAGGTAAAAAAAATCTAAAAACATATTTCTACCATCTCTTAAGCGAGTACCCTTTCTCTTTTATTTCATTCATCACGTCTATATCCTGGTTTTTCTTCAGAAGCACGCCGATGAACGGCATCTCTTCTTTCAGATTCTTGATGTTCACACCACTGATCATCAATGCCTGTATCCAGTCGAGAAGCTCCGATGTGCTCGGCTTCTTCTGAAGGTCGTCCATCTCTCTTATCTCATAGAATGCCTCCAGCGCCTTTTCGCTGAGCTTTTTATCGATATCGCCGAAGTGGACATTTATGATCTCTTCCATCTTTTCCTTGTTTGGGAATTCGATATAGTGGAAGATACACCTTCTCAGAAACGCGTCAGGCAGCTCCTTTTCCGCGTTAGAAGTGATAATGACTATCGGTCTGTGCTTCGTCCTGATCGTCTCCTTCGTCTCATTGATATAAAATTCCATCTTATCCAGTTCCCAAAGCAGGTCGTTAGGAAACTCCAGATCCGCCTTATCGATCTCATCTATCAGCAGTACCACCTGCTTGTCGGAGGAAAAGGCCTCGCCCAGCTTTCCCAGCTTGATATACTGTTTGATATCGGCCACATTTCCTTCACCGAACTGGCTGTCATAAAGTCTCTGTACCGTATCGTATACGTACAATCCTTCCTGCGCCTTAGTGGTGGACTTTATCCCCCATATGATCAACTCCATGCCGAGAGAATCGGCAATAGCTTCCGCCAGCATGGTCTTTCCGGTCCCCGGTTCTCCTTTGATGAGGAGAGGCTTTTCCAGGGCAATAGCCACGTTGACCGCGTTCATGAGCTCCTTGGTAACGACGTAATTATCGCTGCCTTTAAAAACATTCATTTCCATTTTTTCTATTCATCTCCTTGATCTCGTCTTTACTCCATTGCAAACTTTTTTTGCCACATCTGTTATGATATATTAAAAATCAGCCTTTTTCAAGATGTTTATGGCGGTGTTGTCTTTCATATACACACGATCCGAAGACCCAGACGATACAGTACAGCAAGGCCCCGCCATTGCCTGCGATGATATCCGTCACCGTATCCTCCATACCTCGCTGCATCCCGCCTCCCAGCAACTTATCAGAGGTGAACTCGAATATTTCCCATATCCCCGCGCAGGTCGACGAAAAGAAAAAAGCAAAGATCATTCGGGAAATTTTCAGAGCCTTACGTTTTCCTTCATCCGAGGACGCTGACAAGCCTTCCTCATCCGGAAAAGCTCTCTTCAACAGACGCGATATCATCATCATACCAAACCCTGCCAGCAGCATACCGCTTATGAAGTGTATGATCTTATCATACGGCCCGAAACGAGTATACATATCAAGTACTGAACCTATAGGTGAAGCAAAGTATACGAATCCACACCCCAGGAAATACAGTATATCGTCTATCTTCAAGATCACCGATACTGCCAGCAACGCCGCAATAGCAGCGAAAGAGCCCGCCACATCCGTGGCAGGCGGTTCTGTACCTGTCACAAAGGCTGCCCATACAGTGACCGCCGATATTGCTGTCAGGATCGTCGTGGCTGCAGATTTCTTTCTATTCATACGCCTTCACCTGATCCGCGATAAATTCAGCCAGCTTTTCGGTACACCCTTCCTGATTTTCCACGTATTTTCTCCCAAAAGCCCTCACCTTGCGCAGGTCATAATCATCTGACGCAACAGCTGCCGCCAGCTTTTCCGGATCTTCCGATATGACTCCCGGCATCTCAGCCTTATAATCGATGTAAAAATCTCTCTCCACTCCGTATCGATCATAGTCAAAAGCATAGAAAAACAGCGGCTTCCCTATTACCGCGGCCTCAAATATCACCGCTGAGTAATCACAGATGACGTAATCAGCCGCAAACAGCATTTCCAATGTCGTGAACTTCTCGTCCATGACAGCTGCATCGCAACGGATATCCATGAGAGGATGCTTTTTCACGACTACGATATACTCATCCCCTGAAAAGGCTTCCGCCAGCCTTTCCGTCTCCCTGGAAATATCCCGGTCAACTCTCTGCGTCGGCGCGTAGACTACCACTTTTTTCTTCCTGAATTCCGGGTATGTCTCATAGATACGCCTGAGAGCCCCTTCCTTGAAATCCCAGCCGGTCAGCTTATCGACCCGTGGAAGAGACATGACGACTATCCTATCCTCATCATAACCGAAAGCCTCCGCAAAATTGTGTATACACTGATGGCCGCTGGTAAGGATATAGGTGTAATTCCTGTGCATGGAAAAGGCGTCAGCCAACTCTCTGTCACGGCCTTCTCCTTCTCCCACTATGCTCAGTCCGAATTTTTTCAGAGAGCCGAGGGCGTGCCACATCTGGATGACCACCAGCGAATCCCGTTGCTTCAGAGCGCTCACGCTTATGCAGTATGAATCCAACACCACCACCTTCGACGTGGCGATATGGCGCATCTGCTTCAGAATATGGAAACAGTAGCTCACTCTTGCGGGAATACCATCCCCGAGTTTTTTACACAGAAAAACCTGCTCTATGCCAGGATATTTCTTTCTGATGACCTTCTCCAGCATTTCCATATCCTCGGACTTTTCGTCTGCCTGACGGCTTATAAAGGTCACTTTGTCCCTGACACGAGACAGCTTCATCACCCCATATATCAGATTCAAAACACCGATGATCGGCTTTACTATTTTTTTCATTTCTTTCCCCAATTCCTTTTATAGCTCTGTATTTTCTCGCCCGCTCATAAATAATATTTTACCATAAACGTATCAAAGTACAAAGGCCTGCCGGAAATTCTCACCATTTTCTCATAATTTCTCCACCCGTGCCGCTCCGCGCAGCCCCAAAGCTTCGACAGCTTTTCCGGGGAGCCTGGTTCTTCCATTTTTCCGTACGAAAACCTGTCTTCAAATGTCAAAGCCTGCCCCTATTTCACCGGATTTTTTCCTCTATTATATAGTAAGGAGGAGATGAAGAATATGGAGAAATGTAATAATTTGTCGAAGAACTTAAAGGCATATCAAAATATACGCAGCCTTTCCCTCATGGAGTTCTCTAAGGAACTGGATATCCCGATGTCCACACTGAAGGCCATATTGAAAGACGGCAACACGACACTGGCCACAGCTATACGCATTTCAAACAGCCTGGATATCGGACTCGACATGCTCATATACGACAAACACTTTCCTGAGAAATTATTTATCCTGCATTATATCGATAATTGCAACAACTGGTATTCCTCTTTCCCTGATGAAAAGAAAGATCAGATATCCGGCTTGTTGGAAGAGCTCTGGGAGGTGATCGATAAATGACGATTTCCGAAGAATTTCGCAGCGCGGGCCGCCTTCTGGCTTCATTAGGCATTACTGCCAATTATATGGGATTCTACTATGCTTCATATGCTGTGAGCCTGGCTGCCCACGACCCTGAGCGCCTGCTGTTCGTGACAAAAAGCCTTTATCCCGATGTTGCGAAGCATTACAGAACAAGCTGGAAATGTGTAGAACGCAACATTCGAACTGTAACGCGGATCTCCTGGGAGAAGAACCCCGCTCTTCTCGCCAAGCTGGCCGGCCATCCCCTGGATACGAGGCCCGGCGCAGCGATGTTCCTCGCGATACTGACTGCCGGTATATCTCGTCGCCTCCCGGATGACGAGCAGGTGTCATCCTTTTGATGCGATGAGCCTCTGTACGCTTACGGATAAAATCCGTCGGCGCGCAGGGGCCGGTCAGAGTGCGCCATTTACAGAATACTTGTCAGCATTATGACATATCTTTTTCAGCAAGGAACTGTTTCCCCTGTCTGGAAATAGTAATCCGTCTCAAGCCCTCGACTGTGGGAAGGATTTATTGCTGCAATGGCAGCAAGGTATTTACCTTCTCTATGTTTCTCTTTCCTTATTCACAGCTTATCCATCTCGTCCGTCATTGCCGGACGCTGTTTATACTTCTCTCTTAACTCCTTTTCCAGTGCTAACACTGCAGCTATCCCTCCATCGAACTTTCTCATCTTCCTCATCAGCTTCACGATGTTTCTGTAATGGCTGCGCGTTCCGGAATGCTCGGCTTCTTTCAGTATCGCGGCCCTGTACATTTCCAGTATCGCCTCGGGGCATCGTGATTCCAGCACTTGCCTATACTCGTCAATCAGGGAGAGATCCTTGCTTTTGACTATGTATTCAGTGAGCCTGTCGTACATTTTCTCTTCATTGAAAAGGCGATCTGCGCCCCTGCACTTTCCAACAGCATAGAAAATACCTTTTCTCACAGACTCCCATTCTTCCGTATCGCAGATTTTCTTAAGCTCCTTAAAGCATCAAGATCGCACTTATTATGCTTAGTAATAAGGCATATCAGCTCTTCTTTTCGTTTTTTCTCATCGCCGGTTATTTCATACAGTCTTACTAACTGCCGAGAGTAATCTTTCACAAGTCCCGGATAGCTTTTCTCCATGGTCTTGCTTTTCTCCAGGATATCGATGCTCTCTGCCATCTGTCCCATGAAAATTAACCGCTCCACCGCATGCATTCTGGCCTTAGGAGTTTTCCAGTGTTTTCGTTCTATTTTTTCGACTTCCTCTGCAGCTTCTTCCGACGTATCCAGCCCATCTGCCGCCTCAAAGTAGATATCGAGCCATCTGGATAATCGGTACTCTTCTGACTTACCGGCGTTTTTCACAGTACTCCATCCCTCGCTTGAGGATGTGTGTTTCAAATTTATTCTGCCAGCTGTTCATTAGTATTCCTCATGCCGCAATGCGCTACATAGCCTCCAGCTTACCGCTGTGCTCCTTCAATACATCCTTGACGACATCCATATCGAGTTTGAGGCTATCCATCTCTTCCATTTTTACAACGTACCGCCTGTACGTATCCACATAACAGGACTCGATGTTCTGCAGTCTGGGCAAGACATCGTTTTCCATCAGCAGGTTCATGTGGTCGAGCTGATTCTGCATCTGGTCGAATCGCAAGTCCATGGTCCCCTGCATTTCAGCAAGTCTTGTATCCATGGTCCCCTGCATTTCGACAAATCTCGAATCCACGGTCCCCTGCATTTGAACAAATCTTGAATCCATCTGACCCTGCATTTCAGCAAATCTCGTATCCATCTGACCCTGCATCAAATTGAATCTCAGATCCATCTGCTCCTGCATCTGATCGAATCGCGTTTCTATCGGCTTCAGCTTCTTATCCATCAGCTCCGATATCATCAATATGTCATCGTTGGCCAACATCAGCACAGCCTCCTTTCAGAAGTTCGTATAGTACTGTGATTATACCACGGTTCGCATGTTTTGGGAAGCATCTTTATGGTTATTTTTTACATTTTTTTATTTTTTTGTAATTTGAAATGTGTGATTTCTCACTTTTTAAGTATAATCCAAAATATGAAAATAAACATGGAGAAAACTTATGCTTAAAGAAATGAAATGGGATGTTGCATATAAACTCTGGAAAGAGTGCTCTTACTCCCTTCCCAACACACTTAATGAACCTTTATCTGTAAAGACAATCTTTACGGAATACAATCAAGATGGTATCGATGAAATCCGCTCTGCAAAATCAACTGCTCAACTGCTGCCAAAAAATCTCAAGTCTTTTCCAATATCATCGTTTTAATCTATCTATTATCCAAAATCTTTAGACATCAATCATAAAATCATCTATCTCCCCAGCTTCTCCTTTATCTTATCTATATCCTCCCGCGTAATATGACGCTTCATCTTCTCCGTCAGATTCCTTATAGCTTCGTTTTTCCTGAAACCGACTTTTACGGAAAGAGGCGCTGCTTTCATTCCGGATCTTCGGATGATATCCTCATCCGAAAGATCTGTTATCATCACGCCTTTTCGCAGCTTTTCAAAATTCAGCGACTGATACATCTTGTTTACATCCTTCGCGGCATCATCGCCGAAGCTGAAGCCTGACAGCACCGCCTTTCTGAAGAGCTTGTTGGAAAAAAAGGTGTCATATCCCGTCAGTTTGCCGTTGCTCCTTCGCCCGCGCTTGGTATATCCGTAAGACGCACTCAGAACAGGTATCTGTTCGTACTTTTCCCCGTCAAATCGCTTCATGAGCATGGAAACGAAATCGATGCTGCCGTCCCTCATCAGAGAGAGTACCATCTGCCGCAGAGAATTCTTCGTAAACAGAACGAATTCGTTCAAAAGCATCACGTATTCGCCCTTTGCCGCCGCCAACGCTTCGTTTTTAAAAGGTGAGCCTATCCTGCTGTCTATCACCCGCAAGTTCATTTTCCTGCGATAGAGGTCGTCTATCTTTCCATAGGCTTCGACCGGTACGAGCACTTCGAATCGCGGGAAAAGCTGGCTGTATATGCTTCCCAGCATCAGATTCAGATCCCTCGACGGCCTTTCTACCGCCAGTATCAGCGACACTTTAGGGGAGGCAACCATCTCCGCAGCCGTCATGAAGGTACCATCGAAGCCAATATCCTTATGGCGGCCCACCAGCCGCTCCCATTCTCCTTCGCTTATATGCTCTCTATACTGTGCCGTTCTCGCCGACATGCTTCCTATAAGGTCTTCCGTCGCCCGCCATATGCCCCTGTAATATCCGTTTATCATCTCGCCCTCTACGAAGCGAACATACAGCGGTTCCAGATAATCCGCTCTCTCTTCGGAGCTCAGATGCTGCCGGTCGGCCAACCTCTCAGCTTCCTGCAATATCCTGTCGTGGGAATCCAGCAATCCCCCGAGATACTGACTGCTGATTATCTGGGTGGCCGAAGGATTCTCCCAGAAGGGTCTTTTGATATATTCATATGCTATCGCATCGCATCCGCATATCCTGCCGGCATGATTGAGGGCGCAAAAGGTGAATACGCCATCCTCTGCATTGGACATCTTCTCCACTCTCAATTTGTATTTTCGCAGGAATTCCAAGGAAAACATCTTGTTGCAGATGGACCACGCCCCGAAGAAATGCCTGTCGAGGGGGTCTATGTTTTTCTGCTTGGCCAGCTTCTGGGAATGCATGTATATGAGCCGTTCCCCAAGGCTGTACTCAGCCATCACGCCGACCACTATGTCAGCCTTTCCCCCACACGCTGCCCCATACATTTTCTCAAGGCTATCGTGAGGAATGATGTCATCCGGATCATAAAAAACCACGTATTCTCCTGACGCTTTTTCAATGCCCATATTCCGGGCGGAAGCAACTCCTCCGTTGGCCTTCACGAAAGAGTGAAATCGCTCGTCTTCCCTGCAGAAGCTGTCTATTATACGCTGCGATCCGTCAGTAGAGCCGTCGTTCACTACGATGACCTCAAAATCGGTCATCGTCTGATACTGCACCGACATCAGCATATCCTCTATATACTTCTCAACGTTGTACACAGGTACTATGATAGATACCTTACACATACTTCCTCTTCCCCTGTTCTGCTATACGTTCCACAGCATTATGGTCTTTCCACCGGCCTTGGCCATATCCTTCCTGAAAGCGACATGCATATCGTCTACAGTCCTTACATTCACCACGTCTCCCACGATATGCTTCATCAGCTCGTTCATCTCCGGGTGCTTTTCGAACATCTCTATGGTGTTGAGGAAATCAGCTCTTCCGGAGCGGCTGCTGCCAAACACTCTGAGTCCCTTTTCCAATATCATCCTGGTGTTCATCGGGACAGGGTTTTCCGAAACCCCCAGAAGGCCGATGGTCGCTTCCGGCCTTATATAGTCGATGATCTGGTCGATGGCCTTCGGCGCGCCGTTTCCGCCCACGCATTCAAAGGCGTGATCTATGATCATATCGTCGGGAATCGCTCTCACATCGAAGGTCCCGTCGGCAAATGAAAATCCGGAGAGCTTTTCGCGGCTGACGCCCATTATGTAAATCCTGGCGTCGGGATATCTGTACCGTAACAGCAAGGCCGTGATATATCCCATATTTCCGTCGCCCCAGACGGCGATATTCTCCCGGCGGCCATGAGAAAATCTGTCGAACCGCCCTACGGCGTGATTGCTGACGGATATGATCTCCATAAAGGCCGCCACTTCTCTGTCGATGCTGTCAGGCAGCCTCACCACTCTGTCCCGTCCCATGGCGACGTTGTCCTGCATGAACCCGTCAAATCCGCTGGCCCTGAACCTGCTGGATCTGAGGTAGTTCTCAGCTATGAACTCGTCGCTTTCGACCGGAGTGTTTGGTATCATCACCACCGCTTCTCCCGGTTTGAATTCTCCGCGATTGTCCAGCACTACCGTGCCTATCCCCTCGTGGATGAGAGCCATCGGCAGCTTCTTCGCCAGCACCTCCGGCGCCCTGGTTCCCTGATAATACCGCTGATCTGCGTTGCATATGGAGAGGTGGGTCGGCCTCACTATGATACTGTCAGCCTTCGTATCTATTTCATTGAATTCCACTTCGATTTTTCTGGGCTCCGTGAGCCTGTAGATCGTATTGAGCATTTTACACACCTTTCAGCAGACTTTCCGCCACGGTAAGATCATAAGGGTAAGTTATCTTTATATTTGAGTTTTCTCCCTTTACGAGCTGCACCTGCTCTCCCTTGATAACGAAAATCTTGGCCGCATCGGTAAGAACGGCTTTTTCCTCCTCCGTCAGGCTTTCATATAAAGCCCGCAGCTTCACCGCGTTGAAGCTCTGAGGCGTCTGTCCCTGGTAAAGCACTGCCCTGTTGGGGATGTCGGAAATGACGCTGCCGTCTCTACTCTCGACTATAGTGTCCGTTGCCGGAATCACCGTATCGCAGGCGCCGCACCTTCTCGCCGCTTGGATGTTTTCCTCTATTATCCTGTACGTCACGAATGGGCGGACCGCGTCGTGGGTGACGATCAGCGTATCTTCATCAAGCTCGCCTTCCCTCTCTATATAGGCGATGGCGTTCATGATGGTCTCATTCCTCGTCTCCCCGCCTTCTATGACCTTGATCTTCTCAGTTTCCGAGACGTATTTTTTAACAAGCCCTTTGCTGTACTCTATCCAGTCCTTTGGACAGAGGAGCAGTATCTCCTCGAACTCGCTGCAGAGACAGAACTTCTCTATCGTGTGGACTATTATAGGCTTATCGCCTATGTTTATATACTGTTTCGGCTTTTCCCTGTTCCCCATGCGGCTGCCGACGCCACCCGCCAGGATCACTCCGTAGATCATTTTTTCTTTCCTTCCTGTTACTGATACTGAACGCAGGCTATGCGTCTTAAATATACCATACCGGTATCTGCAAAATGTTATCTCTCAGTGCGCCCGGCTGCGGACACAGACACACTATCGCTCCCATGCCTCTCTTTTTATCAGGCACTTTATCCAGCACGGTAAAGGCAGCGGTCTGATCCGCAGATACAGACGTTCCTTTTTTTATCTCTATAGGATAGAGCACTCCGTTTTCCTCTATTATCAAATCGATCTCGCTCTCTACGGCTATCTCTTCTCCACTGCTTTTTATCTTCTTTTTATCTTTGCCGCGGTAGTAAGAGACGCAATATCTGTAATCGATGCCATTATTGGCATACGATTTGAGGATCTCCGATATGACAAAAGTCTCGAAGAAAGCTCCGCTCATGGCTCCACTTGCCAGCGTCTCGGGAGTCAGCCATCTCGTAAGATAAGCGGCCAGTCCCGTGTCCCTGAAATATATTTTAGGCGACTTTATGGCGCGTTTCAATACCGATGATGTAAAAGGCTCCAGAAGATATATTATCCCTGAGGCTTCCAGTATCGACACCCACCGTCTCACAGTTCCCTGGTCTTTCCCTATCTCATCGGCTATGTTGGTATAATTCAGCATCTGCCCGGTCCTCGCCGCAACCGCTACCATAAATTTTCTAAAATCGTCAAGATTGTGAACAGCTGAAAGCTTCCTGACATCCCTTTCGATGTATGTCTTTATATAACTTGAAAAAAAGGCGCCCCAATCCACATCCTTATCCTGAAGTTCAGGATAACTCCCGCGATGTATGATCTCCCATATATTATCTATCGGCTCGGCTGTTCCGCTCCTTTTTTCTATATATTCCATAGTGGGAACGAAAGGCTCGTGGAAAGAGCTCCCCTGTATTTCTCTCATGGAAAGGCCCGAGAGTTCAACAACGCTTACCCTTCCCGATAAGGATTCAGAAATCCCTTCCATAAGTTCTAACGCCTGTGAACCTGACAAACAGAACAGGCCCTTCGAATCACTCTCATCGCATTTGACCTTGATATATCGAAAGAGTTCCGGGCTTCTCTGTATCTCATCGAAAATAACCGGCGGCTGATTGAGCATCATAAACATATTGGGCTGTTCCCTGGCCTGTTCTTCGATAAATGGGTCGTCTAATGACACGTATTTTCTATCCGGAAACAGCTTTTTCAGCATGGTGGATTTTCCGGTCTGTCTGGCGCCCGTCACAAGAACACATTTAAAGGTCCTGTCCGATCTGAGCACGATATCTTCTATGCTCCGCTCAATATATTTCACTACGCACCCCTCCGTTTTTGACTAATACAGATTTATTTTCCGTATTAGTCATATTATATCCTCGCTTAATTGATGTGTCAATATTGGCCCCGGGCTATTCTCTCCACTTCTATGCCTATCAACATCACACTGGTTCCCGGCTTTCAAATATCAAATCTTGATTTGGCAAATCATGATTTGATATTATTACAACCACAAACAGTGAGGAAATCAATGTTGGTTTGTTAAAGAAGCCTTTTTTTATAAAGGAAAGAGAAATATAATTTAACATTCGCAAACCTGTTTACCAGTCTCCCACTATAGTGGTATGAATGTCAACTAGAAAGTGAGCCACGTGCTCGTTTGATTTTGAGCCACTTGTGCTCATTTGAAAGTGATCCACCTAAGCACCGTTCTTCG
>JABLTR010103782.1_pt1 | contig 61045 bp, 65 predicted proteins | sample 7160071 | NCBI WGS metagenome assembly JABLTR01 (sample SAMN14651230, study PRJNA627086) | human gut metagenome | isolation source: feces | host: Homo sapiens | reverse complement strand
GGGGGGGGGGGGGGGCGCGGCCCCCCCCACTTGGGAGGAGCGCAGAGGAGGGCATCAGCCCTCCTCGCATCGGGGTTCGCAGGGACCCCGCCCATGCAAAAAAGCCCCCGCGCCGCGGCCCTGCGGCCTGAAAGGAGGAACTGTTATGTTAGCCTATCAAGTCTCCCCGTCCGCAGACGGGGAACATCAAACTGCCAGCGGCCAGCCCGCTGTGCAGCTATATACCCCCATCTCCAAATCCGACCTCCACCGCCTGCTGATTGCGGCGGCGCTGAGCGAGGGGGAGACGCTCATCCGCCGCTGCACCCTCTCCGAAGACATCCATGCTACCGCCCGCGTGCTGCAGGCGCTGGGGCGCAGCGTCACCTTCGGCGAGGACTGCATCACCGTCGGCGGCAAGCTGGAACTTGACCGCCATGTCCGCTGCTGCGACTGCGGCGAATCCGGCTCGACCCTGCGCTTTCTGGTGCCGGTTCTGGCCGCGCTGGGACAAAGCGCCGTCTTTACCGGAAAGGGCCGGCTGCCGCAGCGCCCGATGGAGCCGATGCTCACCCGTTTGCGGGAGCACGGGGTGCAGATTGCTCTGCCCACCGGCGGCGAGACCCTTCCGCTGGAGCTGACCGGACATCTTCAGAGCGGCGATTTTGTCTTTGCCGGAGATATCAGCTCGCAGTACATCACCGGCCTGCTGTTCGCCCTCCCGCTGCTACAAGGTGACAGCCGCATCCTGCTCTCCTCCCCGCTGCAGTCCAAGGGGTATGTGGATATGACGCTGGAGGTGCTCGCCCGCTTCGGTATCCGCATTGAAGCAATCGAAAACGGCTGGTCCATTTCCGGCGGACAGCAGTACCGCACGCCGGGAGAACTGACCGCCCAAGGCGACTGGAGCAACGCCGCCTTCTGGATTGCCGCCGGCGTTATCGGCCAAAAAAAACTCGAGGTCGCCGGCCTCTCCCCACAGTCGCTGCAAGGGGACAAGGCAATCTGTGACGTCCTGCGGCAGATGGGCGCCAACATCTCTGTGGGGCAGGACAGCGTCATCGCCTGCCCCTCCCAGCTGCACGGCACGGTGATTGACGGCAGCCAGATTCCCGACATCATCCCCATCCTCTCGGTCTGCGCTGCCGTCGCCGAGGGCGAAACCCGCGTTATCAACGCCCAGCGGCTGCGCTTAAAGGAGAGCGACCGGCTGCGCGCCGTCCACGACTGCCTGCAGGGCATCGGTGCGGATATTGAGGAGACAGCGGATGGGCTGATCATTCGCGGCAATCCCCTGCTGAGCGGCGGCCTTGTCGATTCCTTCAACGACCACCGCATTGCCATGTCGATGGCGGTAGCCTCGCTGCGCTGTGACCAGCCAGTGCTGATCCGCGACCCGCTCTGTGTAAACAAATCCTACCCCGATTTTTATCAAGATTTTATCAAGACAGGAGGAAAAGTCGATGTCATCGACCTGGGGGACTAACATCAAAATTTCCATCTTTGGGGAAAGCCACTCCAAAGGCATCGGCGTAGTGATCGACGGCATCCCCGCCGGCACACGCCTGGATCCTGAACGACTGCTCCACTTTCTGGCCCGGCGCAGCTCCCGCGGGGGCAAGCTGGACACCCCGCGCATCGAAAAGGACTTTCCGCAGATCATCAGCGGGCTGCTGCCGGACGAGGGGCATCCCGGGTATATGATTGCCTGCGGCACGCCGGTGTGCGCCCTGATCGAAAACGGCAACACCCAGTCCAAGGACTATGAGCAGCTGCGGGCAGTGGCCCGGCCCGGCCACGCCGACTACACCGGCTTTGTGCGCTACCACGGCTGCAACGACATCCGGGGCGGCGGACACTTTTCCGGGCGGCTGACCGCTCCCCTGTGCTTTGCGGGCGGCATCGCCAAGCAGTATCTGCGCGGCTTTGGCATCGAGGTCGGGGCGCACATCGCCTCGATCGGCAGCGTGCAGGACAAGCCCTTCGACCCGGTTTCGATCGAGCCGGACACCCTGTTGGCCGTACAGGAGAAATTTTTCCCCGTGCTGGACGACAAAGCCGGCGAGCGGATGCAGAAGCTGATCGAGCACTGCCGCGACCAGCTCGATTCGGTCGGCGGGGTGATCGAGTGCGCCATCGCGGGCGTTCCCGCCGGCATCGGTGACCCGATGTTCGACTGCGTGGAAAGCAAAATTTCCTCCCTGCTGTTCGGCATCCCTGCAGTCAAGGGGGTGGAGTTCGGCCTTGGATTCGGCCTTTCCTCTCTGCAGGGCAGCCAGGCAAACGACCCGTTTTACATCCGGGAAAACGCCGCCTCCAGCAAGGAGGTGCTGACCGCTACCAACCACAACGGCGGCATCTTGGGCGGCATCACCGACGGGATGCCGGTCATCTTCCGCGCGGCCATCAAGCCCACCCCCTCGATTGCGCAAAAGCAGCGGACGGTCAACTTTAAAACCGGCGAAAACGTCGAGCTCTCGATCACCGGGCGGCACGACCCATGCATTGTCCGGCGGGCGGTGCCCTGCATCGAGTCGGCTGCTGCCATCGCGCTGATGGACCTGATGCTCGGCTCCGACCTTGTGCCAAAAAATCCTTCCCGCAAAGGGGGCAGCACAAGATGAAAGAGATCGAGCGGATCATCCGCCTGAATGAATCGGAGGACACCCTCTCCCTTCCCGCCCAGGCAGCCTGCCAGGGGGTGGCGGGGGCCTTCTCCCACAAGGCCTGCCTGCAGGCGTTTGAGCAGCCGGACATCCGGTTTTATCCCACCTTCGAGGAGGTATTCCAGGCGGTCAGCAGCGGGGAGCGCCTCTACGGCGTCATCCCCATCGAGAACACGCTGGCCGGTTCGGTCACCGACAACTACGACCTGATGCTGCGCTACCACCTGTTCATCGTGGGCAGCGTGACGGTCAAGATCGAGCACTCGCTGCTCACCCTGCCGGGCGGAAAGCTGGAAGATCTGCGCCAGGTCTACTCCCACGAGCAGGCGCTGCATCAGTGCTCCGACTTTTTTAAAGCCAACCCCCAGCTGACCGCGACCCCTTACTCCAACACGGCAGCTTCGGCAAAATTTGTGGCCGAAGCGGGCAATCCTACCCTGGCGGCCATCGGCTCGGAGCAGTGCGCCAAGATGTACGGCCTGCAGGTGCTGCAGCAGGGCATCCAGAACCGGCGGGACAACTTCACCCGGTTTGTCATTCTGGCCCGCCAGTCGGTGCTGGACCCCGCCTGCGGGCGGATCAGCCTGGTAGTGCGGGTGCAGCACAAAGCGGGGGCGCTGTATGCGGCGCTCAGCCGCTTTGCCGAGCAGAAGATCAACCTGCTCAAGCTGGAATCCCGACCCATCCCGGACAGCCCGTTTGAATTTTTGTTCTACTGGGATTTTGCCGGAAACATGGCGCAGGAGCACGTCCAGCGCGCATTGGGAGCGCTGGCGGGGGACATCGATTACTTCCAGTTCCTCGGCAACTACCCTGAACTCTCCGAGCTGTAAGGCAAGGTGGATTTAGCAAAACCGCCAACATCTAACCAGACGAATTGTTAAAATAAAATAAATTTCCTCCCCTTTGGTTGAAAAACCACCGCATTTGCGGTATGATTATGATGTGTGATAATCGATGTATCCCAAAACAGTCTGTTTAAGACAATTTACCCCGTGCCGGCGCGGCCAGCAGGCCTGCGTCATCCGCGGGAAGCGGAGGTATTTGTGTATGCATGAACCAACCATCTCTTTTTCGCTGCACGATGACAAGGAAAAGGAAATCAAGCAAACGCTGACCGTCATCTACGATGCGCTGCGGCAAAAGGGCTACAACCCGATCAATCAGATTGTCGGCTACATCCTTTCGGAGGACCCGACCTATATCACCACCTACAACAACGCGCGCAGCCTGATCCGCCGGATCGACCGGGATGAGCTTTTGCAGATTCTGGTCAAGTCCTACCTTGATTCCTAAGGCGGTTCAGTTTTTCGATGCCGTGGGGCGTTTCTTTGGCCCGACGGTTCGTACACAGAATGCGGGCAGCTGCTGGCTGTCCGTTTTTTGCACCACATCACAACATGGAAGGGAGTTTTTGTTTTGGCACAGGAATTTTTGATGTATAAAGGCAGGCCGCTGGTGCGCAGCGGGGACACGCTGTACTATGGCAGCATGGGTGACAAATGTGTGGCCCATCTGCAGGTGAAATCCCAGGCGCCTGCCCACGGAATCAACACCGCAACCAAGGTTTCGGTCCAGCTGATCGCCACCGACGAAAGCCTGCCGCTCAAGGAGCGGATGCTCAACAAAGCGGAACGGGACGGATTGTATGAGGCGCTGGCAATCGCCAGCATCTGGCTCGACCGCCACAACAAATAAATCGTAAGACTGCAAGCTTCCCCCCGGACAATTGCCGAGGGGGAGCTTTTTTCTCTTTCCTTTAGACAGCAAAACAGGAGCGCAAAGGCTCCACGCCCTCACACTCCTGCTTTCAAAATACTACTATTCTTCCATCCACGAAATGCCGATCGCTCCGCGGCCCAGATGGTGGCTGAGGATTGGGCCGACGCCGTGAGCGGCAATCTGCGCCTTGGGAAAGCGCTCCCGCAGATGAACCAGCAGCTGCTGGAAGAGCTGCTCCTGCTGCAGCTTCTGCGAAGCGTTGACGACGATCTGCTTTGGATTGTTGCTCATCGCGTCGATCAGCTTCTTCATCTGCTCGGTGCGGCCGCGCGCGGTCCCCAGCGAGATCACCGCGCCGTCCTGGCAGCGCAGCACCGGCCGGATGTTGAGGATGGTGCTCACCGACTGGCGCACAATGCCGATGCGGCCGCTTTTGCGCAGCGCGTCCATGCTGTCCAGCGAAAAGACAACGCCGGTCTTTGCGCGCTCCTGCTGCATCCGCTCGGCCAGCTCATGCAGGCTGGAGACGGTTTTGGAGAGCTCCAGCGCACGCCTGCACAGCAGCAGCATTGCCCCTGCGGTGGAGAAGGAATCGAGCACCAGCACCTTCTCCCCTCCATAATAGCGGTTGACCTGCTCCGCCGCCGAGAAGGCGTTGCGGTAGGTGCCGCTGAGACGGGAGGAAATAACGATGCACAGCGTCTCGTCCCCCTTGCGGGCAATCTCCGAAAAGGCTGAGACGAAGCTCTCGGTCGAGACCTGGTTGGTGGTGAAGTTGCGCGACTGCAGCAGCGGCTCAAACTGCCCGTTGCAGTCGGTGTAGCTCTCCAGATAGGGCTGGTTATCGACCGTGTAGCCCATCGGCAGGACGGTCAGGCCCATTTTGCCAGCTTCCGATTTCGTGATGTTGACGGTGCTGTCGGTAACAATGCGAATCATTCCGCCACCTCCCCCATCCGGCGGAAGCGCTGATAACGGCGCTCCACCAATTCCTCCGGGCTGAGCTTTTTGCCCTGGCACAGCGCGCTGTACAGATCCCGACGCAGCCGCTGGTAGACCTTCTCAAAGCCTTCCTTTGGGTCCTTCGGCTCGCGGATTGAACGCTCGACCACCTTGAGGTTGAGCAGTTCTTCGGCGGTGAGCTTCAAGCACTCGGAGGCTTCCTTTGTCTTGGAGGCGTCCTTCCAGAGGATGCTGGCGCAGCCCTCCGGCGAGATGACCGAGTAGACCGCGTTTTCCAGCATCCAGACCTCGTCGGCCACTGCGAGCCCCAGAGCGCCGCCGCTCTCCCCTTCGCCGGTGAAGATCGAGATGATCGGAACCTTGAGGGTCATCATCTCCATCAGGTTTTCAGCGATAGCCTGGGCCTGGCCGCGCTCCTCCGCTCCGATGCCGCAGTAGGCGCCGGAGGTATCGATGAAGCAGATGACCGGGCGGTTAAACTTCTCAGCCAGCTTCATCTGGCGCAGCGCCTTGCGGTAGCCTTCCGGATGAGCAGAACCGAAGTTCCGTTTGATCTTTTCTTTGGTGTCTTTTCCCCTGTCGATGGCAATCACCGTCACCGGCATGTCGTTGAGCATTGCGACTCCGGCCACAATCGCCTTGTCGTCGGCAAAGCGGCGGTCACCGTGCAGCTCGACAAAGCCGTCGAAGATGTGCTCGATGAAGTCGCTGCCGGTCGGCCGGCCCTTGGCTCTGGCCGCGGCCACGCGTTTATAAGCTTCCATCCTGCTCCTCCTCTCCTGCATGCTTTACAAAGGGCTGATGCAGCTCCAGCAGATGGCTGAGGTACTCCTTCTGACGCGGGCGCTCCACGATGTCGTCCACAAAGCCCTTTTCCAGCAGGAACTCCGCCCGCTGGAAGCCTTCCGGCAGCTTTTGCCGGATGGTCTGCTCGATGACGCGCGGGCCTGCAAAGCCGATCAGCGCCCCCGGCTCGGCGAGGATAATGTCCCCGTCCATCGCAAAGCTGGCCGAAACACCGCCGGTGGTGGGGTCGGTCAAAAAGGTGACGTACAGGTTGCCCGCATCGCTGTGGCGCTTGACTGCGCCGCTGGTCTTTGCCATCTGCATCAGCGAGAGGATGCCCTCCTGCATCCTGGCTCCGCCCGAAACGGTGTAGCCGATGACGGGCAGGCTGTGCTCGGTGGCAAACTCAAACAGGCGGGTGATCTTTTCACCGACCACCGAGCCCATCGAGCCCATCATGAAGTTGGACTCCATCACGAACAGGCAGCACGGATAGCCGCCGATGGTGCACTCGCCGCAGACCACGCCGTCGCTCTCGCGGCTGTCCAGGGCCGCGTGCTTGAGCTTGTTGTCGTAGCCCGGAAAATCCAGGACATTGACCGCGCGCATATCCCGGTCATGCTCCACAAAGCTATTATCGTCGGCGATCATGCTGATGCGCTGGCGGGCATTCATGCGGAACAGGTGCCCGCACTTGGGGCAGGTGCTGTACTGCTCGCTCAGATCGCTGACGAAGAGGATATTTTTACATTTCGGGCAGGACAGGCACAGCTCATCCGGCACCGAAGGATGACTTTCCTTGATGGCCCGCTCATAGGTTTCCAAATCGTTGCGGGGTTTTTGGAACAGCTTTTTTGAAAGCATCGGCATCCTCTCTTTCTCCTTTTTTCTCTATTACAATTTGACTGCTGCCCCCGCACGCTTCCCCACTGTCGGGAAAAGCAGCTGGGGCGGGGTGCTCAAAAGGGAGCATTTGCTCTCCCGAATGTTAGTACCCCTTCTTGGCCATAAAGTCGGTGTAGTAATCCCCGGACTTAAATTCCGAGTCGCTGAGCAGCTCCATGTGCAGCTGGCTGTTGTGGTCGACGCCCTCGATCACCAGCTCGCACAACGCCGCCTGCAGCTTGCGGATGGCCTCCTCGCGGGTCTTTGCGTAGACAATCAGTTTGCCGATCATCGAATCGTAGTACGGCGGCACAAAGTAGTCCTGATACAGCGCCGTATCAAACCGCACCCAGGGTCCGCCCGGGATGTGCAGCAGGGTGATCCGGCCGCAGCTTGGGCGGAAATTCTGTTCCGGGTTTTCGGCGTTGATGCGGCACTCGATGGCGTGGCCGTCCAGGCGGATATCCTCCTGGCTGAAGCCCAGCTTCTGCCCTGCCGCAATGCGGATCTGCCACTTGACCAGGTCCAGCCCGGTCACCATCTCGGTGACGGTGTGCTCGACCTGCAAGCGGGTGTTCATCTCCATAAAGTAGAACTGCCCGTCCTTATACAAAAACTCGACGGTGCCCGCGTTGCGGTAATTGACCGCCTTGGCAGCCTTGGCCGCCACCTCGATCATCCGCTGGCGGGTCGGAGCGTCCAGCGCGTTGGAGGGACACTCCTCGATCAGCTTCTGGTTCTTGCGCTGGATCGAGCATTCGCGCTCGCCCAGGCAGACCACGTTGCCGTAGTTGTCGCAGAGAATCTGCATCTCGATGTGTTTGGCCGGATACAGGTATTTCTCCATGTAGACCCCGCCGTCGCCAAAGGCCGAGAGCGCCTCGCGGGAAGCATTCAGGTAGGCCGCCTCCAGCTCGCTCTCCTCCTTGACCAGGCGGATGCCGCGGCCGCCGCCGCCCGCACGCGCCTTAATCAGCAGCGGGAAGCCGATCTGTTTGGCCTGTTCCTTGGCCTCCTCCACGCTGCTCACCGCGTCACAGCCGGGGATAACCGGCACGCCTGCAGCGCGCATCGTCTTTCTGGCCTCATCCTTGTCGCCGGTCTTGGCAATCGTCTCGGAGCGCGGGCCGATAAAGGTGATGTTGCACTCCTCACACAATGCGGCAAAGCGCGCGTTCTCCGAGAGCAGGCCGTAGCCCGGGTGGATGGCCTGCGCCCCCGAGCAGATGGCCGCCGAGATGATGGCCGCCATGTTCAGGTAGCTCTCCCCCACCGGCGCCGGACCGATGCAGTAGCTCTCGTCGGCCAGGCTGACGTGCAGCGCCTCGCGGTCGGCCTCCGAAAAGACCACCACGGTGGAGATGCCCATCTCCTTGCAGGCGCGGATGATGCGCACGGCAATCTCGCCCCGGTTGGCGATCAGAATTTTTGAAAACATCTGGCTTGTTCCTCCATCCCGCAGCGGTTACTGCTCCTTGATGCACGCAAAGGAAAACTCGCCGGAAACGCACAGCTTGCCGTTGACGTATCCCTTGCCCTTTGCAAAATAAAACGGCTCCCGGACCTTGAGGAGCTCACATTCGATCTCCAGCTTGTCGCCGGGCAGCACCTTGTTTCTGAATTTTACCTTGTCGAGGCTGGTAAAATATGGGGTGATCTTTTCCCCCTCCACCTGCTTGGAAGCCAGCAGCACGCAGCAGGTCTGGGCCATCATCTCGCACTGCACCACGCCGGGCACAATCGGGTTTCCGGGAAAGTGCCCCTGCAAAAACCACTCGTCGCCCCGGATGGTGTAGCTGCCGCGGCAGCGGGTGGGCTGGCCGTTTTCGTCCAGAGAATCCTGGCAGAGCTCCGCCTCGTCCACCAGCAGCATCTTGTCGCGGTGGGGCAGAATCTTTTTAATCTCTTCCTGTGTCATCGTCGCCTTTCCTTTCCCACATTAAAAAATCTTAAAGAGCGTCTGGGAGTACTCGACCACCTCGCCGCTCTTGACGCAGATATCTACAATCTCTCCGTCCTGCTCGGCGGTGATCTCGTTCATCAGCTTCATCGCCTCAATGATGCAGAGCACGTCTCCCTTTTTGACCTTGGAGCCGACCTGCACAAAGGGCTGTGCGTCGGGAGATGGCGCAGCGTAAAAGACGCCGACCATCGGGGATTTGACCTCGGTGATGTGGTTAAAGTCGATGGTCGAGCCCACCGGGGCCTCGTTTTGAATCTGCGGCTGATTTTCCACCGCCGCCTGCTGCGGGGCTGCCGGTGCGGCCGGCTGCTCCACCGCTGCAGCCGGAACGGTGACCGGCTGAACCGGCTCGACGACAGCGGATCCTTTTCTCTCCATATGTATATCAAGAGCACCCTCGGTGACGTGGAGGCTGGTCAGACCAGTTTCCTGCATCACCCGGGCAAGCTCCTTGATGTCCTGAATGTTCATTCTGTTTCCTCCTTGCATAGCCTTTCTCCCCTTGCGGGGAGTCGGGGAGCGGACACCCCCTTCCGCCAACGAGAGGGGGCTTTTTTCCTATTCCTTGACCTTGATGAAGGCGACAACGCCGTTGTGGCCGCCAAAGCCGAGCGAGTCGGACAGCGCCAGGGTCACCGGCGCCTGAACCGCCTTGTTCGGCACATAGTTGAGGTCGCAGTCCTCGTCCGGCTGCTCGTAGTGGATGGTCGGTGCGATCACGCCGGTCTGCAGGGTCATCACCGAAGCGATGGCCTCCACTGCGCCTGCCGCGCCCAGCATGTGGCCGGTCATCGACTTGGTCGAGCTGATGTAGGCCTTGCGGGCAATCTCCTCACCCAGCGCACTCTTGATGGCCAGCGTCTCGGTCTTGTCGTTGAGCGGGGTGCTGGTGCCGTGGGCGTTGATGTAGATGACCTCGTTTTCCAGGTTCTCGATGCCCGCTTCCTCCAGCGCCAGCTGGAAGGCACGGATGGCGCCCTTCGCTTCCGGGTGCGGAGCGGTGATGTGGTGGGCGTCGCAGGTGTTGCCGTAGCCCACAATCTCGGCGTAGATCTTGGCCCCTCTGGCCTTGGCGTGCTCATACTCCTCCAGGATCAGGATGCCCGCGCCTTCGCCCATGACAAAGCCGCTGCGGCGCTTGTCGAATGGGGTGCAGGCCTGTTCCGGGTCCTCGCAGGTGGTCAGCGCCTTGCAGTTGGCAAAGCCTGCAACGCCAACCGGGTTGACTGCGGCCTCTGCTCCGCCCGCGATGATGGCGTCAGCATAGCCGTAGCGCACCGCGCGGAATGCCTCACCGATGGCATTTGTGGAGGTTGCGCAGGCGGTTACAACCGGCAGATTTGGTCCCTCTGCGTCGTAACGGATGGCGATGTTGCCGCCCGCGATGTTGCCGATCATCATTGGGATCAGAAACGGCGAGACATGGCGCGGACCGCTCTCAAAGAACTTGAAGCACTGGTCGGAGATGGTGTTGATGCCGCCGCATCCGCTGCCGACATAGACGCCAAGGCGCTCCGCCTCGATGTTCTCGCCGGATTTGAGCCCGGAATCCTGCATTGCCTGGGCGGCAGCCGCCATCGCGTACTGGGTAAACAGGTCCATCTTTCTGACCTGGGATTTTTCAATGTACTGCAGCGGGTCGAAGTCCTTGACCTCGCCTGCCACCTTGACCTTCTGGTCAGCTGCGTCAAAACGGGTAATCATGCCGACGCCGTTTTTTCCCGCCGTCAGGTTGTTCCAAAAGGAATCGATATCGTTTCCAACCGGAGAGATAACACCCATGCCGGTTACTACTACTCTTTTCATAATGCCCCTCCTAAATGGACATACATTCCTGGATTACATATTCAGTCCGCCGTCGACGCTGAGCACCTGGCCGGTGATATAGCGCGCCGCGTCGCTGGCCAAGAAGGCCACCGCTGCCGCCACGTCCTCCGGCTTGCCCATCTTCTTCATCGGGATCTGGGCCTCGGCTGCGGCCTTGACCTTCTCGGAGAGCACGGCGGTCATGTCGGTCTCAATAAAGCCCGGCGCCACCGCGTTGCAGGTGATGCCCCGTCCTGCCAGCTCCTTGGCCACCGACTTGGTCAGGCCCACCATACCGGCCTTGGCTGCGGCGTAGTTTGCCTGGCCCGCGTTGCCCATCAGGCCGGAGATCGAGCTGATGTTGATGATGCGGCCGCTTCTGCGCTTCATGAACTGGTGGTATGTATTTTTAATCATGTAAAAGGCGCTGTTGAGGTTGGTGTCGATGACCTTTTCAAAGTCCTCTTCCTTCATTGAGAGCACCAGCGCGTCGCGGGTGATTCCGGCGTTGTTGACCAGCACATCGATGCCGCCAAAATTGTCCAGGACAGCTTTTACCGCATCCTTGCACTGCTGCGGGTCGCTGACATCGCAGCGCACCGGCATGGCCTTGCGGCCCTTCTGCTCGATGAGGGCACAGGTTTCCTGCGCCGCTTCTTCATTTCCGGCAAAGATGACCGCGATGTCAAATCCGTCCTCGGCTAATTGAAGCGCGATGGCGCGGCCGATTCCGCGGGAAGCCCCGGTGACCAGGGCAGTTTTATTCTGTTCCATCTATTCTTCCTCCGAAGGAGTGCGCAGCGCCTCGAGGGTGCTCTCGAGCGTCGCCTTGTCCTCCACACGATAAATCTTTGCGTCCTTGATAATCTTTTTGACCAGACCGCTCAAGGTCTTGCCCGGGCCCACCTCGATGAAGGTATCAAAGCCATCCTCTGCCATGCGGCGGATGGTCTTTTCCCACTGGACCGGATGGGTGACCTGTCCGGTCAGGATCGGGGTGCAGGCCTCGTCCTGCTGCGGATAAGGTTCTGCGGTCATGTTGGCATAGACCGGAATCTTCGGCGCGTGCAGGTGGTACTGGCCCATAGCGGCCGCGAGCTTCTGCTCGGCGCTGTCCATAAACGGGGAGTGGAATCCACCGCTGACCGCCAGCGGCACCGCCTTGCCCTTGAATTCCTTGACCCGGCTGCAGAAGCTCTCCAGTTCGGCCTTGCAGCAGGCGGCGACCAGCTGACCCGGGCAGTTGTAGTTGACCGGATAAACCTTGACAAACTCCTGGCAGATCTTCTCGACCGTCTCGTTGTCGAGCTTGAGCACCGCCACCATGCCCGAAGGAATGCGCTGAGCGGCGTAGTCCATGCACTCGGCGCGGTAGCATACAAACGAAAAGCCGTCCGCATCGGTAAAGCCGCCCGCGAAGGTCATGGCCGCCACCTCGCCCAGCGAGAAGCCCGCCACCGCATCGGGGTGGATGCCGGCCTCCTCCAGGGCTCTGGCCGCCGCCAAGTCCACACAGTAGACGCAGGGCTGGGTATTGATGGTGCGGTTTAATTCCTCCTGGCTGCCCGCAAAGCACTGCTGGGAAGTCCCTGCACGCACGCTGTCCGCAGCGGCAAAGACGGCCGCAGCGGCGGGAGAAGCTTCGCAGAGCTCCTTTCCCATGCCGGGCAGCTGGGCGCCCTGACCCGCAAATAAAAACGCTGTCTTGCCCATGCTTGCCTCCTTATTTGCAGAACTGGCTGGCGCCGCGCAGAATCTGCTCAGCCTCGGCAAACATTTCCTCGATCATCTCTTTGGCTGGCTGCTCCTTATGCACCATTGCCGCGCACTGGCCCGCCATAAAGCTGCCGTTCTTCTCGTCGCCCTCTTTGGCAGCCTTGCGCAGAGCACCTGCGCCCATCTTTTCCAGCTCCTCGTCGCTGATGTTCGGGTTGTACTCCTGTTTAAACAGGTCACGGGTGAAGGGATTTTTCAGGCAGCGCACCGGATGGCCCAGGCGTTTGCCGGTCGCGATGGTGTCGATGTCCTTGGCCTTGAGGATCTTGTTCTTGTAATTCTGATGAACGGTGCACTCCTCAGCGACCAGGAAGCGGGTACCGCACTGCACACCGCAGGCGCCCAGCATCAGTGCCGCCGCGATGCCTCTGCCGTCGGCGATGCCGCCCGCCGCCAGAACCGGGATGTTGACCGCATCGCAGACCTGCGGAACCAGGGTCATGGTGGTCAGCTCGCCGATGTGGCCGCCGGACTCACCGCCCTCGGCGATGACTGCGAAGGCGCCGCTTCTTTCCACCAGTTTTGCCATGGCGGTGGAAGCAACTACCGGGATAACCTTGATGCCTGCAGCGACCCATTTCTTCATGTACTTGCCCGGATTGCCCGCGCCGGTGACGACGACCGGAATCTTCTCCTCGATGACAAGGTCGGAAACCTCGTCAGCAAAGGGGCTCATCAGCATGATGTTGACGCCAAAAGCCTTGTCGGTGAGCTGGCGGGCCTTGTGGATCTCCTCGCGCAGCCAGTCAGCGTTGGCGTTCATCGCTGCGATGATGCCCAATCCTCCGGCGTTGCTGACCGCTGCCGCCAGCGAAGCGTCGGCGATCCAGGCCATGCCGCCCTGGAAGATGGGGTACTGAATATTCAAAAGTTCACAAAGTTTTGTCTGAATCATCGTTATTCATTCCTTTCTCTGAAAGAGGCTTCCTCGTCTTGAATGCCGGACTTCTGCCGTTTGGGCAGAAAGGGGCCAAGCCCTCAAAAGGAGGTTCCTCTCACCACAGGAGCCCGCTCGCCGCGCCCCATATACAGAGGGGCCCCTCTGCGGGAGCCCCTTCGTAGACTGGAAGCAAACAGCTTCCGAAAAACTTGTTATTCGCCTACCTGCTCCTCGATGGCTTTGACTACGTCGCCGACAGTCTTCATGTCCTCGCTCATCTCCATCTGGATGCCGAACTCATCTTCAAAGCTCATCATCAGGTCAACAGTGTCCAGGCTGTCCAGCTCCAGCTCCTCAAAGGTGGAGTCCTCGTGAATCTCGCTTGGATCGCACTCTTTATACTCTGCCAGAATGTTGATTACTTTCTCCAATACCATAATTGTTTCCTCCTGAATTTTTTCGTTTTAGCTCAATCTATAAACCTTATCCAATGCTGGATAATTTTACCACTTTAAGATGCAGGCGCCGGTAGTCAGTCCCGCGCCGAAGGCGGTCAGCGCCAGCAGGTCACCTTTCCGGAAGCGGCCCTCACAGTTTGCCCTGTCCAGCACAATCGGGATACAGGCTGCCGAGACATTGCCCATCTGCTCGATGCCGGTCAGGCAACGCTCCATCGGGAATTTCAGTTTGTGGGCCGCGGCCTCGATGATGCGCATGTTGGCCTGGTGCGGCACCAGCCAATCAACCTGCTCAAGGGTGATTCCCGCCTCCCCGCACACCGTCTGTACGTCCCGGCAAAAGGAGGAGACTGCAAATTTGTAGACCTCCTTGCCGTTCATGTGCAGGTAGGTTTCCTGCTTTGGCAGGGTGTCAAACGGGCTGTTTCCACTCACATGCGGGATGCTCAGCACCTCGGTATTGCCGTCCGCGGTCAGATGGATGGAGCGCAGAGCATCGCCCTCCCCCAGCACCACCGCGCCCGCGCCGTCCCCAAAGAGGACGCAGGTGGAGCGGTCCTGCCAGTTGAGCAGTCGGGTCATGGTGTCGCCCGCGGCGATCAGCACCTTCTTCACCCGCTTGCGGGCAAAGTAGCCGGCCGCCACATCCAGCGCGTAGACAAAGCCGGTGCAGGCCGCGCTGATGTCCATCGCCGGGCAGTGCGCGCCCAGCTCATGCTGCAGCACACAGGCCTGCGACGGAGTGATGTAATCCCCGCGGATGGTGGCGCAGAGAATCAGGTCCAGCTCCTCGGGCTTCACTCCCGCGCGCTCCAGCGCCTGGCTGCAGGCGGTCACCAGCAGCTGGGTCAGCGTCTCGTCGGTGCAGACTGCCCGCTCCCGGATACCGGTGCGCTGGCTGATCCACTCGTCGCTGGTGTCCAGAAAGGCGGAGAGGTCGTCGTTGCTTTTCCGGCACCGGGGCAGGGCGCTTCCGGTTGAGAGTATTTGAAACATGTTGGTTTCCCCTTTCCGTTGTCGGGATGCCTTACTCGTTGATCTTTTTCTTTAAGAAAAGGTCGAGCTTGAGGATTCCCTGATACAGCACCTGCTGCTCCTGCTCGCTCATGCCGCTGATGATGCTGCGCACCATCGACTCATGGAAATAGCGGTGAACCGAGTCGATCTTTTTCCCCTGCTTGGTCAGGGTGACATAGACGATGCGTCCATCCTCCTCGCCGCGCAGCTTTTCGACATAGCCTTTTTTGACCAGCTTGTTGATGGCGACGGTGACCGAAGGCAGGGTGATGCCTAAATCCTCGGCGATTTCGGAGATGGTTTTGGGCTTATTTTTGCCCTTCCCTACCGCTTCCAGCATGTGCATCTCGTTGATGCTCAGGTCGATGCTGTCCGACCGCTTGAGAATTGTCTCCTCAACCCTGAGGATCGAGCGGTAGGCGTCGACAATCAGATCATTCAGTTGTTCTTCAAGCGGCTTCATCTGGGAACATCCTTTCAGGTGCTTCTATCTTAAAAGTAACAGATGTTATTTTTAATTAGATTGACAAACTAATTATAAACACCCTTCCTTTTCTTGTCAAGGCAAAATTTTGTCGAGGGCGGGCTTTTTTCTCACCTTATCTATTTGCGACAAATTTTCATTCGATTCCATTCCAATTTTTATATGGATTTGCGGCAGGCCACTAAAAAAACAGGGCAAAAGAAAAAAGTTGCACGACGGCGTGCAACTTTTTCTTTGTTTTGGGGTAAGGGTAGAAAAGGGATTGAGCTAGGACCACCATACCCAGTTTATCTTGTAACAATTCATTTTTCCTGCTTCGGGAGAGATGGTATAGCTGCGGGTAATCTGCTTTCCGTCCCCTGCTCTTTTGCCGGTCAGGGTCAGGTCAAGTTCTGAGCCGTCCTGCTCCTTCAAGCTGTAAAACATGCCGTCCTTTTGCGTATATCCGCTAAAGCCTCCGTTAGTGCCGTCCTTTTCTTCGGCCCGCACCTCCAGACCCGATACCGTATTCCCTTCTTCATTGACCACCTGAATCTGAACGCCCTCGTCCGCCTCTTTAGCAAGCTGTTCAAGCGTCGGGTGTTTCCAGACAAGCTGATAACAGCCGTCAATCTGTTCCAGGTCGTCAAAGTCAACGAGTCGTTTTTCAATTTTGTCGCCACTATTCCACATACCAACCGTCATTCGATAGGAAGCTGGCAACCACAGTACCACAAATCCTTCTGTGTCGCTGATCCCAGACGATTTTTCCAGGTGATACGCGTAGTCTGGGTTTGCAATAGAGGGAAGCAGGACCGATATATCGACATTGGGAACCGGTTCTCCCTGTTCATCTATCACACGGATTAGATAGGGGGAAGGCCATTCGTTAATCTCTACATTCGCTGAAACAGGAACAGCTGTAAATAATAAGAAAAAACACAAACACAATGAAAAAACCATTCGTTTTTTCATTTTAATTAAATACCTCCTTACTGTTCATATGTCCGAATCAGATTCATAACCTTAGAGTCAATCGTTTTTGCAACGCCCTTACTTGTTCCTGAATTATATCCTCCTGAATGAATTCCTCTAATTACCCAATTCTCATCGTCTCCGTATACAGGGTCGCCACCATAATCTACATAGACAGGTGATCCACTATCACCGGTTGTACAGTTCATATTATGATTAAAAGACAGTTTTTTACTATCATAAAAACCTGTCATACGTCCTGTATCTGTATAACACCTCAATCCGTTATATTTTTCATTATCCTCATCGCTCAAAGTAGAATATGGATAGCCTGTCAGTGTCAGTTCATCTGAGGTTGTTAACTGAACAGAAGAATAAGAAAGCAGACCTGTTTTTTTGGTTACAGAGGGACTGATAATAATAATCCCATAGTCGTTATTCCAATCATATTCTTTGTTGGTCATCCAACCTGGTGCAGTATAAAATGTTGTAGAGGTTGCATAGTTTTCATAACTATTTTCATCTCGTCCAAATCTTAATTGCACAGATTTAAGTGTTTTATTGCTTATCGGATTATATATACAATGCGCTGCCGTCAATACTACGCCATCTGCTACAGCAGCACCCGTTCCATATTCCACTGAACCATCATTATACACCAGTCTTAGGTTCGCAATAGATTTATACGGTTTTAAGGAAGTATCTGTTACTCTTGTCCAAGAGTTATCATAATAATATGGAGAAATTTCTGGCATATTCTTTTCATAATACTCCTTCATCTCCTGTAGTTCTTCCTCTGTAAACTGTATTCTCTCACTCACTCCTTCTGGTGCTCTACCAGGAACAGTAACTTCCTCTCCCTCTTGATAGTATTCTTCTACTACCGCGTCAAAGTTCACTTCCGGTGTCTCATCTGCATAAGAACCGATAGACAGTCCTGCAATCATCGCAGCGGATAGGATAACCGCTAAAATTTTTCTCTTTTTCATATAACTTTCTCCTCATTGTGATATTTTTTTAGTAATCGATTACTAAGACCAAAATATCACAATCTCTTCCAATAGTCAACCACAATTTCGTCACTTTTTGTTCTTTTTTTACAAATTCGTCTATTTGAACAGAACGCAGCCGAATCCTTTATACACATTATCCTGTCGGAAAAAAGAAAAAGGATACAGGAGCATTTTCTTCTCCTGTATCCCTCTTGTGTGCTAGCGGATAAAGTTGGTTCGGATAAATGGTTCACGCTGCGGGAAGTCGATTCCCTGCGCCTTGCCGGCGGCGATGCACTTGAGCAGCCAGGCCATATTGTTGCCCAGGGTGCGCATGATCTGCAGGCCCTCCTGATCCTGTTTGACCTCCTCCGGGGTGTTGCCATGTACCATGTTCCAGTACTGGGAGGCCACGATCGGCATGCAGTTGATGGTGAAGTATTTGTTCAGCTCATCCCATGCGGTGGTCGAACCCGCGCGGCGGCAGCTGACGACCGCTGCGCCCGGCTTACCGGCAAAGTATTTGCCGCCGCTGTAGAAGGCGCGGTCGAGGAAGGAACGAACCTGTCCGCTGGCGTTGGCGTAGTAGACCGGGGAGCCAAAGACAAAACCGTCGGCCTCCTTTGCCTTCTCGACAAATTCGTTGACCCCGTCATCAAAGACACATTTTCCCAGCTTTGCGCAGGCGCGGCAGGCGATGCAGCCGGAAACCGGCTTTTTACCGATCTGGACAATTTCGGTTTCAATCCCATTTTTTTCGAGCGCTCCCGCCACCTCGCTCAGGGCAGTATAGGTGCAGCCCTGTGCGTTTGGGCTGCCATTGAGCAAAAGTACCTTCATGGAAATTCCTTCTTTCTGAAAAAATGCAAAAAACTTTGCTTCCTTATTTTAGCACAAAGATGCTTATTCGCACAAGGTGGAGTTTATTCCATGTTTTTTCTTATCCGATAAAACGGAAAAACGCACGGGAAAGATGTTTCCCGTGCGCTCTATACAAAATTGACAGGTGGTTAGAAGCTCTGTGCAAAGCGTCTGCCCATATCTCTGGCCGCCTCCAGATCCTCGACGGTGGGGACAAAGTTGACCTTGAAGCCATCCTCAAAGACGCTCATCTTCAGTCCCATCAGGCGGGCCTGGATGTTGGCGACTGCCTCGCCGGTCCAGCCGTAGGACCCGAATACCAGCACCGGCTTCTTGCCCGAGTTGATCGCGTCGATGCCGGCCAGCAGGTTCCATACCGGCGGCACCGCGTCGCGGTTTAAGGTTGGGCTGCCGACCGCAAAGGCGTTGCAGCGGTTGACCAGTGCGTGCAGCTCGCCCATGTCGTGCTCGATGATGTCGTAGGTGACGCACTCGGCATCCGGTTTTGCCTCCAGGATGCCCTCGCGGATCTCCTCGGCGATCTTGGCGGTGTTGCCGTAGGCGGAGGTGTAAAAGACCGGGATCAGCGGAACCTTGTTCTCCACCGGTGCGGACCACTCCTCATACCGCTCGATGACCTTGTCCATCATGCCGTTTTTGGTGAGCACCGGGCCGTGGCTGGTGCAGATAAGGTCCGGCTGCTGCGGCAGAGCCTTGATCTTCTCCAGACCCTTTCGGACAAAGGAAGCAAATGGGCCAAAGATGGCGCCGTAGTAGAGCTTGAGCGCCGCATCGTATGCCTTTGGATAAGCGACGTTGTAGTCGAAGGTGTATGGCTCGCAGTAGTGGCAGCCCAAAAAGTCGCAGGTGAACAGGACGTTGTCCTCCTTGACGTAGGTGAACATCGAATCCGGCCAGTGCAGGTTTGGCGCGGAGATAAAGGTCAGGGTCTTGCCGCCCAGGTCGATCTCCTCGCCGTCCTTGACCTTGTGGACATCCAGGTCGCAGCGGTTGGTGATGTTGCGCAGGTAGTTTGCGCCCGCAATCGAGGATACCAGCTTGGCGTTCGGCATCAGCTCAAGGAGCTTATCCATCGCGCCGGAGTGGTCCGGCTCATTGTGGTTCATCACAATGTAGTCGATCTCCTTCGGGTCGCAGACCTCCTGGATGTTCTGCACATACTGCTCGAAGAAGCCCTCGTGGCAGGTCTCGATCAGCGCGGTCTTTTCGCTGCCGCGCACGATGTACGAGTTGTAGGTGGTGCCGGAATCGGTCTGCATCACAATATCAAAAACACGCATGTTGGGGTTCTGAATCCCAACAGAATAGATTCCATCGGTAAGTTTTACAGCGGACATCGTTCATCTTCCTTTCTTTTCTCACTGTTTGCTGATTTAATTATACCAAGAGGGTATATCATTGTAAAGGGACAAAACTGACAAAGAAAACACAATTTGCAAGCCCTTTCTGGGGCAATGCGATCAGAAAAACTATCCGCGCTGCAGCACCTTTTTCAGATACTGCCCTGTATAGGAGCCCTCACACTGGGCGACCTGTTCCGGTGTGCCGGTGGCGACGATCTGGCCGCCGTTGTCCCCGCCCTCGGGTCCCAGGTCGATGATGTAGTCGGCGGTCTTGATGACGTCCAGATTGTGCTCGATCACCACCACCGTGTTGCCCGCGTCCACCAGCGTCTGCAGCACGTCGATCAGCTTGTGCACATCCGCCGCGTGCAGACCGGTGGTCGGCTCGTCCAGGATGTAGATGGTCTTGCCGGTAGCTTTTTTGGAGAGCTCGGTCGCAAGCTTGACCCGCTGCGCCTCGCCGCCCGAGAGGGTGGTCGCCGACTGGCCGAGCTTGACATAACCGAGTCCCACGTCGCACAGCGTCTTAATCTTGCGGGAAATTTTGGGCAGGTTCTCAAAGAAGACCAGCGCCTCCTCGGCGGTCATCTCCAGCACGTCGCTGATGTTCTTGTCCTTATATTTTACCTCCAGCGTCTCGCGGTTATACCGCTTGCCCTTGCACACCTCGCAGGGAACATAGATGTCCGGCAGAAAGTGCATCTCGATCTGCAAAATGCCGTCACCCTCACAGGCCTCGCAGCGGCCGCCCTTGACATTAAAGGAGAAGCGCCCGCTGTCATAGCCGCGCGCCTTGGCCTCGGCAGTGGAGGCAAAGAGCTGGCGGATATCGGTGAATACGCCGGTGTAGGTGGCGGGGTTGGAGCGCGGGGTGCGCCCGATGGGACTCTGGCTGATCTCGATGACCTTATCCAGCGCCTCCAGCCCCACAATCTCCTTGTGCTTGCCCGGGCGGGACTTGGCCTGGTTGAGCTTTGCCGCCAGGCCCTTATACAAAATTTCGTTGATGAGCGAGGACTTGCCCGAACCGGAGACGCCGGTGACGGCGGTGAAGGTGCCCAGCGGAATCGAGACGTCGATATTTTTCAGGTTGTTCTGCGCCGCGCCCTTGACGGTGAGGGTCTTGCCGTTGCCCTGACGGCGGGTTTCTGGAACCGGGATCTTCTTTCTCCCGCTCAGATACTGGCCGGTCACCGAGCGCTCGCAGGCCTTGATCGCCTCCACCGGACCGGCGCAGACCACTTCGCCGCCGTGCACGCCCGCCCCCGGGCCGATGTCCACAATGAAATCGGAGGCATACATGGTGTCCTCATCGTGCTCGACCACGATGACTGTGTTGCCCAGGTCGCGCAGATGGCGCAGGGTGGCGATCAGCTTATCGTTGTCGCGCTGGTGCAGGCCGATGCTCGGCTCGTCGAGGATGTACAATACGCCCATCAACGAGGAGCCGATCTGGGTGGCCAGACGGATGCGCTGGCTCTCACCGCCCGAGAGGGTGGCCGAAGCGCGGGAGAGGGTCAGATATTCCAGACCGACGTTGCGCAAAAATTCCAGGCGGGAGCGGATTTCCCGGATAATCAGATGGGAGATCTGCTCCTCCTTCTCGGTCAGCTCCAGCTTGTCAAAAAAGTCGAGCATCGCGGTAACCGAAAGCCGGCAAAGCTGACTGATATTGAGCCCGCCGATCAGCACCGACAGGCTTTCCTTTTTCAGACGGTCGCCGTGGCACTCGGGGCAGTTGACCGAGTTCATCCAGGTGGTGATCTCCTCCCGCATCCAGTTGGAGGAGGTCTCGCGGAAGCGGCGTTCCAGGTTGTTGGCAACGCCCTCAAACTCGGTGTAGTAGGTGGACTTGACATCGTCGGTGTCCCGCACCATCTTGATCTTCTCGCCCTTGCTGCCGTAGAGCAGGATGTCCACAATTTCCTTGGGCAGGGCCTTGATGGGGGTGTCCAGCGAAAAGTGGTAGTGGCCGGCCAGACTGTGGTAGTACATGCTCGGCAATCCGCCCTCCACATAGTACCAGCCGCTGGCGCGGATGGCGCCCTCGCGGATCGACTTATTCTTGTCCGGGATAACCAGGTCGGGGTCGATGCTCATGAAGGTGCCGAGGCCGGTGCACTTTTCACAGGCACCAAACGGGTTGTTGAAGGAGAACATCCGGGGATTGAGCTCCTCGATGCTGATGTTGTGCTCCGGGCAGGCGTAGTTTTGGGAGAACATCATCTCCTCACCGTCCACCACATCCACCAGCACCAGACCGCCGGTCAGGCCGATGGCGGTTTCCAGCGAGTCGGTCAGGCGGGACTGGATATCCGGGCGCACCACCAGGCGGTCGACCACAATCTCGATGTTGTGCTTTTTGTTCTTTTCCAGCACGATCTCCTCGGTCAGCTCATACAGGTTGCCGTCCACCCGCACCCGGACATAGCCGGATTTGCGGGCGCGCTCAAACTCCTTCTGGTGCATGCCCTTTTTGCCGCGGACGATGGGGGCCAGAATCTGAATCTTGGTGCGCTCGGGCAGCTCCATCACCTTGTCCACCATCTGGTCGACCGTCTGCTGGCGGATCTCCCGCCCGCAGACCGGGCAGTGCGGCACGCCGATGCGCGCATAGAGCAGGCGCAGGTAGTCGTAGATTTCGGTGACGGTGCCCACAGTGGAGCGCGGGTTTTTGGAGGTGGTTTTCTGGTCGATCGAGATGGCCGGCGACAGGCCGGTGATCTCATCGACGTCCGGCTTTTCCATCATGCCCAAAAACTGGCGGGCATAGGAGGAAAGGCTCTCCATATACCGGCGCTGTCCGTCGGCGTAGATGGTATCGAAAGCAAGCGAAGACTTGCCCGAACCGGAGAGGCCGGTAAAGACAATCAGTTTATCCCGCGGAATTTCCAGGTCGATGTTTTTCAGGTTATGCTCCCTGGCACCGTGGATCATAATTTTATCGTTCATAGAGTTCTCCTTTTTGCAGTCTATCTGTTTTTGGGGTGAGCTTTCACTCAGCAGCTAAGGGCCGCGGCCCTTCTGTTACAATCTTTGTAAAAGCCCCTGACACCAGATGAAAAGGGCCTCGAAGGTTGGCTCCAGAGGGAACGGCTCCCCCTGCCTTGTTTTCTCCATGATGTTAAAAAGCTGCTGATCTTCGCCCCGCAGGTGGGCGGCAAGTTCCTTGCGGTTCTGGTAGTAGACACCATCCCGCAGCCAGTACAGATTTTGCAGCATGTAAAAGACCGTTTTGGCGTAAAACGGCATCGCCGCCTCGTTTTCTTCCGGACATGCGTGGATATACCGATGACACAGCTCGTGGTAGAAGGCGTTCAAGCTAAACAGCAGATAGACCCGGACGTCATCCCGGCTGTAGACCGGCAGCAGAGGGGCCAGGGAGCCATAGTAATCCTGCGTCTCGTTCTGCAGCTGGCACAGCTCCAGCCGGTTCCAGTTTTGCAGCTCGCGGCGTCCACAGATAAATCCGCAGCTTCTTTCCTCAAAACCTACCTGCTCCAAAATCCGGCGGTAGGTGCGCATCTGCTCGGTTCCAAATGTTTCCAGAACGACCACCACATCGATGTCGCTGTGCTCGGTGGCCTCGCCCCGGCGCCAGCTGCCCTGCAGGCCCATATAGAGCAGGTCCGCGCCAAAGGCTTGTTGGCAGGCGGCCAGCAGCTTTTGCAGATAGGCTTCCATATCAAAATCTTGCATCTCTTCTCCCTTCCTCTCTCCTTTTTCTATAACATCCTGACTCTCTTTGTTTATCGCTGCCCCCTGCAAAAGGCCAGCGCCTTCTGCTCCAGCTCCTGGACAAAGGCATCCTTGCCATCGCAATAGGCCTCAATGTCATAGGGGTGCTCGGCGGCAAGGCGTGCCTTCAGCTCGCCGTAAGCCTTGGCGTCGGCGGGGTGGCAGCGCAGATAGTCGCGCACCGCCAGGTGGCGATCGATGTCGGCGCGGTTGTCCTGCTGAAAAATGTGGATCTGGTGGGTGCGCTCATCACCGCCCTTGCGGAAATAGCGGCGGCCGGGGATGCCAAATTCCCCCATCACCTCGTAGCCCAGCGCCTCAAACTGGGCGCTGCAGGCGTCCACCTGCGCAAGATCCCTCACCACCGGCATGATGTCGATAATCGGTTTGGCGGCAAGACCGGGCACCGAGGTGGAACCGATGTGGTGGATGGCGGTCAGATTCTCTCCCAGAATCTGACCGATGGCCTGGGCCTCCTGCTCATAAAGGGCGGGCCACTGGGGATTATAGGGGACAACGACAACGTGTTGACTCATCTTGCTTTCCTCCTTTTTGATGGTGAAAAAAATTGCCGGCTTAACGGGATTCGGAGGGCGTCCTGTACCGCAAGCCCCAGTCGTTCGGGTAGGTCTCCCCGGTACGGTAGCTGTAGCCCTCATCGCGTACAATAACAAAGCCGCAGCTGCTGTGGGTGGCAAGCGAGGCGGCGTTGGTCTTGGCCACACTGTCCCAGATGGTGACCGGGCCGTCCTCTTCCAGCTTTGCAATCACCTGCCGGATCAGCCGTTTGGCGCAGCCCCGCCGGCGAAAGTCCGGGTCGGTTTCCAGCGCTTCCAGATACCATCCACTCTCCACCGGAGCCAGCCGCAGGGCACTCACCCAGCTGCCGTCCTCCTCCAGCACAGCGTAAAGGCTGCCGGGAACGGCAAAAAAATCATCTTGTAAAAAATCCAGAAACCGCTGCTCCACCTTCTGGCGCGCTTCTCGGTACTCGGAAGAAGCGGGGTCGGCAGCGGCCTGCGGATAAAAGTAGCGCAGGTTGACCTCGGTGCCCTCCCTGTAAAGGTGCAGCAGCCGCTTCGTATCGAGCTGCTCATAACCTGTAAACTGCAAAAGCATCCTCTTTTCCCCTTTCTCTGAGCGGGACAGATTTCCTCGCTACCGCTTCCTGCGGCGAGACTTTTCCTCGGCGTCCTTCATGATCTTAAGATTCGGATTGGCGCTGTACTGCTCCTTGAGCTTCTTGATCTTGTCCCGCAGGTAGGCCGCGTGTTCAAACTCCAGAATCTGCGCGGCGTTCTTCATCTCGGCGGTCAGCTTTTCGATGGTGAGCCGCAGTTCGGTCTGGCTCATCCGCTTCTTGCCTTTACCCAGCTTTTCGGTGTGCTCCTTGGTGGAAATTTCCAGAATTTCCCGCACATCCTTCTTGATGGTCTGCGGCACGATGCCGTGCTCCTTGTTGTAGGCCAGCTGCACCTCGCGGCGGCGGTAGGTCTCGCTGATGGCGCGCTCCATCGAGTCGGTGACCGAATCGGCGTACATGATGACCTTGCCGTTGGCGTTTCGGGCGGCGCGGCCGATGGTCTGCACCAGCGAGGTCTCGCTGCGCAAAAAGCCCTCCTTGTCCGCGTCCAGAATCGCCACTAGCGACACCTCCGGGATGTCCAGGCCCTCGCGCAGCAGGTTGATGCCGACCAGCACGTCGAACTCGCCCAGGCGCAAATCGCGGATGATCTCCATGCGCTCGATGGTGTCGATGTCGTGGTGCATATACCGCACCCGCACGCCCATGTTCTCAAAGTAGGAGGTCAAGTCCTCCGCCATCTTTTTGGTCAGGGTGGTCACCAGCACCCGCTCGTTTTTCTCGGTGCGGGCGTTGATCTCGGAAAGCAGGTCGTCGATCTGCCCCTCCACCGGGCGCACGTCGATCTCCGGGTCGACCAGGCCGGTCGGGCGGATGACCTGCTCGACAATTCGCCTGCTCTTCTCCCGCTCAAACGGTCCCGGCGTCGCGCTGACAAAGATGACCTGATTGAGCTTGCCGTAAAACTCGTCGAAGGTCAGCGGGCGGTTATCGAAGGCCGATGGCAGGCGGAAGCCGTAATCCACCAGGCTCTGCTTGCGGGCGTGGTCGCCGCCGTACATGCCCCGCACCTGCGGCAGGGTGACGTGCGACTCGTCCACAAACAGCAGAAAATCCTTTGGGAAATAGTCCAGCAGGGTGTAGGGACAGCTGCCGGGCGCGCGGCCGGAGAGCACGCGGGAGTAGTTCTCGATGCCCTTGCAGAAGCCGATTTCGGTCAGCATCTCCATGTCGTAGTTGGTGCGCTCCATGATGCGCTGCGCCTCGATCAGCTTATCGTTTGCTTTAAAGTAGGCCACCCGCTCCTCCATCTCGTCGCGGATTTCCACCAGTGCCTGCTGCATCTTCTCCCGCGGCACAATGTAGTGGGACGCCGGATAGATGGCTTTGTGGGAGACGACGTTCTTGACCTCCCCTGTGACGGTGTTGATCTCGGAGATTCGGTCGATCTCGTCGCCGAAAAACTCAACCCGCACGGCGGTGTCGCCCGAATAGGAGGGGAAAATCTCCACCACGTCGCCGCGCACCCGGAACTTGTTGCGGGTGAAGTTGATGTCGTTGCGCTCATACTGCAGCTCCACCAGCTTTTTGGTCAGCTCGTCCCGCTCCTTGCGCATGCCGGTGCGCAGCGAGATGACCATGTTGCGGTAATCGATTGGGTCACCCAGGGAGTAGATGCAGGAGACACTGGCCACAATGATGACGTCCCTGCGCTCGGACAGGGCGGAAGTGGCCGAGTGACGAAGTTTTTCGATCTCGTCGTTGATGGCGCTGTCCTTTTCGATATAGGTGTCGGTGTTTGCGATGTAGGCTTCCGGCTGGTAGTAGTCGTAGTAGCTGACAAAATACTCCACCGCATTGTGTGGAAAAAACGCCTTAAACTCCGAACAAAGCTGGGCGGCCAGCGTCTTGTTGTGCGCCAGCACCAGCGTAGGACGGTTGACCTCCTTGATGATGTTTGCCATGGTGAAGGTTTTGCCCGAACCGGTGACGCCGAGCAGTGTCTGCTCCTTATCCCCGCTGAGCACCCCCTGCGCCAGGGTGTGGATCGCCTGCGGCTGGTCGCCGGTTGGCTGATAGTCCGAGACGAGCTCAAAAGGCCTGTTTTCTTCCTGCATCCTGTTGCCCCCTTTATGAATCTCTGTTTGGTCTCCTTTGATTTTAGCACTGCGCAAACAGGAAGTCAAACCTTTTCTGAAAATTGTCCTTTCTTTCCTGTTTCTACCCAAAAAGCCAAAGAAAACGCACCCCACTTTCGTGGGGTGCGCATAAACGATGTCCTGTCAGGCAGCCTTATGCTCTCCAGTAGTTGAAGCCGCCTCTGCGGGAATAGCGGGAGTAACGGTAGTGGCCGTAGTAATCATCCAGATAGATGGTCTCGGTGTCATAGCCATCCTTGGAGATGGTCAGACGGTCGTTCCAGTCGCGGTCATCCTCGTCGATTCTGAAGGTGTTGTCGCCGCGGGAGGTGGTGCCGATGCGCTCGCCGTTCAAGCGGACGGTAGCGCCTGCCACGTCGCACTCAAAGCTGATGCGGTCGCCGCGGTCATACACGCCGGACACGCCCAGGTCGGAGCGGTAAGAGCGGTAGTAACGTCTGGTTGTGGAACTGCTGTTTCCGGAAACGGTGTCGATGGCCGGGCCGTCTTCATACGGTTTTACCTGGTGGTTCAAAAGACCCTTGACGCTGTTGGCGTTCTCGGCATAGACTACCTCGACGTCGCTGCTGCTGTTTGCGGTCAGTCTGGCACTGCCGGAGCGCAGATAAGCGCGGGTGACCTCTCCGTCCACGGTGATGCGCGCATCGCCGTTGGAGACAAGGTCGCGCACATCGGCATTTTTATCCAGATAGATGTTGTACTCTTTATCCAGCGACTGGCTGATATTCAGCCGGTCCAGGTCGCCCGAAACGGTCACATCCTTCTGGCTGCCCAGTGTAACCTTCTTGTTTTCCTCATCCTCCACGCTGAAGGACACCGCGATGCCGCCCTCGCTGCTCTGGCTGAGCACCAGGCGGGACTCATCCAGCTGGTAAACCGCCCGGGTTTCCCCGTTGGTCAGGGTCAGCTTGTCGCCGTCCACCAGCACGCTGTAGTCCTGGGTTGCCGCGCTGGCCATCAGTCCCATCGACATCACCATCGCTGCGCTCAGCAGCATTGCCATTGTTTTTTTCATCAAGTTCTCCTCCTTTTTCTCCGCACAGCGGAGTTTTTTGCATTTTTATCCTTAAGCTCTAAAAAAGCCCATGGTCCTTCATCGAATAAAAGGCTCTGTCTGTTATAACGAAATGATCCACCAGGAACACTCCAAGATCCTGCAGCAAATCCTGCAGTTTTCGGGTCATGGCCACGTCCTCCCGGGAGGGGCAGTCCAGCCCGCTGGGATGATTATGTGCCAAAATGACCCGTTCAAATCCGCGGCGCACACAAAACTGCGCCACCTCTCCGGCTCCCACCGACACCTGGGCTAGCGAGCCGCTGCCCAGCTCCTCGCAGCAGATCAGAGTGTTGGCGGCATCCAGGTTGAGCAGCAGCAGGCGCTCCTGCGCGCTTCCCAGCAGCCTTGTGCGCAGGTACTCTCCACGCTCGATGGTGGAGGCCAGCACCGGCCGCCTGTCTTCCCACAAACCCTGGCCGCAGCTCTGGCAGACTGCGGCAACCACCTTGAGCATCCGCGCGGCATTTTCTCCCACACCGTTCACCTGCATCAGCTGCGCCATGCCCGCCTGCAACACCCCGTCCAGACTGCCAAACCGCCGGATCAGCTCGTGTGCCAGGGCGTTTGTGTCCTTCTGGGGAATGGCATAAAACAAAAGCAGCTCGAGAAGGGTGTGCTCCTCAAAGCCCTTGAGGCCCACCGCGTCAAACCGCTTTTTCAGGCGCTGGCGATGGCCCGCGTGAAGATTCTGTTTTTCCTGCGCGATGTCGCTCTCCCTCCTTCTGCCGATTCCGCTTTGCAAAACCGGACGGGTATGCTATAATCAAATCACCAAAAACTGTGACAACGAAAGGTGTCTGCTATGAAATCCTACCTCATCAACCAAAACGACGCCGGGCAGCGGGTCAGCAAATTTGTGGAAAAGACCGTCCCCGCACTGCCGCCGTCCCTTTTGTACAAATACTTCCGCCTCAAGCGCATCAAGCTCAACAAGAAACGCTGTCAGCCGCAGGACCGCCTGCAGGAGGGGGACCTGGTGGAGCTGTACATCAACGACGAATTTTTCGGCGAAGGCCGGCAGGATCTGGCCTTTTTAAAGGTGCCGGACAAGCTGACCATCATCTATGAGGATGAGAACATCCTGCTGGTGGACAAAAAGCCGGGGCTTGTGGTGCACGAGGACGACGACAACACCCCCGACACCCTGATCAACCGCATCCTGCACTATCTGTACAACAAGGGCGAATACAATCCGCAGGCCGAGCAGAGCTTTGTCCCTGCGCTGTGCAACCGCATCGACCGCAACACCGGCGGCATTGTCATCGCCGCCAAGAACGCGCAGGCCCTGCGCATCTTAAACCAGAAGGTCAAGGATCGCGAGCTGCAGAAGCTCTACCTGTGCCTGGTGCACGGGGTTCCTAATCCCCCTTCGGCCACCCTGCACGACTATCTGATCAAGGACAGCCAACGAAACCAGGTGCGCATCCTGAAAAAGCAGGTTCCCGGCAGCCGGACGGTCATCACCCGCTACCGCACCCTCAAAACAAACGGAAAAGTAAGCCTGCTGGAGGTGGACCTCATCACCGGCCGCACCCATCAGATCCGCGCCCACCTGGCCTTTTACGGCCACCCACTGGTGGGGGACACCAAATACGGCACCAACGCCCAGAACAAGGGCAGCGGCCACAGCTACCAGGCGCTGTACGCCTACAAGCTGCGCTTTGCCTTCACCACCGACGCCGGCATCCTCTCCTACTTAAACGGGAAAGAATTTCGCGTCGAGCAGGTCGGTTTTGCCAACGAGGTGTAGCGTATTTTTAAAAAAGTTCTACTCTTATAAGATAATCGATATTTCACCGGAAAGCAATAGATTTTTGCAAACTTAGTCATGGATGTTAAAAAATCTTGTTTCTTTTTTGCAAGTTGCTGAAATCCAGACGGGCGGCAAGGGATTCGACAGCGATCTATCAGCCCGCCATCAGGTTGGAAAGCACAAACAAAATCCAGATGTGCGCCGGGTAAAACAGGTAGAAAAATTTTCCTCCGCCGCGTCCGCGCTCGCCGTTATAGCAGAGCATCAGCGGCAGCGAGCCGGCCATCATCCACTGGTAGGCGCGCAGCCAGAGCCAGCTCCAGTTTCCAACCTCCAGCGCCCCTGTCAGTGAGCTGAACAGCTGCAGGCCGCAGTAGAACAGGTAGCCCACACTCAGCCACCGGCGATTTTTCCGGGTGAAGTAGAGCAGCAGCCCCAGAATCACCACGTCCAAACTGCCCTCGCAAAAGACAAGATTCGGCAGCAGGGCATTGATCAGCCGCACCCAGATAACGCCTCCACGCTGTGCCAGGATGCTGACCAGGACGATCAGCACCTGTCCCGCCACAAAAAAGGCCAGCGCGGCCTCCGGGTTTTTCAGGTTATCCCGGCGGGGGCTTGCGCCGTCGAAGCTCTCATAGATCCAGACAATGCAGGCGATGACCGCCATGGTAGAAAAAATATTGTTGCTGATCGCCACCGGCGCCTGTGGGAACAGCAGGGTCAGCGCAAAGCTGCCCAGCCCCATCACCGCCGAGCCTGTCCACAGCCTTTTGAGATAGCGCGGGCGGCTTCGGGTCTTTTCCAGTCCCTGCGCCAGACAGAACAAAAACAGCGGCGCGCTCATCCTGCCCAGCCACCGGAACCACAGCGGAACGCTCTGCGGAAAAAATTCCCCCAGGTGGTCCAGCAGCATCAGCACCAGGGCCACCCATTTTAACATCGTTGTGCTCATACCGTTTCCCCTTTTCTGTATTCAGTAAAAAAGCAGCCATTTTTGTCCCCGGCTTTTGGGGCGCAAAAAGGCTGCTTTTTGTCCGGAGGGATTAACCCTCCTTTGGAATCTGCATCTGTTTTGTTTTGCTGGTTGCGCTGCGCAGCGCCTGGCGGGTGTCGCGCACATTTTTCAGTGACGCGCTCAGGTTTTCCTCGGTCTGTTTAAGGATCGAGTCGGAGAACTCGTGCGAGGCGCGGCGGATCTCCTTGGCCGCCATCTGCGCCTGGGCGATGATGTCCGCCGCCTTCTCCTGCGCCTGCTTGACAATCTCCTCCTGGGCGATCAGCATTCTGGCGCGCTCCTCGGCTTTGCGCAGGGTACTTTCGGCCTGGCGCTCGGCACCCTTGATGATGTCGTTGCGGTCGGCCACAATCATCTTGGCCTGCTTAATCTCTCCCGGCAGGTTTAAGCGGATATCCTCCACGCACTCCTTGACCTTCTGCGCGTCCACCACACAGCGTCCGCCGGAAAACGGAAGGCTCCAGGCCTCCTCCAGCATGTCGTCGATCATGTTCAGAATTTCATCAATGTTCATCTGCGTTTCCTCCGATTCCATGTGTTATTGCTGGTTTTCCTGCTCTTCATCCTGCCGCAAACGCCGCACAATGCGGTCGTGCACCTGCTCGGGCACAAAGGGGTGGATGTCTCCCCCCAGCGAGGCAATCTGTTTGACCACGCTGGAGCTGAGGTACTGGTTGACCGCACTGGTGGTCAAAAACACCGTCTCCACCCCGCTGTACAGCTCCTTGTTGATCAGCGCCTGCTGAAACTCATACTCAAAATCGGACACCGCGCGCAGGCCCTTGACGATGGCGCAGGCGCCCACCTGCTTGACATAGTCGACCAGCAGTCCCTTGTAGCAGTCCACCTCCACGCCGGGGATGTCCGCCACCGAGGCGCGGATCAGCTCCACCCGCTCCTGCAGCGAGAAGCAGGGGTTTTTCACCGCGTTGATGACCACCAGCACAATGACCTTATCAAACAGCGGCTTTGCCCGGCGGATGATGTCCATGTGCCCCTTGGTAATCGGGTCAAAGCTGCCCGGCACCACCGCGATGCGTTGCTGTCGTTCCATGATTACGCTTCCTCCTGCCGGCGATAGGCGGTAATCTTCGCCTTGCCGTAAAAGTAGGTTTTGGTGAGGGCATAATCCCCCGCCTGTTCGGGCAGCTGTTCGTTGCGCTCTGTCTCGCAGAGGATGATGCCTCCGGGCGCCATCTGCTGCACCACCGCCGGCAGCACCGCGTCGATGATCTGCTGCTGATAGGGCGGGTCCAAAAAGGCCAGATCAAAGCGGGTGGTGGTGCTCTTTAAAAAGGACTGTGCGTCCATCTGCGCCACCTTTGCCTTGTCCGCAAAGCCGCAATGGGCAAGGTTTTCCCGCACCGCCTGGATGGCTTTGGGGGAAGCATCCACAAAGACCGCGTGCTTGGCCCCGCGGCTGAGCGCCTCGATGCCCATCTGGCCGGAGCCGGCAAACAGGTCCAAAAAGGTGCTGCCCTCCACATAGTTCTGCACAATATTAAAGACTGCCTGCTTGGTCATGTCGGAGGAAGGGCGGGTGTCCAGCCCCTGTGGGGCGACAAGCTTCCTTCCCCTTGCAAGTCCGGTCGTTACTCTCATAGGATTTTCCTTTCTTTCCGTCATTGTCGTAACTGACGCGTTCCACCTTCAGTTCTGGACGGGTTTCTCTTTTATTATCTTCACTTTTTGGATTTTTGTCAATGGGAAGGGCAAAGTTTCTTTTCTTTCGCCCCTATTTCCCGCCGCCCAGCTGCTGCACAAAATCGATATGATTGCCGTCCGGATCGCAAAAGCCGAAAGCGCGCCAGCCCCACGGGTAGGTCACCGGCTCGGTGCAGCCCGCTACGCCGGCCTGCTTCAGCCGCCGGTACTGCGCGTCCACATCCTCCACCGCAAACTCCAGCCCACAGCTGTCCGGGTTGACCGGCGTCTGGACCGAGGTGCGGGTGAAGACCAGTTTCACCTCGCCCACCAAAATCTCGCTGCGGCCGGGGACAATCTCATTGTAGGGCTCCTGCAGAACCATCGCGTAAAAGCTGCGCAGCCGCTCCGGTTCGGTGGAGACAAGGTTGATACAGTTTAGCCTCATTCCTGTTCCTCCTGTTCGGCTGCCTCCTTACCCTCCTGTTCCCCGTGCAGATAGCGGTAAAGGTTCAAGGCGGTCAGATGGGTCATGCCGGGGGTCTCCTCCAGCTCCTCGACGCTCGCGGCCTCCATCGCCTTGAGGGTCCGGAAGCGGATGTACAGGTTCTGCGCCCGCTTTGCGCCGATGCCCTCCACCGAGCGCAGCACCGAATCCAGCGCGCGGCTCTGGTGCTTCTGACGGGAGTAGGTAATCGAGAAGCGGTGCACCTCATCCTGGATGCTGGTCAGCAGATCGAACGCCGCGCGGAAGGAGGAGACGGAAAGCTCCCCGTCCTCGGTGGCGATGGTGCGGGTGCGGTGGCGGTCATCCTTGGCCATGCCAAAGACCGGGATGTCAAAGCCCATCTGTCTGACAATCGGCTTGACCGCCGCCACATGCCCCTTGCCGCCGTCCAGCAGGATCAGGTCGGGCAGATGGCCAAAGCCCACGCCCTCCTCCTTGTGCTGGCTGTAACGCTCCAAGCGGCGGGTGATGACCTCCCTCATCGAGGCGTAGTCATCCGGCTTGCCCACCACGCTCCTGACCGAAAACTTTCGGTAGGCGCCTTTAAGCGGTCTGCCGCCCTCGAACACCACCATGCCGGCCACAATCGTCTCGCTGCCGATGTTGGAAATATCGTAGGCCTCGATGTAATTGGGGATCTGGTGCAGCCCCAGCAGCCGCGCCAGCTCGTCCAGCGCGGAGATTTCGCGGCTGGTGCGGCGGGTCTGCTCGGCAATCTGCTGGCTGGCGTTTTCCTTTGCCATCTGCAGCAGCTTCATCTGGTCGCCCTTTTGAGGAACCAGCAGCTGCACGCTGCGTCCTGCCTTCTGACTGAGATAATGCTGCAGCTCCTCCTGCATCCCGGTCTCGCCGTCCAGCACCACCGATTTGGGGGCGGTGCCCTTCATGTCATAGTAGCGCAGCACAAACTGAGCGCGCAGCTCCCGCAGGATATCCTCCACCGCCTGTTCCCTGCGCTCCCCCTCCTGGGAGCTGAGCGCCGCCTCGGAAAACTCGCTCATTTCGTCGAGCATGAAGTATTCCTTGTCCACCAGGCGGTAATCGCGGAACTGCAGCACCACCGCGCAGCACTTGACCGAGGACTGCACCAGCGCGATGACGTCCTCCTCCTCGTACCGGATCGAGACGACCTTCTGGTGCTCCTGCAGGCTCTGGATGGCGCGCAGGCGGTCGCGGTAGCGCGCGGCCTTCTCAAACTGCAGGTTCTCGGCAGCCTGGGTCATCTTCTGGGTCAGCACCTTCTGGATGTTGCTGGAATTTGCGCCGCGCAGAAAGCCCACCGCCTCCTCGAGCGCCTCGTGATATTCCTGGGGGCTGATCTTGCCGCTGCAGGGCGCCATGCACTGCTTGATGTGAAAATTCAGGCACGGCCGCTGCTTGCCGATGTCCTGCGGAAAATTGCGGTTGCAGGTGGGCAGCAGAAAGACCTTGTTGACCTCGTCCACCGTCTGCTTGACCACATATCCGGAAATGTAGGGGCCGAGGTAGCGCGCCCCGTCCTTGAGCGGCTGGTGGCTGGCGGTGATCTTTCCGTACTCGCCCGGGCCAACACGAATATAGTGGTATCCCTTATCGTCCTTGAGCAGGATGTTGTACTTTGGGGAATACTGCTTGATAAAGCTGCACTCCAGCACCAGCGCCTCAAACTCGCTGGAGGTGACGATGTACTCGAAGTCCCAGACGTTCTCCACCATGCGGTAGACCTTGGGCGTGTGCTTTTCCACGCTGCGGAAGTAGCTGCTCACCCTGTTTTTGAGCGCCTTGGCCTTGCCGATATAGATAATCTGCCCCTTTTTGTCCTTCATGATATAGATGCCGGGCTGCAGCGGCAGCTTTTTGACCTTGTCGCGCAGATATGCAAGCCTTGGGTTGTCCACCCGATCCCCTCCTGTCCTGATGATGGGAAGATATCAAAAAAGGTGCACCGGCCAAAGGCGGCCGATACACCCTTTGCAGGTTTCTATACGACTGATAATAACCGAAGCTTACTCAGCAAAGCCGGACTCGACCAGCTCTACCAGGCTCTCAACCGCTTCCTTTTCGTCTGCGCCATCGGCGATGATACGGATGGTTGTGCCGCCAACAATGCCCAGCGAAAGAACGCCCAGCAGGCTCTTGGCGTTTACTCTGCGGTCTTCTTTCTCAACCCAGATAGAAGCTTTGAACTCATTTGCTTTCTGAATGAAGAATGTTGCCGGACGAGCGTGAAGGCCAACCTGGTTTTGTACCACTACTTCTTTTACAAACATTTCAGTTACTCCCCTATTCTAAGATGTGTAGATTATTTTGGACAATCAGCCCCAAACTGCACATCGGGCCCCAACAGCTTTTTCCCGTTTTGTCCGGTGCCCGCTTTGCCTGAAACTGATTCACGACACAATTTATTATAACACAAAGGCGCTTTTCGTCAACGCATATTTTGCCATTCTTTTACACGCGGCTTCGATTTTCTGCTTCTTTTCCAGATGAAGGGTTGTTAAAGGCGGTCTCTTTGGCAGAATTCACTATAAAGTTTTCAACATACCTGTCATTATCCACATCTTTTGTCCACCACTTTCATCCGTTCAATTTACCTTCCCTGTGAAGCGTATCCCTGGGACAATGAAAAAGGGAGGAAAAATTTTACTTTCAAGGCTCTTCTTTTTCAGTTTATGCCGTTGTTTTAAAACAGTTCCTCCTTATCCAAAAGCGGCTGCACCCATTCCAGCTCCTTTTTGGTGAGCCTGCCCTCCCCGATGGCTTTGTGCAAAAGGTCAGGTCGCTTTTGCGCGGTCACCCGCAGCGACTGCTCCCGCTGCCACTTTTGGATGTTGGCGTGGTGGCCGCTGGAGAGCACCGCCGGCACCTGCATCCCGTGCCAAACCGGCGGGCGGGTGTACTGCGGATATTCCAGCAGGCCGCTGTAGTGGCTCTCCTCGGTGAAGCAGACTTCTTCCGAGAGCACGCCCGGGCACAGCCTGCCCACCGCATCTGCGATGACCAGCGCGCCCAGCTCACCGCCGGTGAGCACATAGTCGCCCAGTGAAATTTCCTCGTCCACAATCTCGTCCAGCACCCGCTGGTCTACCCCTTCATAATGCCCACAGAGGATGAAAATATGCTCATGTTCCCGCAGCTCCAGCGCCTTTTGCTGGCAGAAGGGCTGCCCTTTGGGCGACATATAGATGACGTGCGGGCGGGTTTTGGTCATAGCACACACCGCCTCGAAGCAATCATAGATCGGCATGGTCTGCATCAGCATCCCCTTGCCCCCACCGTAGGGGGTGTCGTCCACCCGGCGGTGCTTGTCCTTGGAGTAGTCTCGGATGTTGTGGCAGTGGATTTCCAGCTTGCCGGCCTTTCTGGCCCTGCCGATGATGCTCTCCCCCAGCACCGCCTCGCACATCTCGGGGAAGAGGGTGGCAATATCAATCCTCATCGTCAAACAGCCCCTCCAGCGGGCGGATCTTCATCACGCCGCCGTCCAGATCGACCTCGATGACCACCTGCGGGATGGCGGGAATGAGCCGCTCCTTGCCGTCTGCAAAGCGGATGTGGTAGACGTCGTTGGCGCCGGTCGGGCTGACCTGAGTCAGTTCCCCATAGAGGTGTCCGTCGTCAGCATCGACCACCTGCAGGCCCATCAGATCCTGAATGAGGTACTCGCCCTCCTCCATCGGGATGTCGTCGCGGTGGATATAGATGATCTTATCCCGCAGCTTAGCCGCCTCGTCGATCGAGTTTACTCCCTCAATTTTCAGCAGCGGCATATTTTTGGCAAAGCGCACCCCTTCCAGCGCCAGCGGTTTCTGACCCTTGGCGTCGAGATAGATGGTTTCGATGTCCAAAAACATTTCCGGGTCGTCGCACCAGGGGTAGAGCTTGACCTCCCCGCGCACCCCGTGGGTGGTGACAATCTTGCCGGCTTCGATATATTCTTTGCGCATAGGCTTTCTCCTTTCCTGCTCTCCGTTGCCCTTTACCCTTTTTGCTGATAGTGCCGTTTGGCGAGTTCCACGCAATCCCGCATCCGAAAACAGCTGGCCTCCCCGTTGGGCAGGGGCTCTTTGTGGATATTGGCAGCGCATTCTGTGAAAAATTCCCGCTGCACCTCCAAAAAGTCATCAAAAATATCGAGGTCGATATTTTTAAAGGAAACCCACTGCTTTTCCCCGTCCACCAGAATCGGAGCAGACTCCTCAATATCTGGGCGGTTTGCAAAATACTCCGCCAAATGCAGGGAGGTGTTTGTCTCAAAGGTTGTGCCCAGCAACAAAATTTTTGCGTCCCTCTCATAGAGCTTTTGCAGCGGGGACTTCGGTCCCAATCCGTAATCCAGCGGATGATCTCGCACGATCTGCTCTGCCCCCGCTCCATACGCGCAAAAGGAATACAGCGGGTGCGCACTGCGGCGCACGTTGGGGAAGCGCGAAAAATAAACAGCTGTCTGTCCCAACTCCTGATCGACCGGCGTGCGCTCGGGGTCATACGGCAGGATGGAGTCGCGGATTTTTTCGTGCCATTCTTTTGGGACAGGCGGATACTGCCAAAAACGCGGATTGGAATGTCCCACCGTCTGAGAGGGCATGACCAAGGTACCCTCTGGCCCAAGGGTACTCAAAAGCGCCTCGATGATCGTCTCCACACCTCCGATCAGATAGCCGAACGCCCTGAGCGAAGCGTGCAGCATGATGGTATCTCCCCACTCCAGCCCCAGCTGTCGGAGTAGCTCTTTGAGCTCCTGCCGATAAAAAGGATGCTGTTTTCTTTGCAAAATATCGGACATATGGTGCATTGTTCTTCCTCCTTCTGCGCGCGAATGCAGATAGCAAAAAAGGACGCCCAGGGCTTTAAGCCCCTGCGCCCTTTCGAATGATCCTCAAAAGTGAAGCGGTGAAACCTTTTAGTCGATTTCAACTGCTACCTTCTGCTCAACCTTGCCGGCAGCGGATCTTACGATTGTACGGATCGCCTTGGCAATCCTGCCCTGTTTGCCGATGACTCGTCCCATATCGTCTGGTGCGACATGGAGGTGATAGACAACGGTGCCGTCCTCCTTCGGTTCATCGACGGTGACCGAAACCGCGTCCTTATCGTCCACAAGACCTTTCACAATAGTAATAATCAGTTCCTGCATGTGCGATTACCTCCTACAGGACACCGTTAGCTTTAAGCAGGGATCTAACTGTATCGGTCGGTTGCGCACCGTTAGACATCCACTTCTTTGCTTTCTCAGCGTCAACCTTTACTGTTGCCGGAGTCTGTGCCGGATCATAGTAACCGATCTCCTCGATGAAGCGGCCATTGCGCGGATAACGGGAATCAGCTACAACGATGCGGTAGAACGGAGCTTTTTTCGCACCCATTCTGCGAAGTCTAATTTTAACAGCCATTTCTGTCACCTCCTGAATCATGGTAAATCTATATCATAATTTCCTTCGGAAATCTGATAAACAATTCCTTACTTTCTTTTTAGTAAAAAAAGAAAGTAAGCAAAGAAAAAACGGTTTAGCTCGCCCTCGGTTTGAGAGGAAATTTTGAAAATAATTTTCCCTCTAGACATCTTACTTTCTTTTTGGTAAAAAAAGAAAGTAAGCAAAGAAAAAACAGTTTAGCTCGCCTTCAGCTTGAGAGCAATCGGAAATAAAACTCATCTTTGCCTTTACATCGGCGGCAAATTCTTTAACATTGCGGGGTTAAAGGGCATCCTTCTGCGGCGCTTGCCGTTTTTGCCCTTGCCGCCGAGCATCTTCATCATTTCCTTCATCTGCTTGTACTGCTTGAGCACCCGGTTGACCCTTGGGACATCGGTGCCGCTGCCCGCCGCGATGCGGCGCTTTCTGGAAGGATTGATGAGATCTGGGTTTGCGCGCTCGGCCTTGGTCATCGAATTGATGATGGCCTCAAGATATTTGATCTCCTGTTCGCCCGCCTGGGCCGCCTCGTCGGTGACCTTGCCGGACATGCCGGGGAACATCTCCAAAATCTTCCCCAGCGGCCCCATGTTGCGCACCTGCTTGATCTGCTCGAGCAGGTCCTCCATGTCGAAGGAGTTTTCTTTGAGCTTCTGTGCGACCTCGGCGGCCTTCTTCTCGTCAACCTCGTCCTGCGCCTTCTCGATCAGGGTGAGCACATCGCCCATGCCCAGGATGCGGGATGCCATGCGGTCGGGGTGGAAAACCTCCAGGTCGTCCAGCTTTTCGCCGGTACCCGCAAACTTGATCGGCTTGCCGGTGACTGCTCTGACCGAGAGCGCCGCACCTCCGCGGGTGTCGCCGTCGAGCTTGGTAAGGATGACGCCGTCGATGCCGAGCGTCTCGTTGAATTTTTCAGCTACATTGACCGCGTCCTGACCGGTCATCGCGTCGATGACGAGCAGGATCTCGTTCGGGTGAACTTCGTTTTTGATGTCCTGCAGCTCCTGCATCAGTTCTTCGTCGATGTGCAGGCGGCCGGCGGTGTCGAGGATAACGATGTCGTTGCCGTAATCTTTGGCGTGCTTGATCGCGTTTTTGGCGATCTCCACCGGGCTGATGGTTCCCATCTCAAAGACGGGGGTGTCCACCTGCGCGCCGACCACCTTCAACTGCTCAATCGCGGCCGGACGGTAGATGTCGCAGGCGACCAGCAGCGGGCGGCGTCCCTGCTTGCGGAACATTTTGGCAAGCTTTGCCGAGTGGGTGGTCTTACCGGAGCCCTGCAAACCGCACATCATAATGATGGTTGGAATCTTAGAAGAAAAGTTGATGCGGCTGTCGGTGGAACCCATCAGCTCGGTCAGCTCGTCGCGCACGATCTTGATGACCTGCTGCGCCGGGGTCAGGCTGGAGAGGACCTCCTCGCCGACGGCCTTTTCGGTGACCTTTTTGACAAAGTCCTTGGCCACCTTGTAGTTGACGTCCGCTTCCAGCAGGGCCAGGCGGACCTCCCGCATCGCTTCCTTGACGTCGTTTTCGGAAAGCTTTCCCTTCGAGCGCAGCTTTTTAAACGCTGCGTTGAGCTTTTCCGCAAGTCCTTCGAATGCCATCGGTCTTCCTCCCTTTCCTGCCGGCAATCAGCTAGTCTTCAATCTGCTGTGCCAGCTCCACAATTTTCTTCGCGTCCTGCTCGATCTTGCGGCTGCCGGGATAGCGCCCGGCCTCGAATGCAATCTCATTGGCGCAGTCCACAATCTGTTCGAGCTTTTGGCGGTAAACCCTGAACTTTCTTGCCAGGCCCAGCCGCTCCTCCATCTCCAGCAGCGTGCCTTCCGCGCGCTTGATGCTGTCCCGCACACCCTGGCGGGTGATGTTGGCAAACTGAGCGATCTCCGCCAGCGAAAGGTCCTCGTTGTAATAAAGCTGCGCCACTTCCCGCTGCTTTTCGGTCAGCATCTGACCATAATAATCGAGCAGGATGGAAATTTCCAGATTCTTCGGCATTGCGCGGCCCCCTTTTGCTGCGGGCATCCCGGTTCAAGGTGTAAAGGCAAAGTCCTTTACTGTGTTTCCCTTGGCTATTATACCCGATCCGTCCGCATCTGTCAAGGCATTTTGCTTTACACTGGGGGCAAAATTTTCATCCGCGGCGCCGGATTGATTTTGGTATTTTTCGCCAAAGGCGGACTGTGCGCCGCCGGCAAACATCTTGATTTTCTTTACCAATCTTCATTTTCGAAAAAAACGTGGTACAATGGAGGAAACCACTTTGACAGAAAGGGGGCTTAGCATGCGCAACACGCCGGAGGATGCTGCCCGTCTGGAGCGCAAATTCAAATCCTGTCAAAAGGTGCTGACCGCGCTTGGGAACCCGACCCGCCAGCACCTGATCTGCATCATGCTGCAGCAAAAGTGCAGCGGCGAACGCGTCATCGAGCTGGCGCGGAAAACCAATCTTTCCCGCCCGGCTATTTCTCACCATATGCGAATCCTGAAAGAGGTGGGCATCGTCAAAAGCCGGAAGGAAAAGACCTGCATCTACTACTATCTGGACCCTGAGATGGGGGAACTGGACAATCTGCTTTCCCTTTTTGGCGACATCCGGGAGTTCATGAAGAACGTTCCGGACAGGAGCGGGGAGGACTAAACTGCGCTCCAACATTCATCCACAGTCAAACAAACGGTGAAAGGAAGAATCTATATGGAACAAGCCAATTTACTTCAGGCTATGAAGGACCGTCACTCGGTCCGGTCCTACCTTGAAAAACCGATCGACCCGCAGAGCGTCCAGCTTCTGCGCGCCTTCATTGACATCTGCAACCGGGAAAGTGGGCTGCACATGCAGCTGGTCCTGAACGAGCCGAACGCCTTTTCCGGCCTGATGGCCCACTACGGAAAATTTTCCGGCGTCCAAAATTACATCTCGGTCATCGGCAAAAAGGGCAGTGAGCTGAAAGAAAAAAACGGATACTTCGGCGAAAAGGTCGTGCTTTATGCCCAGTCGCTCGGCCTGAACACCTGCTGGGTGGCCATGACCTACAGCAAGATTAAGACCGCCTTCCAGATTGACGCAGGGGAAAAGCTGTGCCTGGTCATCTCCATCGGCTATGGCCAGTCACAGGGCGTCCCGCACCAATCCAAGCCGCGGGAGAGCGTCATGAAGGCGGTGTCCAATCCTCCGGCGTGGTTTCTTCAGGGAATCGACGCCGCCCTGCTGCCACCCACCGCGATGAGCCAGCAGAAATTTACCTTCTCCCTGCAGGGCAACACGGTCAGCGCCAAGGCCGGCATCGGCTTTTACAGCAAGATTGACCTCGGCATCGCCAAATACCACTTTGAAGTCGGCGCGGGCAAGGAAAATTTCCGCTGGGCATAAATCTCTAGGACCATAAAAAGCTCCGGCAGCGCGCCGGGGCTTTTTGGTTCTTCCTTTTTACTTTTTGACAGACCGCAGAACCAGCGACACAAGGCCCACCACCATCGCCGCTGCGCATACGCCTGCGGCACACAGGGCCAGTGTGCTGTAGCCCAGAAAGTGCAGCAACAGGCTGAGCACGAAGCTCACCCCCACCGTCACGTTGCTGGCAATGTAAAGATGCCGCATCTTCTCGCTCATCCGCTCGCCTCCTTTCTGTGTCAATTTGCCTGGATTTACAGTGCTGCGATATCCGCCAGCAAAGCCTGAACATTCTCGTCTTTGGTCGCCCAGCTGGTGCAGAAGCGGACGACATCCCGTCCGTCCTCATGGCGCTCCCAAATCTCATAGGCGTACTTCTGGCCCAGTTTTTCCATCTGCTCCTGGGTCAAAACCGCAAACTGCTGGTTGGTCATCGAGTCACCGTCCATCTCAATGCCCTTTTGCTCAAAGGCACGGCGGATCGAGATCGCCTGATCGACCGCCTTTTTGCAGATCTTGAAATAGAGGTTGTCCCCGAACAGCGTGTCAAACTGCAGCCCCAAAAATCTTCCCTTTGCAAGCAGGCCGCCGTGCTGCTTGATGATATAGCGGAAGCCCTCTTTGAGCGCCGGGTTGAGGATCACCAGCGCCTCGCCCATGATGGCGCCGCACTTGGTGCCGCCGATGTAGAACATATCGCACAGGTTGGCAAGCTCCGGCAGGGTGATGTCCGCCTCGGGGCTCATCAGGCCGTAGCCCATGCGCGCGCCGTCGATGTACAGCGGGATGCCGCACTCGCGGCAGGCGTTGCTCAGGTCGGTCAGTTCGGCCTTGGTGTACAGGCTGCCGATCTCGGTCGGGAAGGAGATGTAGACCATGCCCGGCTGGACAGTGTGCTCGCGCATGGTGTCGGTGGCATGGTCATTGCAGTACTGTCTGACCTCGTCACCGGTAATCTTGCCGTCCACGCAGGGAACCGGCAGCACCTTGTGGCCGGTGGCCTCAATCGCGCCGGTCTCGTGGCAGGCGATGTGGCCGTCGTGCGCCGCCAGCACGCCCTGGTAGGGTTTGAGGATGGATGCGATGGCGATAAGGTTGGTCTGGGTGCCGCCTACCAGAAAATGCACGTCGGCGTCCTCCCGGCCGCAGGCGCGGCGAATCTTTGCCCGCGCACTGTCGCAGTAATGGTCGGTGCTGTAGCCGGTCAGCTGCTCCATGTTGGTCTCCATCATTCTTTCCAGAATCTTCGGGTGTCCGCCCTCCAGATAATCGCAGTTAAAGTAAATCATTGCTGTATCCTCCCTGCACAAGGGGTGGGCGCAATGCCCACCCCTTGTGCTTTATTTTATTACACATTGTATTTTTTAGGATCAATATTCCAAATTATCGACCCACGACCTCGACCTGCACGCTCTGCAGCATATCGAGGGCCTCCTCATTGGCCTTGTCGTCGTTGCTGGCCACGCAGCGGGCGTCCACCACCAGCTGGGCCTCCGGCAGCGCCGCCTTGAGCAGCACCGCGTTGGAAAGCACGCAGATGTTGGAGACCACGCCGCACAGCTCGATCTTGTCAAACTGCCGCTGGCGGGCGTACTCGCCCAGCTCCCAGGAGCCAAAGCAGGGCTTGTCAAAGCACCGGTCGCCCTCCTCTTTGAGCGCCGCTACCCTGCCGTAGAGCTGCCAGCCTTCGCTGTTTTTCATGCAGTGCGGGACGGGCAGCTTTCTGCCCTCCTGGGTGGAGAGGTAATCCGCGCCGTGGGTGTCGAAGGTGAAGATCACCTCCGCGCCCTCTTTGCGGGCCTGTTCAATCTTTTGGCAGATCGGCTCCTCCAGCTCCTTTGCCTTTGGAAAGCCGAGCGCGCCGTCGACAAAGTCGTTTTGATAATCGACCACAATCAGGGCCTGCTTCATCCCGCATCCCCCTGTCCTTATCCCAGACGGGCCATGTTGGCCACACCGTGGATGGCGTTGAAGATCTCGGTGAAGCTGCTGCTCTCAAACTCGACGGTTCTGCCGCCGGTGCGGTGGATGCCCGGCATCTGCTGGACATAGTCGCACTTGGCGGTGTTGGTCAGATCCATCCGGCAGTGGTACGGCGCGCCGAACAGGTAGAGCGGAGTGCTCTTGCAGTCGCCGTCCAGCACCTTCTTGACCGCCTCGATGGTCTCGTCGTGGATGATCTGCTTCGGCTTATACACCGCCGCGAAGCGCGCCAGCGACTGCTTGGTGCAGACAAACTCGACCCATGGCATCATGCCGTCGCCCTTGAGCTGCTTCTCCAGGCCGGAATCGCCGATGACCAGGCCAACCGGGACGTGATTGACAATACCGGCATAGGCGGCATTGATGGTCGCCTCGTTCATCAGCTTGCCGTTGATGTAGACATTCTGTACCGAGGCGCCGGAATAAGTGTGGTCCATCGAGCTTGCGCGCTCGCCTGCTCCGCCGTGGTAGCCGACAAAAAAGGCGAGGTCAAAGCTGTCGTCCATCGCTGGCATCATGTACTGCGGGCGCGGGCTGCCGCTGATCAGCCAAACGCGGGAGTCCTTTTCGTTGAGCCCGTCGTAGGAAAGGTTCTGTCCGCCGCCGTGCGAATCGGCGATGTAGATGTGGGTGATCTCCTTGTTGCGCTTGGATTTGGCGATGCCTTCCAGCACCCACTCCACCTGTTCGTTCATCGCCTTGCGGAAACGCACCTGATCCTCGGTTTCGTCCTTCCAGTTGGTGATGCCTGCCAGGCCCTCCATGTCGACCGAGATGTAAAGTTTCATAAAAAAGCTGCCTCCTTTTTTTCCGGAAGTTTTGTCAAAACTCCGGTATTTGCCTTTATTGTAGCACCGCAGCCACCGGAAGGGAAGAGGTTTTTTATACAATTTCGTCAAAATTTAACACAAATTTTTGATCATTTCTTTGGAAAGATTGTCAGGAGGGGCATATGGAAGAGCAGAGAAAGCGCAAATTTAACCATTCTGATACGCGGTTTTTCTTGACAGAGGGGGAAAAATCCGGTATTTTAAGGTACGGAAAATCTTTATTTGTTTGATACAGAACAGGAGGCGTCTTATGTCAAAGCTTTCTAAAGCGGAGAAGAGCTGGGTCTTATACGACGTGGCAAACTCCGCCTTTACCATGCTGATCTCCACCACCATCCCCATCTTCTTCCGCTCGCTGGCCGAGCAGCAGGTCTCGGAGGCGACCGCCTCGGGCATCTGGGGACTGGCCACCTCTGCCGCTGTGCTCATTCTGGCGGTTCTCTCCCCCTTTCTGGGAGCTCTGGCCGACTACTGCGGCATGAAAAAACGGATGTTTTCGGTCTTTTTGGTGCTGGGCATTGCCGGACTGCTGATTCTCTCCTTCACCGGCAGCTGGATCTCTTATATGCTGGTGTTTGTGCTGACCCGTCTGTGCTACAGCGCCTGCAACATCTTCTATGACTCGATGCTGGTCGACGTCACCAGCGACGAGCGGATGGACCGCGTCTCCTCCTACGGCTACGCGCTGGGCTACATCGGCAGCTGCATCCCCTTTGTCATCGGCATCCTGCTGATTTTGGTGCGCCCATTCGGCCTCTCCACCCAGACCGCCACCCAGATTTCCTTTGTCATCACCGCCCTGTGGTGGGCTGCGCTGACGATACCGCTGCTCAAAAACGTGCAGCAGACCCACTATCTGGAGCGCCGGGAAAACCAGGTCAAGCACGCCTTTTCCCGCGTGGGGCAGACGCTGAAAAAAATCCGTCAGAGGCCGGTCATCTTTTATTTTATCCTCGCCTACTTCTGCTACATCGACGGCGTGTACACCATCATCTCGATGGCAACCACCTACGGCGGCGAGGTGGGCATCAGCGACACCAGCATGATTCTGGCGCTGCTGCTGACCCAGTTTGTGGCCTTCCCCTGCGCCATCTTTGCCGGAAGGCTGGCTGAAAAGATCGGCACCCTCAAGGTCATCCGCATCTCGATTTTGATCTACTGCGGCATCTGCGTCTTCGGCTACCAGCTGGATCAGAGCTGGGAGTTCTGGGTGCTGGCGGTGATTGTCGGCATGGCGCAGGGCGGCATCCAGTCGCTGTCCCGCTCCTTCTATGGCCGCATCATCCCAAAAGAGGAATCCAACGAATACTTCGGCTTCTTCGATATCTTTGGTAAATTCGCCGATTTCTTCGGTCCGCTCATCATGTCCTTCTGCGCGCTGGCGCTGGGCTCCTCCACCTACGGCATCCTGGCGCTGCTGGTGCTGTTCATCATCGGCTACGTCCTGCTGCGCAAGGTGCCGGAGGTAAAATAGATAATTTCATAGACAGAGAAAAAGCTCTCCATCTGGAGAGCTTTTTCTGTTTAGACCACAATATTTCCTGCTGCATCCGCCTTTTTGCACAGGCCGATGATAAACTCGATAAAAGCGATAATTGCCGGAATTCCTGTCCAGCAGAACAGCAGGTAAACGATACCGGCACCGATGCGCCCCGCATAAAATTTATGGATGCCTGCCCAACCCAAAAAGAAAGCCAACAGGCAATAGACCAGTTTTTTGACCACCTTGCCCGGCGCATACTGCACCTGCCCGGCGCCGATGTTCTGTGCATTGGACAGATTGATGTGAATTCCTCCTTCCGGCACAGCATCCTTTTTCTGTTCTTTCTTGCTGATGATGGTCCGGCTTTCGGTCTCAAACACCTCCACCTCATCCCCAACATGGGGGACAAAATTCAGATCGTCCGTCCGCACTTCCTTGATTGCGCCGTCATCCATCCCGATCGAAACTTTATCCTGTTCAACCAAAACAATTTTTGCCATCAATACTCCTCCTTTTTGACATTTAGTGAATGTCATTCTAAGAGGCATTATAGCATAAAATACCTAAAACGACAAGCACTAAATGTCATTTTAGGAGGTGTTTTATGTTCATCAACAAGACAAAGGATGGAAAAAACAATCTGTGCGGCCCCCGGATCACCGCTTTGCGCAAGCAGCAGCGGCTGTCCCAGCGCGCGCTGGCCGACCAGCTGCAGCTTTTGGGACTGGACCTGGATAAAAACGCCATCCAGCGCATCGAGTCAGGCCAGCGCTTTGTCACCGACATCGAGCTCTGTGTCTTCTGCCGCTTCTTTCATATCCGTGCGGACGTGCTGCTAGGATTGGAGGAATGGGAGGAAAAAATTTAGCAAAAGCGATGAAAAAAACAGCCGGCGATGAGCCGGCTGTTTTTTTAAGGGTGTTGAGGTTCTTGTATATTTGGGGAAGTTAGCTTTGATAATGATCAAAGTGATAGGTCTGATACGGCACCTCACATGGATTGCCGAAAGCGATGTGCATCACACCCTCATCCACATCAAAAACCATCGCCGCCAGCGTTTTGCTAAACGGGCGTTCCGAATTAGGATGAACGCAGATGCTGTGCGTACCCTTTTCGTGTGAAGCCAGAAATTCTTTTGCTGTCTCCACATCGATCTCCCCGTGGTGCCGGGCAATCAGTTCCCGCATTGTCGCCAAACGGTCACGGGTTGTCTTGCCTGTTGTGCAATCCGGCTCCTCCAACGCATAGACATTGTGATTGGTGTGGACAAAACTCTCCTTTTCCCATACGGTATATACCCGGTTGGGGAAACATTCCACACAGGCCAGCTTACCGTTTTTATCCGCCAGACCAAACTGGTTAGGAATATCGTGCGGGACCTCCTCCAAAAAGCGAACTGCCTCCTCAATACTGGACAACGAAAGCAGGTGACGGATAATGGCGCTGGTCGGCACGCCATCCCCGGTTTTGCCGTTATCGATGTAGGTCCACAACACCGTCAATCCCCGATTATTGAGGCCCATATAGGCCGGTACTCCAGGATGGGTGTAGGTCAGGATTTCGCTACCGTCGTTTCCCTTGTGGTGAATCACCACATCCCGTTCGTGCCGCCATTCCCGCAGATTTTCATCGTTGGTCTGTCCGGCAATGGTTCTTCCTCCTGTCGCTGCACCGGTGGCAAATAAGGAAGTGCATTTTTCCGGAGGGCAGTCACGGCCAAAAGATTTTTCATAGGCGGTCGCCAATGCCAGCACCGTTTGGAAGGGCAGCTGCGCGCCCTGTGCCATCCCTTTGAGCTCCTCCAAAACCTCCGGCGTCCACCGCTGCATGGCGGGGACATACCGCTGGCAGAGCTGCTCCCATTTTTGATAGTCAAAATTTTCGGAGCAGCGGTAGAATTCTTGCTGGTTTTTGTAATTGGTCAAAATGGCATCCTGCAGCTGGCTTCCAATCTGGACACCGCGCTGATAGCAATCGCCGCTGACCTCAATCTGTCTTGTGTACATAATCCTTCCTCCTTTTTACTGTACCAGTCCCAGATATGGGGAAACCATAATCACAACCGTCGCCACAATGAGCAGCGGCACCATGATGCGCATCGCGTGTTTGAGATAAACGGTGTACGGAACGCTGGTCAGTTCCAAGACACCCATTTTGGTCGCCTCCGGATACAGGCCGCTGGCGGTGAAGTTTAAGCCGACAGTAAAGGCCGAAACCAGAATCATCTGGCCGCCTTCCACGCCGATGGCGGACGAGGCAAACAGTGCCATCGCCACGGTGCCCAAAATCGGCATGGTGATGCCCGCAGTGCTGCTGGTGCCCTGGATAAACAGCGCACTCAGACAGTAGGTCAAAACCGCCATGATGGCAAACGCCCAGATTGGAACTCCCTGCAGCAGATTGCGGATCCAATAAACAAAGGTGACGCCCATGCCGCTGGTGCTGGAACCCATGGTCAGCGACACACCGCGTGAGATGGAAACAACAAAGGTCATGCCCAACAGGTCGGCCGCGCCACGGACAAACTCCTTGACAAACACTTTGTGCGACATCTTATTGATGACCGCCACAATGATGGCACCGATCAAAAAGACAATTGAGAACTCGTCAAAGTACCAGTCACCCAGGTAGGTGAAGGTGTCCGTTCCCAGCAGGTTGCCCAGCCACGGGACATTTTCAGTCAGCCACATTGCCGGCGCATTCACCACCTCATACATAGTGTGGTCTCCAACCGGAATGGAACTCCAAGGAATGTAGCCCAGTACAATCACCAAAATCATGATGCCAAAAACCAGCAGCGACAGTTTCCTCTTGCGGTTCAGTTCCGGCAATTCTTTATGTTCGTCGCTGATCAGCGTGTTGATCTCCTCAACGCCGTACAGCAGCGACCTTGTTTTATCGGCCTTGACCCGCTCGGCGTACCGGATGACCAAAAAGGCGCCCAGCGCATACAGAACAACAAACAGCAAAATGCGCATGGCGATGCCGGTGCCCAGCGAAAGTTCCGGGTTGCCGATCATGTCGACCGCAATACCGGTGGAATAGGGGTTTACTACGCTGGCCATGTTGCCGATGGTAGCGCCGATAAAAAGCACCTCGATGCCGGTCAACACGTCGTACCCTGCCCGCACGCACAGCGGAATGAGCACCAGCGCGTAGGCCGGCAGCTCCTCCCAGGAGCCGTACACGGTGCCCATCAGAGCAAACACCAGCATCAAAATCGCCAGCAGCGTCTTTCCGTTATACTTTTTCAGCAGCGCACCGATTCCCGCATCCAGCGCCCCGGAATAGTTCATGATTGCAAGGAAGGAACCGGAGATCAAGATGGAAAAGCTGACGTCCGCTCCTGCCGCAAAGCCTTTGATAGGAGCCATGAAAATATCCCACAGGCCGACCGGAGATGTTCCTGCATTTTCAACAACGTTGCCGTCCGCGTCAAACGCTGCGTTGTAATGAATAATCCTTTCTCCGGTTTCGCTTGTGGTAACAACCGATGTTGGGATAAACCAGGTCAAAATCGACACCAAAATCAGCACGATAAACAGTAGAATCATCGCGCTGGGCATTTGGAATTTCCGTTTATTCTTACTCATTACCTCCACCATTCCTTTCCCTAAAAAGAAATTTTAGAACACTGTCTGTTGGTTAATCTCTGCCGTCAACGCATCCAGCGCCCTTCCCACCAGATTGCGCCTCAGGCGGTACTGCTCCTCCCTGCTGTCCGCAGGATCTCCCAGCGGATAAGGGATGGAGATGGTCGGCACAATCCGGTTGGCCCCCACCGTTTTGGCAATCGGGACCAGGTTGCACAGCTGAACCACCGGCATCCCCGTTTTTTCAATTTCACGAACCATCGTTGCTCCGCAACGTGTACAGGTTCCTCACGTGGACACCATCAGCACACCGTCCACATGGTCCTGCTGCAGATAGGGCAGAATCTCCTTTGCCATCCGCTGTGCCTCGGCCTGGGTGGTTCCTGTACCGACTGTACTGTAAAAATACGGGTGCAGCCGCTTTAATTTTCCTTCCCGCTCATACTGGCGCAACGCGTCGACCGGTGCAATGACGTTGGGGTCTGCGTTCGCTGCTGCCGGATCAAAGCCTGCATGGATGGTCTTGTACACGCCACTCTCCAGCCGGTCCATTCCCTCGATGCTGTATCGTCCCCAGCGTGTGGCGGAAGCTGACTGAATATGGTCCGGGTTATCCGCCGGGACGATACCTCCGGTGGTCAGCAGCGCGATGGTCGCTTTAGAAAGATCGCTGATTGCCGGTGCAATTGGTACCGGCTCCATCAGGGAGATGGGCAGCTCCGTCTGATAGCTTTGGCCACCTAACTTTTGAATAATCATCTCCACACACCGATCCGCTGCGGGTTTCAGACTATCATCAATCACCTGATGGCGAATCCCCCGGGGATAAAATCCATCCTCCTGGGCGCTGCCTGCCTTGCCAGTGAGCAAAATTTTGTTGGCCAGTGCTGCCAGTGCCGCCAGATCTTTGCGCATTCTTGCCGAACTGTGACTGCCCTGCAGAATGTAAATGTCCTTTTTAAACATCTCTACTCCCGGATTTTCGATGTGCATGGAGGTGATGGCCGGAACATGAAACATCTTCTCCACCGCTTTGCAGACCTGCCCGCAGGCCACACCGTAGCGTCCCGCCTGAAACGCTGGTCCAGCAATAAACAGATCGAACGGGATTCCGCTGAGCAGATCCGAAATATTCTGTGCCGCCTGCTCAATCTTCTCGCCCATATAGTTGTCACCGCAGATGATGGTATGGGTAATCTGCGCGTCCTGCAGCAAACCATTCAGTGCTACTGCCGGACCGACCGGTCCTTCCCGCAGCTGCGGACCGATGTCCGCCTTCTCCTCGCCGCCGATCTGACCAAAAAACTGGTTGATGTACATCACAACCTTCTTCATAGCCGCTCCCCTCCTTTCCTAAAATTCCCGCATGGTTTTCTGCGCCCAGCCCAAAACCTGGTCCCCGCAGAACATCGCGTTGTTCTCCATGATAATCGAGCCATCCGGCCGAACTGACGGTCCCAGAAGCTCGTCATTCGCCCAGCCACCGGAAAGGCCGTCGCGGGCAAGCGCTTCCAGCTCTCCGTAAACCAGCGGCATCGGCCCCAGCTCGATCAACTCGGAGACGTTGCCGGTAGAAACAATCGCATCCAGTTTGCGATCCAGCGCAACCAGCGGCTGGGAGCGCCCATCCCGTCCGGTACATTCGTTGGTGATTCCCACTGTTTTGACACCCGCATCCTCCAGAGCCACGATGCATGCAACAAAGTCGGTATCCGGATTTCCATAGCCTTCCTCCGCGACAATCGCTCCGTCTGCCCCCAGCTGGGTCGCCAGCTGGGCCACCACCTGAGCTGCCCTCTCCTTCTGCTCCAAAGCAACATTGAGGTTTGAGAGGATGACCCCCAGGAAATTGAGAGTCTTGCCGTGCTCCTGATAGAGCCTGCGGATGGTGGGACAATTTTGAAGGTCGTAGGTCGACCATTTAGAGGAGCAGGGCATAAAGCTGCCGGAGACCAACGCGCCGTCCAGGACCTCGTTGGGGTGAATGAGGGTGGGCACCATATGGTTTAAGTCCCAGCCATAAAAGAGGGTGTTGTACCCCATCTCCTCCATCTGTGACTGTGGCTGCATCACATAAACCACCGACGGCAGCTTCCTCACCTCTGAACTGCGCCGGTTGATGCCCTCCAGCTCAAAATGCTCCACCTCCTCCGGCTGCATCTGGCGCACACAGCCTGCAAGATATTCCGCCAGTTTATGCGCTGCCCGCCGGATCGCTGTATTTTTCTTCTGCTGCTCGTGCCGTTCCTCCTCTTCATCGGTGTCGGCGATCAGCACTAAATTGATTAACTGGGAAAAATGGGTGTATTTTGCGCCTTCCCCTCCCATATCGATCAGGCCGTCCTGAAATCCTCCCCAGTGCTTGCCCACCGCCAGGACACTGCAGCCTTTGAGCGCGTGCAGCCGGCCATTTCCCGACGCTGCCAGCTTTCCGGTATAGCCTGGAAACAGCGCTCTGCCATCCACCCGAACCCTAGGTTCCACCGCCTCCTTGACCGGGCACAGCCGAACCATCTGGCCGGGATGCACTATGGCGAGTTCCGCCTGTGTAATATGGCTATCCTGCCGGACAAAGTCAAGCGCCTCCTGCTGGTTGACAGTCAAAAGTCCATCAGCAAAGCTGGTCTTTTCGCCAAAGCAGACTTCCCTGACATAAAAATTTCCAATCTCCAATCGCACCTTAATCCCTCCAGTGCATCTGATTAACAGGTGGCCTCCTGATAGTTTTATTCTATCAATCATTGATTAAAAAATCAATCACTGATTGACAAAAAATAAGAAATTCATCATATATGTTATTTATTTCTGTCTTTTTTGTTCAATTTTATAGAAAGCATTTGGAAAAATTCTTGTTTTCCGTCCCCATTTCCCTTATAATAAAAATAGAATGGTGCAAGTTTTACAAAGCAGGTGAAGAAATGACCCCTATTTCCAAAAAAAATCAGCAGCGTTACCACTCGATGGCGCACTTTATTCAAGTGGCGATCCAGATTATCCAGGAGGAGGGCCTGAACGCCCTTTCCATCCGAAAGGTGGCCCAGCGAGCTGGCTACAACAGCGCCACCCTGTACTATTATTTTTCCAATTTTGAGGAGCTGTGCATCTTCAGCTGTATGCACCTGGTAGACGAATATGCCAAGGAGCTGCAAAGCTACCTTGCGCAGGCCCGCACTCCGCTGGAAAAATATCTGAAAATCTGGGAATGCTTCTGCATTTATTCCTTCCGCAACCCGGACGAATTTTGGCTGCTGTTCTTTAAACATCTGGAGGACGGAGAGAAGATCAGCCAATACTTTAAGGAGTACTACCTGATCTTCCCAGAAAACTGGACAGACGAAGTGCGCGAATACGAAGAAATTCTGACCAGCGGCGACCTGTACGAACGCGAATATCTATCCCTGGTCAAGTCGTTGGGCAGCATGGCGGATCGGCTTTCCGAGGAGGAAATCTACAAAATCAACGAGATGAACATTTTGATCTACCGCGGGATGCTCGCCTTTATGCGGGAAAATCCCGGCCGTTTTACCCCGGAAGAAGCCACCGAAAAAACAGTGGAATATATGCGTCACACCCTTCGATCCTATGAGATGCTTTAAAAAAAGGCTTCTGGACAAATTGTCCAGAAGCCTTTTTTCTTTGGCTTACAGCGTCTCCCCAATCAGCCTAAACATATTGTCGTAGGCGATCTTGTCGATCTGGCTTTCGGTGAAGCCCTCCTTCTTCAGGCGCTCCAGCAGCCAGAGGGTCTTGTCGGTCGAGTCGATCTCCAAGTCGCCGCGGATGCCGTCCAGGTCGCCGCCCAGCGCCATGCATTCGATGCCGCCGACCTGATACAGGTGCTTCATGTGGCGAACCATGTCGTCGATGCGGCTGGTGTGGGAGTGGATGTCCGGCGAAATAAATCCGGCGGAGTAGTTTAAGCCGATGGTGCCGCCGCACTCGGCGATGGCGCGGATCATCTCATCGGTGAGGTTGCGGGAATGGGGGGTAAGGGCGCGGCAGGCCGAGTGGGAAGCCACAAACGGTTTGTGGTTCTCCTTGCAGATGCGAACAACATCCCAGAAGCCGCCGTCCGACAGGTGGGAGACGTCGACGATAACGCCCATCTTATTCATCGCATCGATCATCTCACAGCCGAATGGTTTGAGCGGCAGCGCCATCTTTTCCGGATCGAAGGAGTTGGGATAACCCAGGCAGTTCTCCATGTTCCAGGTGATGGAGATCAGACGCACACCCATCTGGTACATCTTTTCCAGGCCCTCGCGCTTACCGCCGATGCCGTTGCCGTCCTCCGCAGTCAAAAAGCAGGAAAGTTTTCCCTCCCGCTCGTTGCGGACAAGGTCGTCGCGGTTGCCGGCAAAGGCGGCGACGTCGCTGTATTTTTCGAGATTCTGGTACAGACAATCGGACAGTGCGGTCATAAACTCCATGTCATCCGGCTTCTGCAGGCCCTTTTCCGCAAAGCTCTGCTCCGGCATCAAGCACATGGCAAAAAACTGCGCGGAAAATCCCGCAGCCTTCATGCGCTTAAAGTCGACGGCCTTCTTGTTTTCGTACAGGTCCACCTTTTCTCCGTAGGCGGTGCCCAGCAGGGTATCGCAGTGCATATCAATCAGTTTCAAGACAAATCCCTCCAAATTTAAAAATTTTGTCCAAAATCATTGTACGACCGCAAGCCTTTTTTGTCAATGAAGAATAAGATTTTTTTGTTGTAAAAATGAATCATTTTGGGAGCGTTCGCTTTCTTTCCTTTGCAAAATTTTGATTTTGCGTGATGCTTTTCCCCTCAGAGCCAGGCGGAAAAAGGCAGAAATTCCCAAATCCAGCCCGCAGAATTATACTGTTTTTATGAAAGGCCACAAATCCCCTTGCGCTTTTGATGAAAAAGGGGTTTAATAAAATTATACAGGAAAAAGAAAAGGAAGGAGGAAACGAAATGGTATCGCTGAAGGGAACGGGTGTCTTTCAGGACATTGTGGTGGGACGGCTGGTCTTTTACGAACGGGAGCCCTTCCAGATTCAGAAGGAAGCAGTTCAGGACGCCGGCGAGGAGATGCTCCGCTACCTGCGCGCCAAGGAGCAGGCGCTGCTGCAGGTGCAGGCGCTGCACGAGCTGGCCAAGCGGGAGGTCTCCAGTGAAAACGCCGCCATCTTTCAGGCCCATCACATGATGCTGGAGGACCAGGATTTCAACAACTATGTGTTGGACATCATCAGAAACCAGCAGGCAAACGCCGAGTACGCGGTGCAGCAGACCGCCTGCTCCTTCTATGAGGTTTTTTCGGCGCTGCCGGACCCCTATCTGCAGCAGCGGGCCGCGGACATTCTGGACGTCTCCCACCGCCTGATCTCCATTCTGACCTACGGCAAGGTGGAACACTTTGAACCGTCGGAGCCCTCCATTCTGGCCTCGGAGGAGCTGGTACCCAGCGAGGTGATTCAGATCCCCCGTGAAAAGGTGCTGGCCTTTGTCACCCGCTCCGGTTCCGAGACCTCCCACGCGGCCATCATCACCAAGGACCGCAACATCCCCTATCTGCTGGGCGTGGGCGAGCAGCTGCACCGCCAGCTGCAGGGACATGTGGCGGCGGTGGACACCTATGCGGGCAGACTTTATATCGACCCGGACGAGCTGACCCTGCGCCGCCTGCGCGAGAAAAAGCGCCGCGAGGAGGAGAAGCTGCGCGGCTTGAGCTACCTGATCGGCAAACCGAACCGCACCATCGACGGGCGGGAGATCCACATCTACGCCAGCATCACCGAGCCGCTGGACATCGAGCAGGTCATCCGCAGCGACGCGGACGGTCTGGGACTGATGCGCAGCGAATTTTTGTACCTCAAGCGCCCGGACCTGCCCAGCGAGGAGGAGCAGGTCAACGCCTACCGCGAGGTCATCCGCCAGATGAACGGCAAGCGCACCGTCATCCGCACGCTGGATTTTGGCGCGCGCAAGCTGACCGAGCAGTCCATCAGCCCCAATCAGCAGGAGCAGCACCGCTTCCCGCTGCAGCTCAAGCAGAAGCCGGAAGTCAACCCCTCGATGGGCTTCCGTTCCATCCGCATCTGCCTGGCAAAACCCGAGATGTTCCAGACCCAGCTGCGCGCCATCTACCGCGCCTCGGTGTACGGCCCGGTAAGCATCCTCTTCCCGATGGTGGACAGCGTCGAGCAGCTCGAGCAGATCCTCTCCCATGTGCACAAGGCCCAAGAGTCACTGGTGCGCGACGCGCTGCCGTTTGATCCGAAGGTCGGCATCGGTCTTGTCATCGAGACGCCGGCATCGGTCATCCTCAGCTCGGAGCTTGCCAAGAAGGTCAACTTCTTCCACATCGACACCAATGACCTGGTGCAGTACACCCTGGCGGTGGACCGGCAGAATCCGCGGGTCACCCGCTACTACAACACCCATCATCCCGCCGTCATGCGGATGATCCAGATGGTGATTGCCGCCGCGCACGAGGCAGGCATCCAGGTAACCATCAGCGGCGACATGGCCGACGACGAGAGCCTGCTGGGATGGTTCATCCGCTCCGGCGTGGACGGAATCAACGTCTCGGCTGCAAGCGTTCTGCCGCTGCGCCGCAAGGTCAGAAACCTCGACCTCAACGAAGGATAAAAAAAGAGTGTGGGAAAACCCACACTCTTTTTTTCGTTGCTCTAATATTTCTCCGGCTTTTGCGCCAGCTCCATATCCACCGTATAGAAAACGGTCAGGGTACCGCCGTGTTGTTGGATGGCGTTGGCAATCCCCGTAAACAGCCCCTCCCGCTTCTGCTCCGGAAGAGCCATGTGGTCGGGATAGGTGCGCAGCAGCGCCAGATATTCCTCCACCGAAAAATCCTTTGTCATCTGATAGAGAAAACTGCGCGGCTCGACAAATCCATACCGCAGCGCGACACCGGCGAGCGCCTCGGCGTCCTCCCTGCCAAATTCTTTTGGGGGCGGGGATGGTTTGTCCCCCTTGCGCATATATTGTTGGTAGAGTGACTCTATCTGCTGCGCCAGCTGCGGCCTGCTCCGGTCGCTGCCCGCGTGGTAGGCAAAGCGGGCAAAGCTGCCACCCTCCCGCAGCAGCTTGAACACCCTGCGGTATCCATATTCCTCCTCAATCCAGTGGAATGCGGTGGCCGCGTAGATCAGATCAAAGGGCGCGCCCTCCCCCGCATAGTCCTGCAGGGTACAGTTGAGCAGAGAGAGGTTAGCGTATCCTTTTAGCCGCTCGGCTGCCAGCGCCGCCAGATTGTTCCCCGGTTCCAGCCCGGTTAGGGAACAGCCTGTCCGCAGAATCGGCTCTGAAGCCTTCCCGGTTCCAAGACCAATCTCCAGAACGCGGCTCTGCACGGTCAGCGGCACATGGCGCAGCAGATCAGCGTACAGTGCGGCGGGATAGAGCGGGCGGCTGCTGTCATACTCCAGCGCGGCTGCATCGAAGGTTTGTTCAAAACGGATCATTTGTTCTCCCTCCCCCTTTCTCTTTCAGTCTAGCAGAAATGTCTCAAAAAGTCCAGCACCCTGCAATCTGCCCAAAATGAATCGCTCTTTGCCCTTCAAAACCGGCCCGTTAGCTATTGACAACATCTGTGGAAATGATTAAAATGTAAGCATAGGCTAACAACTGTGTAATTGGGAGGATTGATTATGACATTGGACTGTGTGAAACCCGGGCAGGGAGGCATCATCACCGTTGTGGGCGGGGATGGTGCGCTGCGCCGCAGGCTGCTGGACATGGGGCTGACCCCCAAGACCAAGGTGATGGTCCGCAAGGTGGCGCCGATGGGCGACCCTATCGAGCTGTACCTGCGCGGCTATGTGCTGACCATCCGCGCCGAGGACGCGGCAAAAATTGAGATCGAGGAGGATTCGGTACAATGAGCTACCTTCTCGCGTTGGCCGGCAACCAGAACTGCGGCAAAACCACCCTCTTCAACGCCCTGACCGGCAGCAATCAGCATGTCGGCAACTTCCCCGGCGTCACCGTCGAGAAAAAGGAGGGCCCCATCCGCAAATATAAGGATGCGGTGCTGGTCGACCTGCCCGGCATCTACTCGCTGTCCCCCTACACCTCCGAGGAGGTGGTCACCCGGGACTTTTTAATCAAGGAACATCCCGACGCCATCATCAACATCGTCGACGCCACCAACCTGGAGCGCAACCTCTACCTGACCCTGCAGCTGATGGAGCTGAACATCCCGATGATCCTGGCGCTGAATATGATGGACGAGGTGCGCGCCAGCGGCAACAGCATCCACATCAAAAAGCTCTCGGAACGGCTGGGCATCCCGGTCATCCCGATCTCCGCCGCCAAAGGGGAAGGTATCTCCGACCTGCTGGACGTCGTCATCAAGACCGTCCACGACAAAAAGCCCACCCAGAAAATGGACTTCTGCCAGGGCGCTGTCCACCGCGCCATCCACTCGATCGCGCACATCATTGAGGACCACGCCCAGGCCGCCGGCTACCCGACCCGCTTTGCCGCCACCAAGCTGGTGGAGGGCGACGAGCCGATGTTTAAGGCGCTGGATCTGGATATGGGCGACATCCACATCATCGACCACATCGTCGAGCAGATGGAGGAGGAGCTGGGCACCGACCGCGAAGCGGCCCTGGCCGACATGCGCTACAGCTACATCGAGGACCTGTGCGCCCAGTGCGTGGTCAAGCATCAGGAAACCCGCGAGCAGCTGCGCTCCGAAAAGATCGACCAGGTGCTGACCAGCAAATACTTTGGCATCCCGGTTTTCCTGCTCATCATGCTCGTCATCTTCTGGCTGACCTTCTCGGTCATCGGCGCGCCGCTGCAGGACCTGCTGGGCGCCTGGATCGACCAGTTCACCGCCTGGCTCTCCGTCACCCTCACCGGGCTGCAGGTCACCCCGTGGCTTGTTTCGCTCATCATCGACGGCGTGTGCGCAGGCGTGGGCAGCGTGCTCTCCTTCTTGCCGATCATCGTGCTGCTCTTCTTCTTCCTGTCGCTGCTGGAAGACAGCGGCTACATGGCGAGGGTCGCCTTTGTCATGGATAAGCTGCTGCGCAAGATCGGCCTTTCCGGCCGCAGCTTTGTGCCGATGCTGATCGGCTTTGGATGCAGCGTGCCGGCCATCATGGCCACCCGCACACTCTCCAGCGACCGCGACCGCAAGATGACCATTGTGCTCACCCCGTTCATGTCCTGCAGCGCGAAGCTGCCGATCTACGGCATGATCACCGCGGCCTTCTTCCCCGACCACGCCGCGCTGGTGATGGTGTCGCTGTATGTGCTGGGCATTGTGGTGGCCATTCTGTCGGGGCTGCTGCTGAAAAAGACCATCTTCCAGGGCAATTCGGTGCCCTTTGTCATGGAGCTGCCGGCCTACCGCCTGCCCGACGCCAAGAGCGTGCTGCTCCACATGTGGGAAAAGGCCAAGGACTTTTTGCACAAGGCTTTCACCATCATCTTCATCGCCTCGATTGTCATCTGGTTTTTGCAGAGCTTTGACTGGCGGCTCAATATGGTGGCAGACAGCGCCGACAGCATCCTGGCCTCGATCGGCTCGGTGATTGCACCGGTCTTTTCGCCGCTTGGCTTCAACGACTGGCGCGCCTCCACCGCCCTCATCACCGGCTTCACTGCCAAGGAATCGGTGGTCAGCACTCTGACCATCCTCACCGGCTCCACCACCGACGCCCAGCTGAGCGCCGCGCTCGCGCAGATCTTCACCCCGCTGAGCGCCTTCAGCTTCCTGGCCTTCACCATCCTGTACATGCCCTGCGTAGCGGCCTTCGCCGCTTCCCGCCGGGAGCTCGGCTCGATGAAGGAGGCCATCCTCACCGCCGCCTACCAGACGCTGGCGGCCTACATCGTGGGCACCATCATCTTCCAGGTCGGTTCGCTGATCTTTTAAAAAAACAGACAACAGGCGCAGCCACTTTTGACAGCGGCTGCGCCTGTTTTTTTCGATGGAATTTTATTTTCGATTATCCCAGCGCCACGTCCAGCACCATCATCACCAGAAAGCCGCCCATCACGCCGAGGGTGCCGACGTTGGAGTGCTCGCCCAGGTGCGCCTCGGGAATCAGCTCCTCGACCACCACATACATCATCGCGCCCGCCGCAAAACTGAGCAGCCACGGCATCAGCGGCTGGATGCTGCCCGCCGCCAGTACCACCAGGATGCCGAACACCGGCTCCACGATGCCGGAAAGCATCCCGTAGACAAAGCTGCGGAACCGGCTAAAGCCCTCCTGCCGCAGCGGCAGCGAGATGGCCGCGCCCTCGGGGAAGTTCTGGATGCCGATGCCCAGCGCCAGAGCCAGCGCCGCGGTGTAGCCGGCCTGCTGCGAATGTTGGGCCGCCAGGGCGAAGGCAAGGCCGACCGCCATGCCCTCGGGGATATTGTGCAGCGTGACCGCCAGCATCAGCATGGTGGTGCGCTTCCAGTTGCTGGAAATGCCCTCCGCCACCTGCGCGCTGGGGTGCAGATGGGGCAGCAGACTGTCCAGCAGCATCAGAAAAGCGATGCCGAGGATAAACCCGCCCGCCGCCGGCAGCCAGCCGGGGGTACCGGCGGCTTCTGCCTCCTCCATGGCGGGAATCAGCAGGCTCCAGACCGAGGCGGCGATCATCACCCCAGCGGCAAAGCCCAGAAAGATTTTTTGAATATTGGCGCTGACCTGCTTTTTAAAGAAAAAGACCATCGCCGCGCCCAGCGTTGTCATCAGAAAGGTAAAACCGGTGCCGGTCAGGGCCCAGAGAAGTGCATTTGTCAAAGAAATCCTCTCCTTCCATTTTGGTTAGCATTTGCTAACTTTCAGTTATAGTATACTCGATTACTCTCCAAAAGTCAAGGGGGGCTTGCGAGGGGGCTGAGCCCCCTCTGCACTTCCCTTTTGCGAGGAGGGCTAACGCCCTCCTCTGCACTCCACCCATGGGGAGGGCGCTCCGCCCCTCCAACCCCGGGTGACTTTCTCCCCGATGAGAAAGTCACCAAAGAATCTCCCAGAGGGGACACCCCTCTGGGTACTCCCCTGAGGGGGACGCTTCGCTCCCCCTGCAGCACATTGTGCTGCTACCCCCTAGAAGGGCTTTCAGCCACAGAAAAAGACCGATTTGCCACTTTGAGTTTGTGGGCAAATCGGTCTTTGTTTTTTCCTTTGGTTCTATCGAGGAAACACTCTCTACTTTCAATCCGTGGCGCGGCAGGTGCATTGCCATCGAGGATGCTTGAGGGTTTAAATTATTGCGAACAATACCGCTAGGGCAGAAGGCCGGGGGATCAAAGGGGGCAGAAGTTAAAGCGGAACACTTTTACTTCCGCCCCCTTCGCCGGAGGTCCAGGGACCAGGAGGTCCCTGGTGAGTCTTTGGTGACTTTCTTCTCATAAGAAAGTCACCCGGGTGCCGAGCATGGCTTTGCCATGCTCTCGCGGAGCGCCTGCATAAGGGTGGAGCGCAGAGGAGGGCGTCAGCCCTCCTTGCTACTGTGCGTACAGCTCGCAGAGCTGCTCAAAGGTCCAAAACGCCTTCAGCGCCGTTTTGCGCTGGGCCGTCGCGGGGGTGATGATGAGCTGTTCGCCGCTCCAGCGCAGGTCGACGGCGATGTCCTCGTCCTGCAGGCGGATGACCTCCATCACGCTGGCGGGCATATTGGTGTAGGCGGCGGGGACGTGGACACGAAGCGTCTTGCCGTCAGCGGCGGCGCGCAGGTCGGCCTTGACGCCCATCCAGAAATTATACCGCTCGGCAGCTTCCACGTCCTGCGGGTCGGGGCGCTCGCGCTGCTCCATCTGCTGGACGGTGGGGGCGGAAGCAGGTTCGGCGGCGGTGCTGGTGTCCGCCGGCAGCATATTCTCCGCCAAAACCTGCATGGT
>JABLTR010043854.1_pt1 | contig 61275 bp, 60 predicted proteins | sample 7160071 | NCBI WGS metagenome assembly JABLTR01 (sample SAMN14651230, study PRJNA627086) | human gut metagenome | isolation source: feces | host: Homo sapiens | reverse complement strand
CTCACTTTATTACCCGTTAAGCGGGGCAGTTCACAAAAGCATTTTTCCTTTTCCATCTGTTCATCTGAATTTTCCCCTCCACTACTTTACCCGAGGACATTTACTGTTTGACATAGAATTGACACACCTGTGCCTCTTTTACCCCCCCTCACTATGTATTGGGAAAATAGTATCCTATTGACATACTTCTGACAGAAAAACGGAGCGCCTGCTTTATCAGCAGACGCTCCGTTCAGTGTTGGGTCGATTCAGTTTTGCGCCGGTTTCCGCAGGCGGCACCTGCCCTCCGCCTCATCCCGTTCTTTCAGGAGCCGAGCCAGGGCAGAGAAAAATTTCTTTTGCAGGTAGTCCACGCTGCCTCGGTTGAGGTGGTGGGGTTCAGCGTACTTGCGGATGGACAGGCCCTCCACGAACCGCTCTTGGAAATAGTCCCGGTATTCTGACAGAACTGTTTTCAGGGCGTTGTCCAGAAACTGCAGATCCTCTTTCAGTTTGGCAAAGTCACTTCGTGTGATGGCCGCATATCTCTTTTCCTTCACGCAGAGGCGGTATTTGTTCCGGTCGAAGGTATAGTTCTCGCAGAGTTCCTTGGCGTATGCGTGGTAGGTGGCGGCATGCTGGTACTCACGGGAGTCGTATTCTTCGTCCGGCTGCCGCCGATGCCGTTTGCGCACCGGCCCACGGAAGTCCTCATCCTCCAGCCGCTCGACGGCTTCTGCTGAGATCCTCATGTTCAGCAGCCGCTTGTACTTTGCCTTCCGCTCCCCGTTCACCTCCACAAAGGCACAGAAGGACTTTTTGCTGGAGGTGCAGTACCTGGGGACATCCGCGAAGGGGTAGGGAGTCCAAATGACGACCTCCTCGCCGGTGTCGGCGTCGGTGGCCAGCGAGACCACATAGACCACCTTGCTGTCGTACCGCCGGTAGTACCCGGCGCAGATCCGCCTGCCCGCCATTGCCGTCCCTCCATTCTTTTTCTGACTTCAGTATAGCGGGGCACGGGCCTTCTGTAAATGGCGGAAGGCTTTTCTTTGTTTTATTTCCCCCGCAGAATTTGAGCACCGTATCTCTGCCAAAGGTTTGTTTAACCAGGGCGTGTATCATCTTCGAGGCAGAGCAGATATCCGACGCCCCAGATAGTTTCGATCACCTCCGGCGCTCCATGTATCCGCAGTTTTCTTCGTAACTCTTTGACCTGAAATTTGAGCGATGCGTCCGCCTGGATATCATAATCATTTGGCCACGCCGCCTGATAGAGTTCTTCTTTTGGGACGACCTCCCCAAGATGTTCAGCCAAGGAGGTCAGGATCGAATACTGTAGCGGGGTCAGGTGCAGATTTTCTCCGTTCAGAAAAGCCTTCCGCAGGTTCAGATTGATTTTCAGGCCAATGCCGGCAATCTGAATTGCGGAGTATTCTCTGGTGTTGGCACTCAGGTAGCGGCGCATCAGGGCCGAGGCGTGGGCCAGAAGTAGTTCCTGATCCAATTTCTCCTCTATGGGGATGTAGCCATCCGCCCCGGCGTTCAATGCGCTGATCTCGTCCTCTCTGGAGTTGCGGGATGACAGAGCCAGTATTGGCGTCTGCTCCAGCTGTCGGAGCCGCCGGACGATGGTCACGCCGTCAGCATCGGGGATTCCGAGATCCAGGATGACCAGGACATAGTGGAAGCGGGCGTACAAGCTGACTGCCTGGGCATAGGTTTCCGCACAGTCGATCTCCAGGGCTGTGGTTTGCAGGCTGTCTGTGACTTCACGGCAAAGGGTTCGATTAAGTGTAACCATCAGCGCTTTGCTGTTACGCATAGGCGGTTCCTGATTTTATACGACGGAACTGATATGCGGATTGACATACTGCCCATGTCCGATGGTCGCCTGTGTATAGGCGATGGTATTCTTCGGACATTTATGGACGCACCCCAGACACAGCAGACAGTGTTCCTTGCTCCACACCGGCCTGCCGTCCTGGAGCGTGATTGCCTGGATGGGGCACTGGGCTGCGCAGGTTCCGCACCCGACGCAGGCGTCGCCCACTTGGAAAAGCGAGGTTTTTCGGCTCTCCTCATAGGCGGCGGCCAACTCTGCTTCTTTTTCACTGCCAAAGGTATCCGCCAGATAAATGCCTTTTTCCCTGGCGGCAGCTTTGGCGCAGACCTCCTTCAGATCTTCCTCCGCCGTTTTCTCAGCAGACCGGATATAGGCCGCGTCATTCATATCAAAATAGGGGTTCCAGTTATCCACCATGCGAATGCGGAAGGTGGCGTCCAGGTGGATGCCCGCCTTTTCAGCGGCCCGCACCGCTTGGGTCCCGGCGCTCCCATAACTGACGCCGCAGGTGGAGACCGCATAGGCATAATGCGTCCCGCCCTCGTCCTCCAACTGGAGAGAGGACAAAAACTCCTGCAAGAACAGAGGCATCCCCTGAAAATAAGTGGGTGTCACGATCCCAAAGTTTTCATTCGTTTTTAGCGTGAACGAGCGCCGCCCGTCCCGCATACATTCCCGGATGGACACCGTATAGTCTCCTGTGGCCTGAGCAAGCCGCTGTGCCGCGTACTGCGTATTGCCCGTCGCGGAAAAATAGAAAACCATAACGTTTTCTCACCTCGCAGTCTGTCAGCATTCCCGGATCAGTTAGCAGTTTCGGCCCAGCTCATAGGCTTCTTTCATGGCGGGGGTGCCTTTGATCTCACCCACCTCAAACGCCTGACCGTACACCTTGCCCTTGACCACCGAGCCGGGCACACAGTCCACAAAGCCCTGGAGATCCGCCATCGTGCGCTCCATCGCATGGGGCGCGTCCGCGGCGGTGGTAATAAAGTAGAATTCCTTGTTCTTCATTTTGCCGCCGTCGGCCCCGATGGGCAGGGTGCGGTCGATCATCGCCTTCAACTGGGCGCAGACGGAGTAGTAGTACACCGGCGTGGACAGCACGATCACATCAGCGTCGATGAGCTTCGCCAGCACCTCGCCCATGTCATCGCCCTGGACGCAGATACCGCCGTTGTTCAGGCAGGCTTCACAGGCCAGGCAGGGGGCGATCTTCTTCTCCCGCAGGCACACCTTTTCCACGGCATTCCCGGCTTCCGACGCGCCTTTCACAAATTCATCCACCAGCAGCTCGGAATTGCCGCCCTTGCGGGGGCTGCTGACGATTGCAAGTATCTTTTTCATTTCGATATTCCTCGTTTCATCAAATTTTCTGTTATCTGACCGGCCAGGCGGACAATTTCTCCATGATCTCCGGCACCGCGATGCTCTGCGGGCAGTGGGAGGCACACTGGCCGCAACCGATGCAGGCGGTGGGGTTCACCTCGGCCTCCATTGCTTTCTCCCACGCCGCTTTGTCGTGGGTCAGTGACAGCTCATTATAGAGATTCATCCAGCGGGGGATGTCCAGACTGACTGGGCAGCCGTCGCAGCAGTAACGGCAGGCCGTACAGGGCACCGCCAGCCTGGATTGATACCCGGCGGCTACATTCATCAGGAGCATATTCTGCTCCGAGGTCAGCGGCTCCTCTTTCTGGAAGGTGGCGATGTTGTCCCGGATCTGCTCCATATCGCTCATGCCGCTGAGGATCATCGTCACATTTGGCAGGCCCATCAGCCAGTGGAAGGCCCAGGCGGGGACCGACCACTCCGGCTTTGCCTGTTTCAGCATGGCATCATATTTGTTGCCCAGAGAGGCCAGGCGGCCGCCGCGCACCGGCTCCATCACCCAGACCGGAAGACCGTGTTCCGTGATGATCTCATACTGCTGTTTGGCATCCTGCATGGTCCAGTCCAGGTAGTTGAGCTGGATCTGGACAAACTCAAAAGCGTCTGACCAGTCCAGCATACGCCGGAGGGTCGCCGGTTTTCCGTGGGAGGAAAAACCGATATGCCGGATGCGTCCCTTGGCTTTCTGCTCCAGAAGAAAATCCATGTAGCGCCGGTTCCTATCGGTATAAGCACCGATGGTCTCCTCGTTGACGCAGTGAAACAGATAAAAGTCTATGTAGTCCGTGTGGAGCTTGCGAAGCTGCTCCTCAAACATTTGATCAATGTCGGGATTGGCCATCACATAGAACTTGGTGGCCAGATAGTAGCTGTCGCGGGGATACCTGCTCAGTGCCTCGCCCAGAAAGGACTCGGACTGGCCGGAGTGATAGACATAGGCGGTGTCATAGTAATTGACACCCTGGGACATGGCGTAGTCGATGATCTCCTGCGCCTTCTGCCTATCTATCTTCCCGCCCCGCACCGGCAGGCGCATGTTGCCCATACCCAGCCGGGAGAGCTGTAAATCCTGAAATGGTTTGTAGATCATGCCGTTTCCTCCTCTCGCTTTGGAATGAATATTGGAACCGATCAGCGGAAGGACTTCTGGTAAATGCCCACGCAGTCCTCATCGGAAAGCTGACAGGGATCGTTCAGGAAGTTGCCACCCAGGGTGTCGCGGGCGTTCTGCACCATCTTGGGGAACTCGGACGGGTCAATGCCATAGTCCGACATCTTCAGATCCGCCACGCCACAGTCCTCCTGGAGCTTGACCAGAGCGGTGATGAAGTCCTCCGGCTTGCTGGCGTCCTCCATGCCTATGAGCTTCGCCATCTCGACAAAGCGGTCATCACAGGCGTGCTGTTCCACAAAGTGGCTGTAATATGCCCTGGAGATCATAATGAGGCCCGCGCCGTGGGGCAGCTTCTCATGGTATGCGGAAAGGGCGTGTTCCAGCGGGTGGGCGCTGGTGCAGGAGCCAATCGCCATCTGGATGCCGGACAGGTAGCTGCCCAGGGCTACGGCGCTCATGGCCTCCATGTTCTCTGGCTCCCGGATCGAAGTCACCAGATTGCGGGCCACATTGCGGATCGCTTCAGCGGCCACCATTTTGCTGAACTCGTTGCGGGCGGCGGAAATGTACCCCTCGGTGGAGTGGAACAGGGCGTCAAAGCCTTGGTATGCCTTGAACATGGGCGGCACGCTGGTCATCAGCTCCGGGTCTACGATTGCCAGCACAGGATAGGTGCCGGGGCCAAACACGCCAGTCTTTTCGTTGGTCTCCGGGTTAGTGATGACCGCGCCGCCATCCGTTTCAGAGCCGGTTCCCGCCGTGGTGGTGATGGCTACGATTGGCAGACCAGGCTTCTGAGGCCACTGCTTCTTGCCAGTGCCGAACATCACATAATCCCACAAATCACCGCCGTTGGCCGCCATCAGGCCGATGGCTTTAGAGGCGTCCATCACGCTGCCGCCGCCCAGAGCCACAATGAAGTCACAGCCGTTCTCACGGGCGAAGCGCCCGCCTTCCTCTACCACGGGCTTGGTGGGGTTGGCCGCCACCTTGTCAAAGACCACATACTCCACATTGGCCTGTTTCAGCTCGTTCTCCAGCCGGTCAAGATACCCGTTGGCGCGGGTGGATTTGCCGTTGGAGATGACCACCAGGGCTTTTTTGCCGTGGACAGCGCCCATCGGGGTGTTGATCTGAGTGTGCAGTTCATTCAGTTTCCCTGCGCCGAACAGGGTCGTTGTCGGCATCCAAAAAGTAAACATGATTCAATTCCTCCTGAAATCATAGTGAAAACAGCAGACAGCGGCACACACCTGTCGGGAGGTATCATGCCGCTGTCTGCCAGTCAAATCATTTGCTTAAAACGCACCGTCAGCACCGTCCACGGCGATGACCGCGCCGTTTACAAAGCTGGCCTCGTCCGACGCCAGGAACAGTGCGGCATTGGCGACCTCCTCCGGCTCCCCAAATCGCTGCATGGGGTTGTTGCCGGTGATACGCTTCTCATGCTCCTTTGCGTCCTCCTCCGAGAGGTTCGTTACATTCCAGATGTCGGTGCGGATAGGACCGGGAGCGATGGCGTTGACACGCACGCCGTCCGCCGCCAGATCCAGCGCCCAGCACCGGGTGAAGTTCTCCACCGCAGATTTAGCTCCGATATACATGGAGAGGTTGTAGTTGCGGTGGGTCACACCGATGGTGGACAGGTTGATCATATTGCCCTTGGACTGGATCAGCAGGGGCAGAGCCTGAATGGTCATGTCCACCAGGGAGCGAACATCCAAACTGAACGCCGTGTCATAATCCGCCAATGTCACATCCTTGATGGACTGGACGGGGCACCAGCCCGCATTGTTCACCAGAACATCCAGCTGTCCGTTGTAGCGTTCCTTCACTGCGTCAATCACACGGGTCACAGTTTCCGTTTTCGTCAGATCGCCTGCCACATAGGAAATGCTGTTGTTCTCCGCAGCCACCTCCTGGAGCTTGGACTCCCGGCGGCCAACGATCAGGACTTTCGCGCCCTCCTGGGCAAACCGCTCCGCGATGGTCCGGCCGATGCCGGAGCCACCGCCGGTGACGACTGCCACCTTATTTTTGAGTTTTTCTGCCATGGTAGTTCGCCTCTTTTACTCGTGAATGTTCATGCCGCAGAGCATCTTGACAAAGCCCGGATCGTCATGGTCCACGATCTCGCTGTGGCCCAGATCCTTGGCGGCGATCTTTGCCATCTCCTCATCGGTCAGGGTGAAGTCCCAGATGTCGATGTTCTGCTCCATCCGCTCCACATGGACAGACTTGGGGATGATGGACACGCCGCGCTGGGCGTTCCAGCGGAGGACTACCTGGGCCGCGCTCTTGCCGTACTTTTTGCCGATCTCGGTCAGCTCCGGGTCGGTGAAGATGCCATGCTTGCCCTCGGCCAGAGGACCCCACGCCTGGGGCACCACGCCGTATGCCTTCATATTGTCGATGGCCTTCTGCTGAACGAAGAAGGGATGCAGCTCCACCTGATCCACAGCGGGGATGATCTCCACATTTTCGCACAGGTTGGTGAGGGGGCCAGGATAGAAGTTCGCCACGCCGATGGCCTTCGTCAGCCCGTCCTTATAGGCTTTCTCCAGTCCACGGTAGGCTGCGAAGTAGTCGCCCATAGGCTGATGGAGCAAAACCAGATCCGCATAGTCCATGTTCAGCTTCTGGAGGGAAGCCTTGACCGCCTCATACGCAGTCTCCTCGGTTTTCTGGTCCTGCACCCACACCTTGGTGGTGATGAACAGTTCTTCTCTGGTAGTGAGTCCGTCCGCGATGGCGCGGGCCACGCCCTTGCCCAGGGCCTCCTCATTACCATAGGCAGCTGCCGTGTCCAGCAGACGGTAGCCGGTCTTGATGGCGTCATAGACCACCTGCTCACACTGTTCAGGGTCGGGGATCTGGAACACACCAAAGCCCTCCAGCGGCATCTTCGCACCCGTATTCAAAGTCAAATACTCCATAATCGTTACCTCCATTTTTCTGGTCGTTTGTGATTTGTTTATTGCGAATCATGGCTAACCTTCTCGGCAGTGCCATGACATCGGCCTGATTTACTCTTGGGGTTCCGCCCACTGATTGTTTGCGTCAACGATTTCGCAAAGGCTGATATTCTCATTGCGGTATCTGGCCTGCGGGTTTTTCTCCGGCATTTTCAGCTTGATTGCCAGCATGGGGCAGGCGTGGATGCAGGCCATGCAGCTGATGCAGCCCGCCGGGTTCCATACGCTCTTTTGACCTTCCATGTGGAAGCATTTCTTAGGGCATACCTTTGTGCAGATTCCGCAGCCGATACAATCGTTGGTGATCTCATAGAGATCATGGAACATACCCGGCGCAGGTTTAAGCCGGTCCAGGAACTCCTGGTGGGCGGCTCTGTCCTGTTCGGTGACAGGGGCGATAAAATGCTTTCGCTCTGCGAGGTCAGACTTGATGTGGACGATCTGTTCGTCCACCTTTTTATCCAGCCGGCGCTGCTCCTCCATATCAAAGCCCGGCAGGAAGTTGTCCGCCATCAGAATGACATTGATGTAGTCCGGGTGGATGCCCAGCCCCTCCACATACGCCTTTGCCAGCTCCGCCGCACCGCCGTGGCGGTTACCGTAGGTGAGCAGGATGTAGAAGTAGTTCGTTTCAAATCGGGAAATCTTCAAAAACTCTTTGACCAGCTCCGGCATTTCATGCCCGAATACCGGACAGATGATCCCGATACTCTCTGACTGATACACCTTGTTCGGATCGTGGATGGCCTGGGCGATACTGACCGGTTGGGCGTCCACTTCTTTCGCTACATAGAGGCTGTTTCCAGTCGCTGTAAAATAGAAGACCATTTCGGTTCTCCTCCGATTTTATCCATGTGCTTCGTCTTGCACAGACCGCATACCCCTGGTATAATGGTTATTATAGATATGCGGCTTTTAGCCGGGCGTTCTTGCTTTTTCTGCGGAAAGAATACCGCCTTTCTCGGAAAAAGTACAATGCCAAATGTGTATAATGCTATAAGTGAAACTGATACTGAGGGGGTTCTGGGATGATCGAACTATACGAATTGCGCCAGTTTGCGGCCTTTGCGGACTGCGGGACCCTTTCAGAGGCCGCAGAAATTCTGCATCTTTCCCAGCCGGCGCTCAGCCGGAGTATGAAAAAAATGGAGGAGGAGATAGGCGTTTCGCTGTTCATCCGCCGGAAAAACCGGCTGGAACTGAACGAGAACGGTGCCTATGTGGTGGAACTGGCGAAGAAAGTGCTGGCCGACGCGGATGCTCTGGCCGGGAAAGCCCAGGCATTCGACCGGAAAAACCGCACGATTTCCCTGGGCATCTGTGCCCCGGCTCCAAGCTGGGTGCTCACACCGCTTCTCAGCAGCTTGTATCCCGGCAAAATGCTGCAAACGGAAATTGCGGAGGAAAACGCTTTGCTGTCTGGTCTTGAGAACGGAAACTATCAGCTCATTGCGCTCACCAGGCTGCCGGACGGAGATTGCTATTTTGCAAAAGAGTGCTGCAGGGAGGCCCTGATGTTCGCCCTGCCCAGAGGGCACCGCTATGCCAGGCGCAAGAGCCTGACCTTTGCGGAGATGAACGGGGAGAATATGCTCCTGATGAACGATATTGGGTTCTGGGATTTCGTAAGAACAGAGAAAATGCCTGACTCCCGTTTCCTGACGCAAAGCGACCGTTTCAGCTTCAATGAGCTGGTGGAGGCATCTACATTGCCTTCCTTTACGACAGATCTTGCCAATAAGTACATCGAGACCGGCAAAGGCCGCATTGAGGTGCCGGTCTCCGACCCGGAGGCAACGGTGACCTACTACCTCGTGTGTAGGAAAGAGGCGAGGAAGGAATATCAAAAGCTGTTTGCGGCCCTTTAAGCAGATTAAGTAAAAAAGTAAAGGCGATGCGTATGCACCGCCTTTTCCTTTTCAATAAAAATCAAAAATTTACAGGATTCTTCCAACACTCATGAAGTAGTGTTCTCGTGTACGACTTCTGCCGCGCACGCCATAAACTTCTTCACGGCGGGGGAGGCGTTTTCCAGGGACAGGACCACCATCCCAAGCTGTCGGGGTTGCGGCGGATCGAGAGGAAGCGCCTGAATGCCGCAGTGCCGGTAGCCCTGCAGAACCAGCTGCGGGAGGATGCTGTACCCCAGCCCCTGTTCCACCAGGGAGACAATGGTATAGTCGTCGGTGGAGGAAAATCGGATCTCCGGCTCGATATTCTTGTCTCGGAAAATCTGCTGGACCTCCTGATCGAAGTGTTCCGGCAGGGCGATGAAGGGGGCCTTGTGAAACTGCGCGATGGGAAAGCTCTGCCCTGGCCAAGCCCCCGATGGGAGCACCGCCATCAGCTGATCGGGAAAGAGGGGGACCCAGTCCGCCGCCGGATTTTCCGGCCGGCGGCCAAAGGCCACATCGACAAGACCGTTTTCCAAGGCATAGGCCAAAGACTGGTCGCCGCCCTCTATCAGGTCGATCTTGACCTGTGGGTACTGTGTCTGGAACCGTTTGAGGATCTTCGGGAGCCAGTGGACGGAGACGCTGGTAAACGTCCCCACCCGGACCGTGCCGACCGTCAGCCCCCGGATGTCCGCTGTGAGCTGGCCCAGCTGTTCATTCCAGCGGACGATCTGCCGGATGGCCGGGATGATCCGCTTGCAGTCCTCCGTGGGCTCCACACCGGACCTGCCGCGGGCAAAGAGCGGAAATCCGAACTCCTTTTCCAGCGCCTTGACCATGTGGCTGATCCCGGACTGGGTGTAGCCCAGCTCCTCGCTGGCTCTGGTGATACTGCCGCACTCGATGACCTTCAGGAGATGCTCGAGCCTGTTACTGTCCACTGCGATCCCGCCTTTCCAAACAAGAACTATGAAGCTCTGTACTGTCCCCCATCAAAAACTTTCGTTTTACAGCCGGCTCCCAATTTGTAAAATAGACATAAGCATGAATCATGGAAGACGCGATAATAAGACAGCTGCTTCATGTTTCTGACAGTATAGCACATCTGTATCAGGAAATCCATCTTGGAAAGGAAGGTCACCATGCAGTACATGGAACAGGACTTTGTGGAGACCGCACAGCCGCAGACACTGGCGCTGATCGCAAAGGCGCGGGAGCTGGCGCGGAGATACGCCCAGACGGACTACAGCGACACGGAAGCCAGACGCTCCATTTTGACAGAGCTGCTGGGAAAAATCGGCGACCGGGTGGAGATCGACGCGCCGTTCCGCTGTGACTATGGAAAAAACATTTTCATTGGCAGCGATGTGATCATCAACATGAACTGTACCTTTGTGGACAACAGCCCCATCACCATCGGCGACCGGGTGCTCATTGCCTCAAATGTGCAGATCTATACCGCCGGGCACCCCATCCTGCCGCAGGAGCGGCTGGCAGCAGATTGGCTGGAAAAGGGGACTCCCTTCTTCCGCACCTATGCCAAACCCGTCCGAATTGAGGACGGCGTGTGGATCGGCGGCGGCGCGATCCTGCTCCCCGGAGTGACGGTTGGCCGCAACAGCGTCATCGGAGCGGGCAGCGTGGTAAACCGCTCCATCCCGGAAAACTGTGTGGCTGCAGGGAATCCCTGCCGGGTGGTCCGCTGCTTCGATCCGGAGGAAACGGCGGGGATGAGGATGGATTATGGACCGGTTTGAGATCATCTCGCTTTTGGATCGTCAGAATATCCGCTACCGTATCACAGAGCATCCGCCGGCGGAGACCATCGAAGCGATCGACCGTTTCGGCCTGCCGGATGGCAGGTTCATCGTGAAGAACCTCTTTCTACGGGACGACAAGAAACGGCACTACTATCTGGTGGTGGTGAAAAAGGACAAGACCGTTGATCTGAAAGGCCTGCGCACTCTGCTGGGCAGCCGCCCCCTGAGCTTTGCGTCGGAGCAGGACCTGTCCCGCTGTCTGGGACTGCCCAAGGGGGCGGTCACCCCGCTGGGCATCCTCGACGATGAGGAGCGCCGGGTGGAGGTTGTGATAGACGAGGAGATTTTGCGCTTTCCTGTGGTGGGCGTCCACCCCAATGAGAATACGGCCACGCTGTGGTTGGCGCCGCAGGATCTTGTCACACTGATCGAGCAGCACGGCAATCCGGTCACTGTCCTGAACATACAGAGTGGGAGGAAAAACGAATGACCTTGACTGGGGTGTGGCTCAACACGGGCGGCGTTCTGCTGGCGGGGATCTTGGGCAGTTTTATCCGCCGGGGAATGCCAGAAAAGCTCAAGACTGCTCTGATGACAGGACTGGGGCTCTGCGTGCTGTACATCGGGATCAGCGGTATCTCCGCAAACACGGACACGGTGGTCCTGGTGCTGTCTGTCTCCCTGGGCATGGCCCTGGGGACGGCGCTGGATCTCGATGGAAAACTGAGCTGGCTGGGGGAACTGGTACAACGAAAATTTCCCCTTCGGGACAGCCAGGTGGCGGACGGCTTTGTCTCCAGCACGCTGTTTGTTTGCGTGGGAGCCATGTCCATTGTGGGCGGCATTGAGAGCGGCACCCAGGGGACCTATGACACCTTTCTGGCCAAAACCTTCATTGACAGCTTGGTGGTCTTTGTCATGGCGGCCACCAAGGGGATTGGTTGCTGCCTTTCCGCGTCCGTGGCCCTGCTCTACCAGGCGGCCCTCACCCTGTCCGCCGGGGCGCTGGCCAAGGTCACGACGGAGTTGGTCATCAGCCAGATGTCGGAGATCGGTTCCCTGCTGATCGTGGGGATCGCCTTGAACCTCTTGGGCGTCACAAAAATCAAAGTGGCGAACTTGATCCTGTCACCCTTTTTCCCGGTGCTGTTCTACCTGGGGCAGCAGATGTTTCGCCTCGCCGGATAGCGGAAGATCAGCAGCGGCGGAATCTTCGCTGTAAAAAGCCGTGCGGACGTCCCTGTTTTGTGGTATCATAGTGCGTATAAAACCAGAAAAGGGAGCAGCTGCGTATGACAGACTTTTGGATACGGCCATGCACAGGGGAAGATCTCGCCGTCCTTCGGGACTTCTCCAGGCGGACTTATTTTGAGACCTTCGCGGAGCAGAACACACCAGAGAATATGGCCGCGTATTTGGATGACGCCTTTGAAACGGAAAAGCTGCGGAGGGAACTGGAGGACGCGAATTCCGCGTTTTACTTCCTGTACCGCGGCGAAACGCTGGCGGGCTATCTGAAGCTGAACGAGGCCCCAGCCCAGACGGATCTCCACGACCCCGACTCCCTGGAGATCGAGCGGATCTATGTGGGAAAGGAATTTCAGGGGATGGGCCTGGGGCGGCGCCTGATGGAGCATGCCATTTCCACTGCCGTACAGCGGGGAAAGACATTTGCCTGGCTGGGGGTATGGGAGAAAAACACGAAGGCCCTCGCCTTCTATCGGAAGAACGGCTTTTACCCCATCGGGACCCATACCTTTGTCATGGGAGATGACCCACAGACCGATTACATCATGCGAAAGGATCTCAAGCGATGAAGGAATATTTCATCCCCGCCTGCGGCGGAGCCGCCATAGAGATGGCGGAGGGGGAGACTGTCACAGTCGTCGATGTGGAGGGCGGCCAGGTGGCGGACTTCTTTGCGGAGCGCGCCGGAGATCCCGGGGAATTCCTCTCTCCGGCTGTCACCATCGACTGCAACGAATCCCTGCGGCTCCACGTGGGGGACTTCCTCTATACCAACCGGTACCGTCCCATGTTCCAGGTGGTCTGCGACGAGGTGGGGGAACATGACCTTCTTTTTCCCTGCTGCCGTCCGGAGATGTACGACTTTTTCTATCAGAACGGGGATGGGCACCCGAACTGCTATGACAATATCAACCGGGCGTTGGGAGCGCACAGGCCCATCATCCAGCCCGTCAATCTGTTCATGCACACCACGGTAGATGGGACTGGGAAGATCACCATCCACCCGCCAGTGTCGAAAGCTGGGAATAAAATCGTTCTGCAGGCCCAAATGGATGTACGGCTGGGCATTGCGGCGTGCAGTGTGTCCGAGGGGACGTGCAACAGCCGTGTGTGCTCGCCCATCCGGGTCATTGTAGACAGCCAAGGTCGTAAGATTGGAGAAGGGCAGATATAAAAGCATAGGGCAGGCGCCGTCCGGCGCCTGCCCTATGCTATATCATAATGGATTTTCCTGCTCAAAGCCGCATATTCAAAATCGGATAGGGCTTGCCCTGCTCGTCATGGTCCAGCCGCTCATAGACGCGGAAGCCCATGTGCTCATAGAAGCCCAGGGCCTGGGGGTTCTGTTCGTTGACCGTGACCTCCCGGATGCCAAAGTGCTCCACGCCGTACTGAAAGAGTTCTTTGCCCAGCCCCTGTCCCCGCTCCTCCGGGGCCAGGAACAGCATTTCCAGCTTCTCGCCGGCGATCCCCATGAACGCCGCAGGGATCCCGTTTTCTCCCCATGCGGCGATCAGATGGGGAACCTCCCGAAGGGCCTGGGGCACATAGGTCTTGATCTCCGCGATCTCCTCGGGGGACAGGAACAGGTGGGTCGCCTGAACGGAGCGCTCCCACACCGCCAGTAGCTGATCCAGCAGCTGGGGCGTCCGCTCACGCACTTCCTCGATCTTTCTCTGTATATGCTTTCGTTCTCCTTATCGTGTGCCAAACTCACTCCACAAAGGAGCGGCTCAGAATATAAAATTCCTCCTGGCTGGGCTGATGGCGGCGCTCCATAGGAGGCAGCGTGTCATCGTAGCGCCGGGCCTCCTCCTCGGAAATCGCCATCACCGGGCTGTCGGAATAGGTCCACTGGTGACCCGCCAGAGCACCAGGGATCAGCTCCTTCACCAGCATGGCCGCGGGATACTTCCCGCCCTCCACATGGACCTGAAATTTTTGGCAGCTTTGGAACCCGCGGGAGACATAGTTTGCGGGACTGCCAAAGATGACGATGGCATCGTAGCCCAGTTCCACGGCCTTGGTGAAGGAGTGCTCCATCAGCTGTTTTCCATAGCCTTGACGCTGCAGAGCGGGTTCCACGCAGACGGGGCCGAAGGTCAGGATCTCCTTTTTTCGCCCAGTTTCATCCACCAACTTCGCCTTGGTATACATGATATTCCCGATGATCCGGCCGTCCTCCTCCAGGACGAAGGCCAGCTCCGGGATGAAGTCCTCATGCTCCCGCATGATATGGACCAGGTAGTGTTCCACACAGCCCGGCACATAGAGGTTGTAGAAGGCCCGCCGGGTGAGCTCCTCCACCGCCTGGTGATCCCGTTTCTCCTCGTTTCGGATTTGCGGCATGTCGTGTTCCTCCTCGTGAGAAAAGCTTGACGCTATCATACAGACCGTGAGCGGAAAAGTCAAGGGATGAGGCTGGCTGAACTGGAGTGCCTTTCAGCCAAGGCGATGAACCAGTTCTCCGGACGTGCGGCTGGTTTCCGGGGCTTCTGGATAGAGAGGGCAATGTTGTTTACTGCCCTGCAAATTTTTAGTTCTCATTGCAGAAATGGCTTGCATTATTTCCATTCCAGAGTGACCATGCAGACGGTCAGAGAAGAGAAAAATACCTACCCTCTGCTCCGGCGGAACGTGCCGACGGTAAAGGGCGGGAGGCATTTCTGACCACAGTTTCAGCCACAGAGTGACGTGGAGTATATGGAAACAGCGCTTTCAAAGAGTGACGGAAAGCAAATGGAATGGAGCGGAAACGGCGCAAAACAAGTTAAAATAATACAAAAAATCTTTCGGTATCTATTTGGGATCACGGGGCCGAGCGTTCGAATCGCTCCACTCGGACCATCGGAGTATCCTTTGGGGTACTCCGATTTTTTATTGCCAATTTGTAAATTTTCTCATGTTGTTGCACAGGAATGTGCAACTTTTGTTGTTTGGGAACCTGTATGCAGAAGGACTTGTTCCTTACTACATACAGGAGGGCTATCTATGACCGAAGAAAATTACAACTACCGAACCAGTCAGAAACTGCTTCGCAACCAGTTTCCCGGCAAAGGAAAGTTAAAAATCCCCATCATTCCTAAGTTCCAAGAAAGTCCCGGAGACTTCGATGATCTTTTGTTGATCGGTTTTGACAAAACCCATTTGGAGGACCAGAATCACCTAGACCGCATGGTACACTTCTTCCTATATGACTATCGCTTTGAGAGGGTCTGGAAGAACCCGGACGATGACATTGAAAAACTCTCCCGCTACCGCGCGGTGCTGTCGCCGGATTTCAGTATGTACCTGGAGATGGCGCCTGTTATGCAACTTTACAATGTATTTCGTAATCGCTGGTGCGGCGCTTACTGGGCATCCAAAGGGCTCCGGGTCATTTCAACTGTCAACTGGGGAGATGAATCCACGTTTGATTTCTGCTTTGAAGGGATTGAAAAAGGAAGCGTTGTTGCTGTCTCCACTTATATGGCCTCAGAGCATGACAACCGCTGCGACCAGAAAGAATGGTTCATGGCAGGATACAACGAGATGCTGCGGCGCATTGAGCCGGAAAAAATTATCTGTTATAATACACCGTTTCCCGAAATGCAGGGCAACATTATCCATGTGGATTACGAACGCAGTTCTTGGCGGTATATGAACTATGAACGAAGTTTCCATCGTGAAGATTTGGATGCCTTTAAAATTGGCGGCACATCCAGTAATAATCGTGATACAATAGAGCCGTACCTAATTGGAAAAGGCGGAGGAAGCGCCTACGGCGGAGAAATCAAACCGTCAAAACCAGAGGATGAGCGATTCTGGGGAGAGCCGGGCGAAACAAAATATATCTATACGGCAAAAGGAGAGCTTATTGAAACGCTGATTGGTCCTGACGGAAAAGCATATTTGGAAATTCACCATACAAACCATGGTTTCCCCAAGTATCATGAAGTTCCACACCAACATAGCATCATATGGGATCAGTCAGGCTTTCACTTCGGCAAAGAACAGACTACCAAGAGCTTTTTGTACGGGAGGAACACGAACATGGCAACATGGGTCGGCACAAACAGCCTTGAAGATAATAGGTTTAAAACAATCAGTGATTTCAAACAGTGTATGCGGCGCGGCGGCGAAGTCCAGTTCGAGTGGAATGGCGTGCTGTACTGTTGCTTTGGCTGTATTTCTCCTGCGGCAGATGCAGCGCCTAAAATGGTGATTTGTCAGGCTGGCTCTGTGGAAGTAAACACTCGTACTGAGAAATGGTGTGATACCGCCGACGAAATTCTGGAGTATATGGTTGGTGGTGATCGTCTGCGTGATGTAATCACGCAAGTGAAAGTGTGGGAGCGTACAATTTAAGATGAAGCCTTTTGCCGACTGCTTACAAACCATTGATATTACTGGATTTCCACAGATCCTTTAATGACATTCAGACTATGTTAAAAGCTGCATTTTGGTTCTTTGAACCGAAATGCAGCTTTTTCATTTTCCCGCCCTTCATGACAAACTGGTCGACAGTATGTATCATGGAGGGCTTCTTATGTTTCAACATGTGATCAAGATCCCGTATACGCAGAAGGACCATCCTATTTGAGACCAGCAGCTGCGGGTTGTAGCCTATTGCCGTACCAGCACGAATCAGAAGAAACAAAATTCAAGCCTGGAAAACCAGATTGCGTATTATACAACTTTCATTCAGAGTAATCCCAAGTGGCGGTTTGCGGCTGTTTACGCCGGCCAGGCATCGGGACAGCACACCCAAAACCGCCCGGGCTAATGTAATTTTTTACATTAAGTAAAAGTCAAGCAGTTGATAATTGAATGATGTGTTGTATAGAACATTCTATTTAAACTATTAATAATTGGTAAATAATTCCTTGATATGTTGACTTTATTACCACCTCTTCGTACAATATATTGTAATCAGTTGGTTGTACTCTTTCAATAAATAGAAGGGCGTATTATGGGCGGAAAAGAAGGCGGCAGAGGTTATCTATATCAAGGGATTGTTGCTGTTCTAGAAGCATTAAGGCGAAATGATTGGGATAGGATTTACATTGAATTTCCAACAGAAGGTGACAAGGTAGATATTGCTTTAAAGAGCGCAGATACAATTACAGATGCGATCCAAGTTAAATCGACGGTCAACTCTTTTTCAAAGGGCGATATTTCTAAGTGGTTAAAAGATATCATCACTGATTATCCCTGCCAGCGGTATTGCTTGGTTTTAATCGGAAATTGTGCGGTATCAGCTGTGGATTTTATGAACGCTATTACCAAGTTTCAAACGGGTAAGTTGGATGCAACAGGTAAAAAACAGTTAGAAAAATTTGAAACTCAATTACTAAAAGATATTAATGTGGATTTTAAAGTGTTGCCATTCGATCCAGATAGTTTGAAGAGCCTTGTTCGAGAGGCTCTTTGGAAATATGCATATGATAGTGGACATTCCTTGGAGCATCCCCAAGTATCTTTACTTGTGGACGCAATGGTTGAGGAGGAACTTCTTCAATCAACAAAAGATGGCTATACCGATCGAACAATTTTCAGCCTGGAGTTGAACAAGCGAATCGAATTAATTATCAAGAAGTACACCAAGGTACGAAAGGCAATTGGAATTTTGTGTTTTTCAAGAGGTTCTGAAAGACTTACCCAAGAGACGTCAATTCTGTTAGATTTACAAGACAAATTTGAAGGTAGATTTTTGAAACCGGATTTTGACTGGACGGTTGATATCGGTAAGCCTGTTCAAGATTTTTTGAGAGAAAATACAGAGGTGCAGCAAGCTTACCAAATTATGCTGGAAGCCCATGGTTCCATCGCTTTTGCTGCAGGTCGTGTTTTTGATACTAAATCCGGTGTGGATATTTGTCCTGTTCAAAAAACAATTTTGGGACCAGAAATATGGGAATTTGACAAATGCGATCGAACCCAATATCAGAATTGGAAGGTAGAACATATAGCAAGAGATGAAGATACATTTGACACCGCGCTTATCCTCAACGTGAGGCACAATATTTGCTCTGATGTGGAGCGATACCTGAAAGAACAGGGGGTTCACGTTGGACGGATTATTAATTTCTCACCAGAGGACACAGGTAGCACTGGCTTTTCTATTCAAAATGGCACCCACTCCTCAAAACTGGCAATGGAAGTTTATGCCGCATTGGCAGGACGAAGCACCGTTGAAAGGCGAGCATATCTCCATATTTTTGCTGCCGCGCCTAATGCGTTTATGTTTCATCTTGGGCAAGTATCCCGTCCATTTGGAAAGTGTATTCTGTACGAATATGATTTTGAACAACGAGGCAACTGCTCTTACATACCGTCCATTCAGTTTGACGGGAAAGGAGGACTTGAATGAGCGCAATACAAACTTATTTTCAGGATTTCTTGACTAATATTCGGCTACCTGACAGTTTGAAAAAAGCGTTGATCTCCGCACACACCGAGCTTCGAGAACAACTCAAATCTGATGACCTTACAAAAGATTTACTCGTTGAAAGTTTTTTACAGGGTAGCTATGCTAGGTCAACTTGTATTAAACCAGCACCAGGAAAAAAGGTGGATGTAGATGTAATTGTAGTTACTAATATTGATCATGATACCGTTTCTGCCCAAGAAGCATTTGCCATAATTACACCCTTTGTAAAGAAGTACTATCAGAACTACGAACAGCAAAAGCGTTCGATCGGTATTTCTTTGCCCGAAGTAGATATGGATCTAGTAATTACCGCAGCTCCCAGCGAAGAGGTGAAAAGGGCTATTGAATGTGCTGGCCTTTCATCCGCATTCACAGTCGATGATCTCTCGGGCTATCAGCAGTCACTTTTGGAAAATTACCGCTTAGATTCACTGGAAAGATTTTTCGAAAGTGATTCTACTGGCCAACAATGGAGGGCGGAGCCTTTATTGATTCCAGATAATGTCGAAAATCAATGGTATCGAACGCATCCTTTAGAGCAGATCCGTTGGACCAAGAGAAAAAATCAAATTTGCAAAGGTAATTATGTAAATGTAGTTAAAGCGATCAAATGGTGGCGACGATTGGAACTACCTAGCCTCAAGCATCCGAAAAGCTATCCGTTGGAACATTTTGTGGGAGAGTGTTGTCCAGATGGAATCACAAGTGTTGCAGAGGGCATCGTCGGAACCTTGGAGTGCATTGCGGAATGTTATCCTAAAAAGCCATTCCTCCCAGACCGGGGGGTTCCTGAGCATGACGTATTTGAGATGCTCTCAGATGAGGATTATGACACTTTCTATAAGGCGGTTTGCGGCGGTGCAAGACTTGCTAGAGCAGCTTATGATAGCGCTGATATAGAAGAGAGTGTTAACCTTTGGAAATCTTTCTTCAAAGATTGCGATGAATTTCCATCCTATTATAGAAAAAACGGAGGATTTACTCCGAGAGTACAGGAAAGTAAGGGCGTTCCTGTTGGGAGGTTTGGATGAGTCAGAATCCAACTGAGAATTTGCGACGCGGGCGGCGCCGGATTGAAGAAATACCAGAAATGATTTTGCTGAAAGATTGGACTTGGGATGTAGTTACAAAACGTTTTTATCTTCACATTAGGGTTTGTTTGGACCATGATGGCAAAGATATTCCCAGAGTAACAGAATGGTTTGTTACTGCGGAAACTGTTTATCCCTTTGGAACTATTGCTATATATCCGAGCTGCAAAAATAGTATAACAAATACATTTCCACATCAATCGATCAATGCTTTTGAGGAAGAAAACCATTTGTGGCGTAAAGGAAAACTCTGTGTTGATCTTATTGATCAGACTCTTGGCATCCGCGTTCCTGAAAAAGAGCCGTTCACAGTTGATGAACGGCTCTTTTGGAATATGCAAAGAGCTGTTTTGTGGCTCCGTGCGGCTGCAGAAGAGAGATTAATAAAAAATGGGGATGCCTTTGAGTTACCAGATTTTCCAGTCTCTCATATACAGACAGTCTTTGCTTTTCAAGAGGATTGTGTTTCCATGATGATCTGGGAAAGTACGGATGAGCGTTGTGGAATTGCAAGAATCGTTCGTAGGCAACTTTCATCAGAGCAATCCATAGCAATGATTCGGAGCTTTCTCTCCATTGATTCTCAGAAGGTAGTCTATCAACCGGTTTGGGGAACGGCAATAAGGGAAAAAAACTATGAAAATGCACTTTGGATCAGACTAAAAGAGGTACCAGTTATTAATAACTGGCAAGTTCCCACTAACCTATGTCAGTTGAAGCAGATATGCACTAATCAGGGCATTGATTTGCTGGCCATTTTGAAATCATTTGCCCCCAAAGCCAGAGATGGGAGGCGGCATCTGCTTTTGGTTGGTTTTCCAATCCCAGCACATATCGGTGAAGATTCCTACGAGATGACTTGGCAGGCTATAGAGCTTCCTGCTCTATCCTGCGGAAAATATACAAATAGAGTTTTTCATTCTGGTAAGCGACTTAGCATTCCTCAGACTTACGGAGCAAGAAAAGGCTACCGCCCGAGTGAAGCGGGCTGGTGGATGAATGACAAAGCAAAGATATTCCTGGATAGTATGGAACTATCATGGATTCGCAGCGAAAACTGGAGCGCACGCACGATTAAGGGGCGTGGAAAGCTTGCAAATAGGCTTGCGAATCAGCGTATAGTTATGATTGGGCTCGGTAGCTTGGGCGCTTCTATTGCAGAACTGTTGACTCGTGCTGGGGCAACACAACTCACCTGTATCGATGGAAATGCTTTAGAAATGGGAAATCTTTGCCGTCATACTTTATGTATGACAGATCTTTATCAGTCCAAAAGTAAACTTGTAGCTAAAAGGTTAACGAATATTGACCCTAACATTCACACTAATTATGCAGAAAGGTATTTAGATATAGATGAAACTGGGGCATTAGTACCAGACTTGAGCAGTTTTGATATTATCATTGATTCCACTGGCGAGGATCAAGTATTGGCGTTATTATCTGCAACAGAGTGGAAGCGAAAAATTGTATTCTGCTCAAGTTCTGTTGGACTTGGTGCAAAACGACTGTATATTAATATTCAAAGGACAAAACTGCCTCACTTTGAAAATTTTCTTAATTTAGTCGAACCATATTTTCAAAAAGATTCCAATGATTTTAATCTAGATGCGCTTCCTCGGGATGGCATTGGCTGCTGGCATCCATTATTTCCTGCCAGGGCAGATGATATGTGGTTTGCCGCTTGTACCACAGTCAAGGCATTAGAAGCTTTTGTACAAAATTCAACAGAAAAAGGGATCTCATTAATCTATGAAACACAGACTGAAGATGGACTTTTTAATGGCCTGCGATTGATTGAGAAACAATATGAATATCGAGAAAATTGAGACTTTTAAATATTACGAGAGCTTTAATGGAAGCTATGGTGTTAAGTTGCCGGATCAGGAGCTAGAGTATATTCATAGTTTATGTATGAATTCATATCCTTATGAGACAGGCGGAATCCTCATCGGCAGATACTCTGATGATTTGAAATGGGCAGAAATAACCACTATAACAGGAGCTCCAGCAGAATCCAAGCAAACTTTGTGTTCATTCGTACGGAGTACGCGGGGCATTATTACGAAGCTAAAAAGAGCGTGGCAAAAGCAGCAATATTATTTAGGGGAGTGGCATTATCATCCCAATGCTTCTCCTGAGCCATCTGCACTAGATTTGAAAACAATGGTCAATTTATCTAAAGACGAAGACCTAGGATGTCCAGAACCAATTTTGTTGGTCATCGGAGGTAGCTCATCCAACTGGCTTCAGTATATTGGGGTATATGTAAAGGAACAAGAGATAGAACTCTATGAAATAAATAATAACTAATGCTACCATTATACTTTTTAGATCTATTTTTTTAGATCTAATGAATAAAGGCTCTCAAGCGACATCTATAATAGTCGCACAATACATGTTAAAAGCTATCACTGGCTGGTCTCGTTCCAGACCACATCCCCGGCGTCCACCGTGACAGCCTTCCCGGTCCCCACATTTTTGTCCTCAAAGGCGCCGGTGGTTGTCCCGGTCACAGTGTCCTCGCCCACAAGGTCTTTCTCCACCTTGAAGCTGACAGGCACATCGGTATTCTGGTCATAGGGCTTTGTCACAGTCCCGTCCACCACGGCGCTCACAGACTTCTTCGCCAGGGTGACGCCCTCAATGACGGCCTCGCCGCTCCCCATATTGCTGTCGCCGTGGAATTTCACGGTGAGGGTCAGGCCGGTACCGATGGGCGGCCTTTTGTCTGCGGTGTGGTAGGTCAGGGTGTAGACGCCATCCGCCTCCTGTACCTCGGTGTTCAGATTGTCCTCGCCATAGAACAGCTCCATGGCGGGCGCGTCATCCGCAAGCAGGGTCTGGTTGGCGGGCGGCGTGTTGTCCGGTTTGGGTGTGACAACAATGATTATGTCGTCGCCGTAGGTGAAGCCTTTTGTCTCCGTCTCGCCGTTCTTCACCGTTGTTTCCAGCGTGCTGCCGCTGCTCCTGGTGATGGAGCCGGTGGGCGGTTTTAGGAACGGTGATGTTGTACCACTGGCTGTCCCCAGTCCAGTTCGGTTCTCCGCTGATGGCTATGGTCTTGCCATCGCCCACGTCCTGGGTGTCGTAGGTGCCGGCCATGGTGCCGGTCACGCTGTCGCCGCTCTCCAGATCATTCACATTCAGGTTGAGCGTAATATCCGCATCGCCGTCATAGGGCTTAGTGATCGCGCCAACGATGGCGGCATCAACGGGCTTCTGGTTCAGCGTGATGTTTCCGGTCCAGGTCTGCGGGTTCAGGTTGCGGTCGCCGCCGAAGGAGATGGTGATTTGGTATGTGCCGATGGGCAGTTCCTTTTCCGTAGTCTGGTATTCCAGCACATACACGCCGTCCCCGTCCTCATCAGTGGCTTCGGTGATGACTTTGCCATTATAGATCAGCTCCACCGTGTTGGGCTCTGCGCTCAGGGCGTTGACTGCGGAGATGTCCGGCGTCACTTTGATTGTGATGGTATTGCCGTAGGTATATGCTTCCTCCATTTCCACCTTCAGCGAACTATCGCTCTTGGTGATGGAGCCAGTGAGATTATCCAGGATGCTTGTTTCGTACCACTTGGCGTCCTCTCCGGTGGTGTCCATTTTGACATCCCGAATGGGGATGTCATCCCCCACGTCCGCCTGCTCAAACTGGCCGGAGGCCGTGACGGTGATCTGGTCCCCCGCATTTACCTTATCTCCCGAAGCGATGCTCACGGGGATCGCAATGCCCGCAGTCTTATCGTAGACCTTGGAAATGTCGGCAACCTGGAGCTGGACCGGCTTCGGGGGGAGGGTCACATTTATGGTGGCGCTCTTTCCGGCCATGCTGCTGTTCCCGCCGTACTCCACGGTCAGGGTATGCTCGCCCAGTTCAAGTTTCTGATCGCCGGTGCGGTAGGTCAGGGTGTAGGCGCCGGACTGGTCTTTTTGGGCGGCGGCAAGCTCCACCTCGCCCCATTTCAGCACCGCCTGATCGGTTCCGGCGGCCAGGGCGTTGACAGCCGGGGGCTCTCCCGTGGGGGTAGGGGTGAACTCCACCACGATGGTATCGCCGTAGGTGAAGCTGGTGGCCGGCGTCTCTCTGTCTCTCTGTTCATAGCACTTGATTTCGCCCAAATCGCTCCCGCTCTGGGTGATCGTGCCGGTCACATTGGACGGGGCCGATACCTGATATCATCCCGCGTCCTTGCCGGTTACGGTCAAGCTGCCAAAGTTGATGGCGATTCCCGTCCCGGCTTCGGCGGTGGTGTATGCCGTGTTGGGAGCGGAAACATTCACCTCATCGCCGGTCAGGATCGCGCCTTCCCCAAAGGCCAGGGTAACGGCGGCGTTCTTTTCCCCATCGTAGAACTTGGTAATTTCATTCTCCACAACAGCGGTGACTGGCTTGGGGTTCAAGGTGACCGAAACATTGGCGGTGCTCTCTTTCAGATTACCGTTTCCGCCGTACACAACCTGCAGCTGGATGCTGTTTCCGGTGGGGATCTTCTGCCCGGCGGTCTCATAGGTCAGATAATATGTGCCGCCATACTCGGATACCGTTTCAGTGTCCAGCACAGCTTCCCCATAGAGAAGGGCAATCGTTTTTTGTTCCACAGACAGCGCGTTCGCCGCCCTGGGGGATGGCCCGACCACCTTCACAACAATCGTATCGCCGTAGGTGAATACGGTCTTTGTCGTATCGCTCTCTACGCTGTCCACCGTGGCGGCGGTGAATGTGCTGTCGTTTTGGGTGATCGCCCCCCTCACGTCTGCGGGGGCAATCACCTGATAGAAGCTCTTATCATTCCCATCAACCTGCAAGGTTCCCAGGTTGATGGCGATGCCGTTGCCAACATCCGTTTTTTCATAAGCCGCATCCGGAGCGGAGACCGTTACATCATCGCTGCTGTTGACCAGCGCGCCCTCCGCGAGCTTCAGTGTCACATGGGCCTTGGCGGTCTGGTCAAAGGGCTTGGTGATGGCTCCGTCCACCTCGGCCTGTACCTTCTTGGGATTCAGCGTGATGGAGCAGGCTGCGCTGCCTTCGTTCAGATCATCGCTGCCGCCGTATTTCACGGTGAGGATCTGTGCCTGTCCGGTGGCCTGGATCCCTTTCTCACTTGTCTTGTAGCTGATGGTAAAGCTCCCGTTGCCCGCAACCGCTACCGGATCGGTGAGCTGGGTGCCGCCCAGGAACAGCGCCGCCTGATTTTTTCCGGGCGCGGCCAGGGTGTTGGCCTGGGGCGCGGTGCCGGAAGCCTTGATCGTCCCGGAGACGGTGATGGTGTCGCCGTAGGTAAAGGTCGTTGTCTTAGTGCCTCCGTTGGTTACTTTCAATGTGCCGAGGTCTGCCGCGCCTTTATGGATGGTCAGTGTAAAAGTCTGCTGGTTCTTTGTAGTCGTCCCCTGGGGGGGTGGTAATTGTAACGGATGCGCTGGCTGCTTTTGTCGGCGTTCCGCTGATCGCCCCGGAACTCTTGTCCAGCGTCAAGTCATCCGGCAAGCCGTCAGCGGACCACTCGACAGTCGTTTCGCTCGTAGCCGAAAGGCTCTACCTGAATACCATCGCTGGCAGTCAGCGTACAGCCGTCCATCAAAACAAGATGGACAGTACCGGTAATCTGGATACGGCTATTGAAGGTCTGATCTGTTTTAAGCACATACAACCGTTCTCCCAGAACTCAGAATATGCCTGGGAGATAACCTCGGTATAATCACTGACACTTCCTGTTTTCCACTGTCCGTTCTCGTAATACCGATAGGACACAGCCTCGGCCAGCGCGTTTACCATCCCGTTAAAGCAGTCAAACAGGCTGTCAAAAAGCTCCGCGCCGGTGACGGTGGCCTTCTGATCGTCCGTCAGGGCCTCGTAGGCCTCATTGGCCGCTTGCAGCTTTTCATAAACCGCGTCCTGCTCCTCCCGCGTCATGGCCTGCAATTCTTCCAAAGTGGGCAGGGCGTCGATCAGCGCCTGCACCTGCTCCGGGGTAAGCGCCAGGGCGTTGGATGGGGGAACAGGCTGGGTTTCCTCCGTCACAGCTCCTGGTTCTCCGTTATCTTGCGGATTGCATATCTCACAGACATAGCCGCAGGGCGTACCCTCGGAATAACCGCACCCAGCGGTATGATCCGGGTGGTGTTCGCACAGGCCGCTTTCTTCTGTGGCAACACCGCTGCCCTGTACGCCCACGGCCAATGCCGGTTGCGGACAGAGGGAGATCAGCACCGCGCCGCAGAGCAGCCAGCTGAATAATCGTTTTCTGATTCGCATCATACGTTTCCTCATTGGTTCCCGCCTCCATACGGCTTTACCACACGTAGGGCTGATCCAACGGCCATTCCCTGCCAATGTCCGGCAGTTCCAGCGGCTGTTCACCCTCCATATAGTAGTAAATATCCAGCGCGTCCGGGTCACCGCCCTCGCCGGTAAATGCCATTTGCAGCGTCTTTTGGGTGCTGTCCAGAATGGTCTGCGCAAGCTGCTCCGCGCTGAACATAAAAAATTCCTCGTTCTGTGGTTCGGGCGGCCCGGTAAAGAGCGCGGAGCTGTCCGCAAAGCACACGCTCATGCCGCCTTTGCCGGTGGCCACATCTTCGGCAAGGGTCATATCCCAGCCGGTCAGGTCTCCAATCCCGGCAATCAATACCTCCGGGGTCAGGGAGCCTTCATAGGTCATCGGGTATTCCGTAAAGCCGCCGTCCCTTATGCCGATATAGAGAATGGCTTCGTTTGCGGCAGTGTCCGGTTGATCTGTTTCCGGCTGCGTGGTTTCTTCCTGCCCCGCTGATGCGGGCGGGCTGCTTTCCATTGGGCTGCTTTCACTCTGTCCGTGTGAACAGGCGGACAGGGTAAGCCCCAGAATGAGCAGCAGCGCGGCCATCCCATACCGTATCTTTTTTCGCTGTTTCATAGGGTATCCTCCTGTTGCTGTTTGGTGGTCTGTCAAAAAACGCAAAAGGGAAGCGGTCATCCATCCGGCCGGAATGGACAACTGCTTCCTCTGTTAAAGTGATATGTGGACAACACAAAAACAAGCAGATTTACCGCTGTCTGTCTGTCTGTCGTAAGTATATTGCGGCAAATCATGACTTGTCAATCCCCTTTTCCTCTTTTCTTCTGTATCATTTCCGTGCAGACGGAAGCCAGTTTCTTCTGCCGACATAGGGTGGTGCAGCTGACCTGCACCACCCTATGCTGTTTTACGGGGCCGCTCTGTCCGGCGGATCATGCGGTCAAGCTGTCTCCCGCACTCTCACCAGATATGCACACGCTCCTCCGGCGGCACGTACATCCCGTCGTCCGCATCGATCCCAAACACTTCATAGAATTTGTCCGTGCTTTGTAGCACACGGTCTACGCGGATGGCATCCGCGCTGTGGGTATCGCTTTCCGCGTAATACTGCACCGTTTCTCGTGAGGAAGTGGAGAGCCACAAATTCGCGTAGCTCTTATAAAACGCCTCAAAGTCAAACCCTTCCGTCTTTTCGCCCACAGCGGTCGCGCAGGCCATCGCACCCAGATCCGCAATGTTTTCCGTCAGGGTCAAAGCGCCGTCCATCACAATGCCGGGAGCCGCCTCCTGCCCGTCATAATAGGCAATGGTATCCTGGCACAGCGCGTCAAACGCCGCGGCGTCCGCTTCCGTCCACCAGTTCGCCGCGTTGCCTTGCTCATCGTACTGCGACCCGGAGGAATCAAAGGCGTGCGAGATCTCATGCGCGATCACCGTGCCGACCGTGCCAAGGTTTTCCTCATAGGCGGCGTCCTCGCTGTAGATCTCACCCTGCATGAACGCCGCCGGGAAGTTGATGGAATTGAACGAAGGCATGTAAAATGCGTTTACCGCCTGCGGCGTGGTGATCCACTGATCCTTATCCACCGGCGTCCCGAACAGCCGGACGTCTTCCATCTGGACCGCCCTGCTGATCTCGATCATATTGTCGAAATAGCTGCCGCCGTCGGCCGTGCTTTTGAGCTGCGCATTATCCATCGCGGATGTGATCGTATCATAGTCCGGCGCGCCCACGTTGATGCGCATATGGTCCAGTTTCAGGATGGCCTTTTCCTTGGTCTCCTCGCTCATCCATGTCAGGTTTTGGATCCGTTCCTTATATACCGCGATGATATCGTGCGTCATCTCAGTAATATCTTCCTTCATCTGCTCGGTGCAGTATTTTTCGGCATAGGCTTCACCGACATAGTCGTACAGATAATCCGAGACCCTGGTCGCCGCGACGGTCTCCAGCGGGGTGGAGCCGGAAATGCCAAATAATTCCTGCGTATAGGTAATGGTAGCTTCGCGGAAATCCTCGCCGAACATACCTGCGCCGTATTTCACCAAGCCTACTTTCAGATAGAGCTTGAGCATATCCAGATTTTCTTCCGTGAGGAGGCCGGATACGCATTCCATCAGCCCGACATCGCCAACGATCACTGTATCCGTCGGCTGGTAGCCCACTTTTTCATAGACTGCGTTGATGTCCACGGTGGGGAATTCCCTGCACAGGTCCTCATAACTGTACACGTTATAAATTTTCTCCAGGTCATACTGATCCGCCGGAGAAAGCGACGCGGCAGACAGTTTCGCATCAAAATTGAACACCGCCTGCGCATCCCGCGCGGCCTGCGCCTCATCCCAGCCGCACAGGGTCAGCAGCGTCGTAATGTATTTCAGGTATGCCTGCTTCTGTGTATCGTTCCCGCCGGTATAAGTCTGCTTTGACAGCGGCGCGGAGGCCGGCACCAGATTCATGGAGTAGACATTGCTGTCCAGCGAATCGATCCCTACCCCGAAGCCCACAAACAGCCCCAGCGCGAGCTCGGTTCCCCCCAGCAATTCCGTTGTCTGCAAATCCTCCAGGTTGTCGATGGCGTCAATGGCGGCAAGGTCCGGCTTGATCGGATCGTAGCCCGCCGCATTCCGCGCATCCATATCCATGATGTTATCGTACAGGATCTTGATCTTTTCCTGCGGGGAGCCGGGTTCCGGGTCGCTGTTGACGGCATCCGCGATCACCTCTGCGATTTGCTCATCCACAAGGTTGATCACATCATCAATCGTCCCCGCGCTGGACTGGCCGTCCTGGATGGTCAGGGTCTCCAGCTCGTCCTTGTTTACGGTGGAATAGAAGCTGTCTTTCAGATTGGTGCCGTACAGCGTGAATACGCGGTCGATCCACAGCTCCAGCTGCTGCTCCGTCACGGGTTCATCCGGGGAAAATTTCCCTGGCGCGGTCCCTTCCACGATCCCCGCTTCCAATGCAGGCTCCAGCTCCGCTTCTGCCCATTTCGGGATGTCGGTAAAATCCTCCCTGGGGATCGCCCGCCGCAGATTATTTCCCTTTAATTCCGGGAACCCGCCAAAGGCGCGGGTCAGCATGATCAGCGCTTCCGCACGGGTGACCGGCTGTTCCTCGTGCAGCTGCCCGTCTCCATATCCTTTGATAATGTCAGATTTCTGCGCATCCGGGCGGTAATCATCCGCAGCTGTCAGGAGCATTTCTACCGCCTCGCCGCGCGTTGCGTATTCCTCCTGCGCTGGTGCGGCCCATGCCGTGGTTGTTGTTACCATCACAGCGGCTAAAAACACCGCCAGCCATTGTCTTAGTCTCATCATCGTTCCTCCCTCTAAAAAATTTATTTGTACAGCACGACTGCTGATACAGACCGGACAGTTTCACCGACTCCGCCCACATGGCGCTGCATATCTACAATTTGCCGACCCTGTTTTTGCAGGTGTACTAAAACTGCGTTGGTCAGTACAGAAACTTTCTTCTGTGAAATGATCCCTACTTCAAACGCGCCTGCGTGGATCAGGCCGTCTGACGGCTGGATATTCATATCCTCGATTGCTTTTTCAAGCGTCCGCTCCATTTTTTCTTCCAACGTTTTATCTGAACCAAATAGGGCCATGCTTTCATCCCCTAATAATATATTTATTTGGCAACGCAAAACCAGACAGATCTACCTCTGTATGCCGTGAGTTTATTCCATCTCAACACGCCAGCCATTCCGTCCGGCGCACAGCTCCTTACGCCTACTACTATACCGAAACATTTTGCTGTTTCAAGAGAAATTACAAACATGGTCAATTTTCCTACAAACTTGGTAAGCTCGCACCCTTGACGGAAGGAGGAGTCCCCGTTACTCTTAAAATGGGAAATACATGAGACTGGAGGGCAGACTGGATGAGACGTTGGATCACGCGGGGCACGGCGACGATTATGGTTCTGCTCCTGTGCGGATTTTTCGCAGCGGCGCTGCGGTTCTTTACCCAGCCCATGACGGAACAAACTTTTGACCTGTCCGTGGAAACAGTCCGGTGGGAGGTCTATACCCAGGAGGGGCAGCGGCGGACAGACCTGCTGCCGGATGGGGACGCCGGCTATACGGGCCTCTCCGCGCCGGGGTAGACCTTTTACTTTTCCCGGATTTTGACCGAGGAGGTGGAAAGCCCCGTTTTATATGTGGATACGGTCAACCGCAGTGTGGCGGTGTTTCTGGACGGGGAGCGCCTCTACACGGACTGTCCGGAGCAATCCGGCAGGGTGGGAGAGCTGACGCTGCCCATGCTGGGCTGGGACCGGCTGGAGCCGTTGGAGATCTCCCTCCCCCGGACTATCTGGGCAAAACCCTGACCATCGCCCAGTCCACCGGCCTGGGGGAAAAGCAGATCCCGGAAATGGAACCTACGGTCTACCCTTCGCCGGTGTGGCTGAGCTGCGGCTACGCCTATGAGAGCAGGATCATCGCGGAGAGCTTCCAGACTGCCATCCCCGCGGCCCTCTGCTTTGTGCTGGGGCTTCTGCTCTCCGCCGCGTTTTTATGGTAGGGCTTCCGGGGCCGGTGGGATGTGGGACTGCTGATCTTCACTCTGGCGGCCTTTTCCCTCATGCTGGCCCGGTTGGGCAGCGCCAGCTTCCTGACCCACTACTTTCCCTTCCCGCAAACGGACGTCAACGCCCTGAGCCGTACCCTGTGCCTGACCGCCCTGCTGGTCTTCCTGGGAGAAAGGGGCAGCGGGCGGCTGCGCTGGCTTTTGTGGGGGGCGGCGGTCCACGGGGTCCTCGCCCTGCCAGGGCGGGCCTCCGCCGCCTCTGTCCTGACCTCCGTCTCGGAGTACGCCGGCCTGCTGGGCCTGCTAGCCGCCGCCGTCCTCTCCCTGGTCTGGAGAAAGCGGGGGAACGGCTTCTACCGCTTGTTCGCACCGCTGCTCCTGGCAGCCCTGGGACTGGGGGCGGCAGTCTGCGGCGTCCGCGCCGTGGCCGATCCCGCATGGGGGCGTGAGCTGATGTTCCATCTCCGGACCGGCTTCCAAAATGGCCTGCCCCGCTTCCTGCTGTGGTCGTGGTCCGCACTGACCATGGCCGCCGGCATCCTGGCCGCCTTCATGGACCTGTTCCGGCGGGAATCCCAGCGCCGCACCGAGGAGCGGCTTCTCCTCCAACGTGGGGAACTGATCCGGGAAAACTATGAAAATCTTCGGAAGCACAATGAGGAGATCCAGACTCTTCGCCACGACCTGCGGCATCATGTCACCGCCCTCCAGGGCCTGTGCCGGGAGGGAGATATGGAGGAAATTCAGAGGTACCTGGAGTCCCTCTCCCAGCGGCCCGAGCTGAACCGGATCAGCGGCTATACCGTCCACCCGGCGGTGGACGCCGTACTGACGGCTATGCTGGCCCGGGGCGCGGAGGCGGGGGTATGCGCCGAGGCAAAGGTGGATCTGCCGCCTGAGCTTCCCATCCCCAACAGCGACCTTTGCCCCCTGCTGATGAACTTGTTGGAAAACGCCCTGGAGGCCAACGAAAAAGCCCCCGAGGGGGCGGAAAAGTGGCTCCGGGTGACCCTGCACATCCGTAAATATCTGTATGTGGGTGTGGAGAATGCCCGGTTCGCCCCGGTGGACTTCGACCCGGAGGAGGGGCTGTACCGCTCTACCAAGTCCGGTGTCCTCCACGGTATGGGGCTCAAGTCCGCCCGGGCCACCGCCCGGAAGTATCACAGTGAGCTGGTCCTGAAAGCCGCCGAGGACTCCTTTTCCGCCAGTACCGCCCTGCTGCTGCCTGAGACAGAATCATAGAAAAACTCCGCTGCTTCCTTGTGGGATGCAGCGGAGTTTTCATTTCAGAGATTCCACATAGCGGGCCATAAGGTCGGGATAGTACCGGCGGCTGACGGGAATGGATTCGCCTGTGTCCAGTGTCAGGGTGTCCCGCTCCACCCGCGCCACGTGGCGCAGATTGACCAGATAGCTGAAATGGTTCAGGCAGAAGCCCTGCGTTTGAAAATCCTCTTTCAGCTTGGAAAGGGGGACGGCGTACTCGATCCGCCCTTCTTTGGTGTGGATGGCGGTCTTTCGTCCGGCGATCTCCAGATAGGTGATCTCATCCAGAGGAATGAGCCGACCGCCCACACGCAGCACCGGTCGTTTTTGCTGGATATGTCTTTGCCGCCAGTCCCAATCCAGAGCGGCGGCCAGCCGCGCCTCATCCACCGGCTTGAGCAGGTATTCCAGCGGGTAGGTGGGGAAGCTGTCCAGGGCGAAGCCGGGGTGGTCCGTGATGTAGATGATAGAGGCGCCCACTTGGTGCTCCCGCAGGAAGCGGGCCAGCTCCACGCCGTTGTCCCCGTCCAGCTGGATGTCCAGCAGCAGGAGCTGGTAGGCGTCCGGGTCTCCCGCCAGCCGCTCTATGAGCGGAGGGGCGGTGTGGAACACGTCGATGTCATAGTCCCGGCCCTGGACATGGCCTTTTCCCTCCAGCACACGGCAGGCGGCTGTTTTATTTTGTTCTGCGGTGCGCGGGTCATCTTCGCAAACGGCGATGCGGTACATGAGCTCACCTCTGGGTATGTGGATTTTCACCGTCATTATACCATGCCTGTTTCCCCATGACCAGCTATGTGGGGCGCCTTTTTCATACTTGAGGGAGTTCCGATTGTTTTTTTGTTTCATGTTCCGCAAATTCTGATCCGTGGGTTGAGGAAAAACGCCCCCGCCCTTTATCGTTCCCATGCGGTACTTGTAAAAGGCATGGGGGTGTTTTTGACCACAGTTTTAGCCACAGTGCGGTGTGGAATACATGGAAACAACGCCTCCAAAGAGTGACGGAAAGCAAATGAACCAGAGCGGAAACGGTAAAAAACAAACCGAAATTATACAAAAAACTTTTCTTCAACTCTTTGTATAGGCGATGTAGATTTTATACCGTTTACAGACTTCCGTCCCCCTTGTTTCCGCTAAGTTCACAGCCGTACTGATGGCCTTTTCCGTAGTACCAGCGGCCATAGCGATACCCGTAGTGGGGTGGACAGTTGGCGCAGTCGCCGTCACAGTGCCCATCATGCTTCTTTTTGCCCCTGCCGGCCAGCGCGGACCCCGCCGCGAAAGCAGCCAGCGCAGTGAATAGGCCCACTTTTTCTTTTTCGGGAGGATGTACTGGATCTGTTCGAGCTGTTCATAGGCAGCTGCCTCGTCATCGAACACGTCGATCTTCGCCTGCCGGGAGATTTTCTGGAAGGAGGCGCCGTCGATCGTCATGTAGATCTCTTCCAGCTGTTCCCGGTCAAAGGGCATGTCTGTCCGCTCCGCAATTTTACTCAGGACAGACTCCTCCACCGTGCCCACCATTTCCAGCACCTGCTCCGGCGTAAAGCGGACACCGGCGGCCAGCGCCTTTTCCAGAAACTTTGCGGAAAAGGCTTCATCTTGGAAGGCCAGCTCCTGCGCCACCTCCCATAGCTCATCCGCCGGTCCGTAGTCGGACAGACGGTAGGTGTAGTTCTTCTGGGTGCTGGGCGACCAGTCGTAGAAGCTTCCGTAGTAATCATCCCAGGTCATCTGTTTCATAGCTGATACCTCATGCGGATCTCTTACGGCTCCGTCTCATAGGGCCAGGTATTGATACCACCGAATTCATAGATGTTTGTGTAGCCCAAGTCAGCCAGAGCAGAGGACGCGGTCTTGCTGCGGTTTCCACTGCGGCAGTAGACCAGCACTGTGGAGTCCTTCTCAGGGATCACCTCGGCGGCGGTGGTTTCATCAATGGTTCCCACCGGCAGCAGCACGGCGCCGGGAATGTGGCCACTGTCATACTCGTCCTGTTCCCGCACATCCAGGATGATGACCTCCTGGCTGTCCATCATCTCTTTGGCCTCTTCTTGGGTGATCTGCTGATAGGCACCGTCGGCGGCATTCCCGCCGCAACCGGTCAGCAGCAGGAGGGAGAGCAGCAGAGGTAAAATTCGTTTCATTTGAGTTCCTCCAGAAGTCCGGCGGCAAAGGCTTTGTGGCCCTGCGCTGTAAAGTGTACGCCGTCATAGGCCAGGGAAATGTTCCACGTTCCGGCATCTGCAAAGCGGATGCCCATTCGCTCCGCCAGGACTTGACAGAGTTGGGCGAAGGCATGGGAGTCATCAATGAGCTGCAGATTGGGAACCCATGCTCCTAGAGTTACCGACGGCGGTGCGATCAGGAGGATCTTCTTTCGATCCAAGGATATGCCGGAGAGGAACCTCTCCAGCCTTTCAGCGGCTTGCTCCGGGCTCCGTCCCTGGAGCAGATCGTTAGTTCCTAGCATGATGATCAGCAGCTCTGTGTCAGCAGGGAAGGAAGGGGCAGAGGAGGGAATCTCCCGACCATTCTGTCCCATGTTACAGACAGTCCATCCAGTTTCTGTGGTTAGAATGTCCACCCATCGGCTGTCCGCATCATAGCGACCGCCGAAATAGCTCCGGGGATCATAGCCGTAGGTGTTGGAGTCACCAAAGCAGATGACCTTCATCATCCTATTTCCTTTCTCTACAGATGACATGTTTTAGATAGTTTGGATGTGTTTTATCCAATATCCAAGGTCACTTGATGGCTTTTAGTTTTCTCAGAATTACTTCATCTGCTGGGCAGAAGTCATATCCGTCGATTTCATCTACTTTGATCCAGCGGATATCATTATGCTCCAACTTTTGGGGAGTCCCTTCGCGAATAGACGCATTAAACAAGGTCAGGTGGACAGTCAGATCTGGATACTCGTGAACCACATCCATGAATACCTTTCCCACATCCGGTGTGATAGCAAGTTCCTCCTGACACTCGCGGATGAGCGCCTGCTCTTTTGTTTCACCGGGCTCTACCTTGCCGCCCACAAACTCCCACAGCAGCCCTCGAGCTTTATTAGCCGGACGCTGGCAAATCATGAACTTGTCCTGATCCCAGATCAGAGCTGCAACTACTTCTGTCATTTCTATCCCTCTTTAAGTTAATTTTCCATATTATTGTAGCACAAGTAATGTACCAAATAAATAATTCCATTGCTATTAATGCTTCTTAGGAAAGATGATTTGTTTTTCTTATAAATAGAAAAATTTTTATAATATAAACTTAAGGTTGTCGTTAGTATCCAACAGCAGTATAATGAATTATGACGAATTTTGGAAGTTTACGCAGACGAGGAGTGTGAAGCATGTTTGTTCCCAAAGCTGTATATGAGATACTAAAAGATTATCCTGACGGACTTACTGCAAAAAAAATTACAGAAGAAGTCATTGCTCGTGGTCTGCACCCACTTCCTGCAAAACAGCCTGTCAGCATTGTTACAAGAGCAATTCATCGTCATTGCATTGGTATAGATCGTACTTATTCTTGCCAAGATCGCTTTTTCTCTAAGTCTACAAACAAACAGGGGGATACGGTTTACAAAATAGCGGCGAACTATAGTACTACTACAACTGCTATTGCAGAGACTTTTGTTTTCCCACGACAGCAAATTGCTGCAATTAATTCTTCATCCACTGCGAGCGGCTCGAAAACACGAATAATGGATGCAGAAAACCAAACAGTTCGCGAGTTATTAGGAAAGTATTGCTTTTATGTACCAGCATATCAACGTAGCTACTCTTGGAAAAGTTCTCATATTGATGAATTCCTTGACGATATTTTTAATGTAATTCATTCGCCCAAAACAGATGCACGTCATTTTTTGGGTGCTATTACTATGGCTAAACGTGAGTCTCGACAGGATTCTGTTGACTTAATTGATGGCCAACAGCGCATAACTACTATTTTCATTTTTTTGTATGTTATTTTGGGGCAACTTAAATCAGAGCGTTTCGTAGATAAGGCAAAGTCTCGAGCTGATGAGTTATTTAGGAAACTTGTATATTTAAATGACGATGGAGAAATCAATGGAAGTCGTCTTATTTTAGGAGAGTTTAATAAGAAATTTTTTGATGAGTTTATTATAAAAGCGCACGATGCCTCAGATGAAGTCAGAGAAGATATCAAGAAAAAATATATAGAGAACTCCGAATTTAGTCAAAATCAAGCTATCTTTGATGCATATAATCGGATCAAACTTGCGGTAGAGGAACGACTGGATTGCTGTAAGTCAGAAGAAGATGCATACGAGTATCTAAAGGCACTTCATATGTGTGTCCTTGACCGAGTCGAGTTGGTCACAATGACAGTTGAAGAGGAAGCAGATGCTTTCCTGATTTTTGAGACACTTAATGATCGAGGTTTAGTTCTTAATGCGGTAGATCTAATAAAGAATAAATTATTCCAGACCTTTGCTACACATTCTCTGGATGAATTTGAGGTACTCAAAGATGAGTGGGAGCAAATGTGTGACAACATAGAGAACAAAGACGATTTAAAGAAGTATATACTTCATTACTGGAGAGCATTTAAAGGATATACTACCGCACAGGCACTTTATAAAACAAGTCGCGATTATATCAGTTCCAAAGGTTTTGAAGAAGCAAAAAAAATGGTTAAAGAGTTAAATGAGTATAGTGTTTACTATAATGGTTTTTGTAATCCGGGTGGAGATTATCCATGGAAAAGCAAAATCATTAAAGATACACTATATGATATGAACAAGATGCGCTATGATTTAGCTCATCCGATTTTACTGGCAGCATTAAGAAAATATCCACATGATGAGGTATCTTTTGAGAAAGTAGTTCAGCTATGTTTAAACTTTCTAATTCGGTATATAAGTGTGCTCAAGAATAAGCCAACTTCTATAGAGAAGGATATTAGTGCCTGGGCATGTGACCCGGAATTTAGTATTGAAATGCTGCGTGAGAAATTCCTTGAAAAAGCGCCTGATGCACAATTTAAAGCCGAATTACTAACTCTTTCTTTGCCATTTCAATCTCCACTTACGCATTATATGCTCTGTGTGTACGAGGCTGATGGATTTAATCGAAAAGAAATTTGGACCTCTTCCGGTCGAAGTGATAATACTGTTGAACATATTCTTCCGCGTACTATTAATCCTTTAACCTCGTCAGGAAAATATTGGATCGACCAGTTTGGTTCTATTGAAAATTGTGTTTTATATCAGGAACGTTTAGGAAATTACGCTTTTTTAACTAAGGCTGCCCAGTCAAAGGCCCTAAATAAAGATTTCCCTTCAAAAAAAGATGTGTATGAACATGATACCGATATGAAGCTGACGCAGGAGTTAGCGTCTGTCGAGAATTGGACACCAGATACAATTAATCAGCGACAAGAAAAAATGACTAATATATGCGTAAAGTCAATATCATTTTAAAAGTCCCCCAGTGGATTCAGCACTATAGAATATAGACAGGCGTCTTTGATGTGGCGGTATGACTTGCGCAACTTTTTATCCTCCGCACCCCCGCCCCTCTGATTTCCTGCTTATAAAGAGAAAAGAGGCTACGGCAAATACATCTGCCGTAGCCTCTCTTTATTCGAGATATACACTCGGATCAAAGTCCTCATCGCTATTTTCATAGTCAGTGCGCAAAATTGCAATGCCAGCGTCGGCGTACTCATTCATACGTTTTAAAAGGTCACTGCCATTATTGATTTCCGGGCAAAGGTGAGCAACCAATCCTTTGGCTACTGCAAAATTATCTTTGTCCACATTTCCCACCAAGCAAATGTCCAAACTTTTCGTCGCAGAATCTGGTGCGACACCAGCTCTCAGTGCAACCATGATCGCAAATGTGTATAGCTGATATTTTGTTGAAAAAATATGTTTTTCATCTACTAGGAGATCATAGAAAGGTCGGTTCTCAGATGTGGTTCGAATATGGGTAGAAGGATTTATTGAAAAGAATTCTTGTTCTGCCATTTTCAATATACCTCCTTGCTTGCAATCACCGTCTTGGGCCAGGTTTGATCACTGTGGTTTTCAAGCTTGTACACAGTCTTGACATAAGGCTTCAGCTCATTTTGATACTTCTCAGTCAGGTCACCGGTGGAGACCATAAAAATCACCTGCTTGCCCATATGTGGTAAAAAGCGAGTGATTGCAGCACGATGTTCATCCGAAAACAGGCCAAGGGGGTTATCAATGATAACCGGTGCGGCAAAGTTGGAGGAACGGTTCAAGCCAGCAATGTAAGAAAGGCTAATCACCTTAGACTGACCGGTTGAAGGATTCAGTGTGCGGCCGGGCTCAATCTGATAGGTTTCGCCGTTTGTAAGTTCGAGCAACAGACTATAATCCTTAGAAATCTTAATGCCTTTGTACTTTTTGGGAGCATTCGTAATTTTCAAGAAAACCTCAGTGGCGTACTTTTCCACAGAAGCACGTTTCTCTTCCAGAAGACGATTTCGATACTCACTGAAAACCTTTTCCAACGCGATTGTATTTTCTAATTTCTTCTGACACAAAGCTCCCTCTTTGTCCAGCTGACTAAGTTCCGCAAGTTTTTCCTCCAATTGAGCAAGTTTTTCTTGGTCTTGCTCTAATAGAACCAGTGTCCGCGTGCGACGCGTTTCTGCCTCCTGTTTTTTTGCCTCTGTGTTAGCAATGTTTTGGATGATGCGTTCTCCCGCTTCTTCATTAAAGGAACCAATATCTTTTCGTAGGTGCTCAAATTCTTCCCTTTTGGCAGAACGCTCCTTATCTTTTTTCCAGATCTCCTCGCACAGAGAAAAGTAGGCGGCACGTGTCTCAAATCCATGTGCTTGGTATTGCGCGCAGGTATTAAATAAGGTGTGACGCTCCTTTTCAACGAGAACGGCATCGTCTGTAATCAAATGATCGCGAATGAATGCCTGAATTTTTTCTTTATGGGAATCTGTCATTGGTTCGCCGCATATGCAGACAGGCTGCTCTATAAGACGAACCAGGTACTCTTTCACCGGCTCAGTGATGTGATATCCTGCCGGCTCGGCAGGAGTATCCTGCTGTATTTTTGCAAAAATAGAAGCTGCCAACATGAGGGTGGCATTCTTTTGAAAACACTCAGATTGTTCCCCTCTGACACGTTTCAAGTCTTCCGTGAGCTGCTTGATTTCTTCAGACAATTTCTGCTTTTGAGTGACCTTTTCAGAAATTTCTTTGAAATCCTTTAGTTTATCTTCATCCTTTTGAATCTGTTCGTTAGCAGCATTGATTTCTCGCTCATACTGCTCCAACAAGGCTTCCTGCTCAGCAACTTTCTGGTCCGCTTCTTCCTTTTGCTGCAAAATATCTTGATACTTATTTTGGGTATGAATCCAAGCATCCCGAATTTTCTCAAACTCTTTTTTCAGTAAGTGAAGATCTTCTACGGCATTGTCAATTTCTTTAATGCCAAGCACACGAGCAATGGCATCTTTATATTGACTTCCACTGGCTGTACTATAGTCGTTGATTTTTTCGCCGTCAAAGAAGAAGTACTGCGAGGCGTCTTCATGTACAAGGGAATTGATAAAGTCGGCTTTCTCATCTTCGTCACTGCTTAACGGAACACCATTTTTGATCAACTCCAACGTGCATTTAAAATCTTTGCTGCTTGGAGTGGCATCCAGTTTCCCACGCAAATCAATGGCACGAGAGATCTCAATCTTATCCTGGCCGTTTTCAATAAACAGAGAAACTTCAGTATGATAAGATTTCTCCGATTGCGCATTTACATTGATGAGATCTTTGAGATCATCACTGTCTTTAGGACCATATAAGCAGAATAAAATTGCTGAAAAAAAACAAGATTTTCCCACATCATTATCAGCATAAAGGATGCTGATGTTCCGTTCGCCCTCTATAGGGAAATCAAAGATACTTTCCCCATAGTAGGCGCGGTAGTTATTTATGCGAAGAGAATTGAAAATCATTGATCCGAACCCTCCTGCTCGCTCATCTCAGCAATAATCTGTCTGATAGGCCCACGAGTATGACGGCTTTTTTGATACACATGGTCTTTTTCTACCTGCAGAATTTCCTCTACGACTCTAGCATCAATATGATGTCCTTCAGCAACATTAACAAGCAATGGATCCATCGTTTAGCCGACCTCCTTAAAAATCATACGGGTTTAGCCTCCGCTGAGATAAAAACTGATCAAGTTTTTGACGTTCTTGAATTCCATTGATGGCGTCTTCTACCATTAAGTTGATTCGCCGATATTGTGCGTCAATCATGGACAATGCCAGACGGCGCTCATCATCATTGGTTCGGGCAGAAAGGATAGGATAGAGCAGATAGTCGTAAATCCAGGCAGATGTTTTTCCCGGGGCGACCCGAAGAACACGGCCTCTGCGTTGAATAAATTGACGTTCGGAGGTCGAAGAACTGATGAACACAGCAACATCACAAGCAGGGATATCGATACCTTCATCTAAGCATCCGACGGCCAGTAAAGTTTTACGGATTCCCTGCCGAAACTCCTTCAGAATCGTTGGACGTTCTTTTTGCGCGTCCAACTCACCAGTATATTTGAAATAGTATTTGCCCATGTGGTCTAACTCTTGTCCAATTTCATCCAAATGGTGCAAGTCATCCCCGTAAATAAGAACACGTGCAGTAGGAGGGATTTCATCAAAGATTGTCTGCAGAGTTTGCGCCTTTTGATCGTTTTTCTTGAGTAGTTTGGCACGGTCGCGGTAACGGCCTTCTATGCGTTGGCGCAATCTGAGTTGCGCCTTTTCGTTGCCCTCCTGTTCCAGTGTGTGCTGGAGCTGTAGGATTTCCCTTGAAAATGTTTTATACAATTCCCAATCATCTTCCGGCATCGCGCATGGGAGAATCCTGTATTGGTATTCTACCAAGTAGTGCTCACGTTGTGCATCCTTGATTGAGAATTCAAAAGTGTTTTGATGATAGAAATCCAAAATCTTTTCGGAGCCGATCTCATCAAAATTCCGGCGTGGAGTAGCACTAAGGCCAATGCGGTATGCTGGATTCAATTCCATCAAACACTGAGATTTTGGAGCACCCATATTGTGGACTTCGTCGCAGATCATGGCAAATTGTTCCGACTTCGCCAATCTCCACTTTGACATGTAGTAATCACCCTGCGCAGAGTCATAGGTAGAAATGACTACCACTTGTTCCGGGAAGCGTGCTTGTGTAAGGGATTTCAGTAGTTCTTTGTGTCCACGATAAGGAGATCCACACTTAATAATGGATACATCAGGATAAAACAAGCGAACATCTGCTTCCCACTGTTCTACAAGTTCCAGGCTGGGAACACAAATCAGAAGGAGTTTCCAGGTGTCAATTTGGCTAATCGCATACATGGCCGCTTTGGTTTTGCCAGAACCAGTTGCCATCATAAAAAGGCAGGAAAAGTCTTTTTGCAGAAAAGCGTTTTTAGCGTCTTCCTGGCAAGAACGTGGTTTGAAGTTGGGATGGATTCCGGCAGATATGCGATAGATGTAATCAATGGGATGTTCCGGTGCATTTTGAATTAACTTCAAGCGAGAGGCTTTGGGAAAGTCAAATGTTACAACATTCCCAGCGGTTCCATTCCACAACCTTTCAAAGCGCTGAATTTTCTGCTCTACACGAGATTGCAATATTGGAATCCAACTTTGGGAGACCTCAAAAGACTCCTCGTTGTTGATCCATCCTCCGAGTGTTTCGTTTACGGACCCTAAGAAGGAGATTGCATTTCCATCTGCATCCTTAAAGATGCCAAATTTTTCGTGAAATAATCGATATGCGTCTGGGGCCTTTGAATCCTTACGAAGGCATACTTTAATGTCCAACCGATTATTTTTGATAAGCCAGCAGAGATTCTTGATGTTGGAAATATTTAAATCAATGAGTTCCTGGGTAACAGGGGCAATTTTATCCTCTAACAATTGGCGAATATCATAGCCGAGGGCAATTTGGCGTTCATCTTCCGGGCTTACATTCACACTGCAGACAATGCGTATCCGCCCGCCGTTTTGAATAAAGGGATACAAACCATTAGTAATATAGCAAAAGATGGAGGAGTGAAAGTATCCGACAGCGCGGCAATATTCAACACTTTCTTCCATGCAGGGAACATAGAATTCTTTAATTAGATCATTTTCACCACTCCAGTAAGTATCTTGAAAAGACACTGTACGTAGACTCATGGCATTATCCCCTTCCAGAAGATTATATCATGACAGCTCTTTCAGAAACGCTTCCACCTGGTCAACGGTATTTTCCGTAGATAATGAAATGCGCAAAACCTTGGACACAGCATCTCCCTTACCGATTGCCTGCAAAACATGGGAAGGCATGCCAGCAGTGCAAGCAGACCCCGTAGAAACTGCAAATTTTGCACTAATTCGTTTCACAAAGCGCTCGTTGTCAAAATCGTCCAGGTTTACGATCAAGCTAATAACACCTGGAAGATGATGTTCTGAATCGCCTAAAAGTTCCAGACGTTCGTTGGATGCAATGATCTTTTTGGCTGCCTGTTCCAGTTCCTGAATGTAGGTCATCTGCTGCTGTTGGTTTGCAATGGCCAACTCGGCGGCTTTTCCAAAGCCAACAATGTTGTGAACCGCCAACGTACCAGCACGTAGACCGTGCTCTTGTTCACCGCCGTGCATAAAAGCACTCAGTGGAGGAAGACCATAATCATCTCCGCGAATATAAGCGGCCCCCACGCCCTTTGGCCCGTGGAACTTGTGAGCGGATAGGGAAAGAAAATCTACCTTTGTTTGTTCAACATTGATGGGCAGTTTCCCAGCGATTTGTGTGGCATCAGCATGAAGCAGCACGTGATGATTGTGTGCAACAGTAGACAAAGTGTCCATATCGTTTAGGGAACCAATTTCGTTGTTCGCCCATATAAAGGACGCCAAGGTGGTTGTGGGACGTATAGCCTGTTCAAACGACTCTGGGGTCACCTGGCCAAACTTGTTTACATCCAAGAAGGTGACCTCATAACCGCGATCCACTTTGGGGACCTTTCCAAATAGCGAAAAAGTTGCATCCTGGTTGGAATAAATATCACCGTTCAAAAAGCGACAAGTGTTCAATGTAGCGTGGTGCTCCACTTTGGATGTAATAATATGGTTGCCTTTTTTTTCGTAGTATTTTTTGTAGTCTGCCACACCTTTGATAATCATATTGCTACTTTCTGTGGAACCACAGGTGAATATAATTTCTTCCGGTTTGGCATGGATTAACTTAGCAACCCAGTTTCGGCTGTTTTCCACAGCATCAGCAGCATGGGCGGCCAGCAGATAGTACTTGCTGGAAGGATTCCCATACTCTTCTTGTAAATAAGGGCGCATCGCCTCAAACACTTCCTGAGCGATAGGGGATGTGGCACTGTTGTCAAAATAAATCATACGGTATCACCAACCCCAAGGGTTTCCAGCACATATTTATCCAGGTCGCCAGCGTGCTTATAGTGGGATTCCAAAAGAATCGCCCCACGATCTATATGGGCTTTGATATATTTGGGAAAGTATTCCTCATTGCTTAAATGACGACCTTCTGCCTGCTCAATTAGAACTTTGAAGTAATCGTCATATTCCCCAGTAATCGTTTGACGATTGAGTTCAAGTCCCTCGTTGTCACTATTGAACGATGTGATTTTGCCCTGTTCTTTTAAAGACCAGGCAATTGCATGCTTAACCAGTGTGTACGGCTTTAAAGAGGTGCTTTTTCCGATCTCCGCAAAAATTTGTTGCGTTTTTTGGGAAGTTTTTAGTTTAAAAATCATGCCTTTGTCCCCTTAAAATAACCCGGTTTTACGGAGGTGCATCCCTGCTCCACATTGTACTCAAGGAGATACTCGTGTGCAATGTGAGGCTGGATGATTGCGCGATATGAGCCCACCACCTCTTCGTCGGTGGAAAGAATGATGACCTGACCGCTGATGTTTGGGAAAAACACGGCGGAAATCTGTTCGCGGTGTTCTGTGTCGATTCGCGCAAAAGGCGTATCGATAATGAATGGAACAGCCTGATTAGATGTTTTGATGATCGCCCAGTACAGAGAGAGAATGAAGACCTGCTTTTCGCCTTTGGATAGCTGGTTGAGTTCCACGCGATTGTATAGTGGAAGTTCTATATCGTCCTGAAAAGAGATTTGATCCGTGACAATTTTTCCGGAAAAATACCGACGTAAATCATCGATAGAGTCATTTGTCAATAGATGTGCGGCTTCTTTAAGTCCAGCACTCCCCAGTCGTTTTTCTAAGGCATCCAACCCGATGTTGTTGGCTAAGAGGAGCAAGTCGCGCGTTATATAGGTCTGCTTCTTATATAGGTTTACGTTGAAATTATCATCCAGTTCAATAAGCTGTACAAAGTTTTCTTTGCGGATGATTTTATTAAACATCTCCAGTGTCAGGGATTCAATTTGGTGGAATTTCTCCTTCGTTACATCGGAAATCATGCGCTGCATAACTTGACTGATACGGCTGGTAAACTCATGTGCAGTACGGTCTTTTGCTTTGGCCAGCAATGCTTTGCGCAAGCGGTCAACCAGAGCCTTTTGATTGGTGATTGTTGTTCCCAATTCCGCAATTTGTTTGTCCAGAGTTTCCAGACTATCCTCGTAAGCAGCAATGCGTTCGGTAAGGAATTTCACTCTTTCAAAGTAAGCAGCGGCGTCCACAGAAGGTAATGCCTCTCGAATTTTTTTGCTGATCTCTTCGTATTTTTGAGAAGCTTTTTTCTTGTCTGCGATGGCTTTGATCAATTGAGGAGCTTCTGCTTCAGCAAAATGCTGTGTTCTGACAATGTCGCTGACAACCTGGCTTTCCTGTTCCTGCGATAGATCGTGGATGGAAGTAAAACATTCCAGAGGAAAAGCAGGCAACGCTTTTTCTGCAATTCCGTTGGAAATTGTCTGTGCCAATGCCGGAACCTGTGCAACATTACAAATAGACTCCTGTTCCAAGACATCCTGAATGGTCTGGAAATCCAGCAGATCACAGATGGTATGATACTGACGAACCGCTTGTTCATCTTTAAGCTGCTTATAGGCAACGGCGGCAAGATCTTTTGTAATGTAAAGCGGCATCATAGATTCTACAAACTCTCGGATTCGCTTCGCTTTATCACTCTTTACACGATCTTGCGTTGCGCGCTGTGCTTCAAGCCGCTCTTGTTCTTGTGTGGTCACCCCCCCAGAACGCTTAAACTGACGATCAAGAGATTCTTTTTCCTCCTGAGCAGAGAGCAGTTGCGCAGCTAACTGCTGCTTTTGCGATTCCAAGTCCGTGCTTCTGGTCGTATAAGCAGAGAGGTTGGCCTCTTCTTGCTCCACCAGTTTGGCAACCTCATCGTAATCTTCGTTACCTTCTTCTGCCCCAATATAGGAATCACAGAATTTCTGTATAATATTGAAAGTGTCGTAACCACTTAAAGTCAGAACCGCATTTTTGATATAGTTACTGTAGTTTCCTGTTGCAAAAAAATCACCAATTTCTTCGCCGTCGAAAAAGAAAAAATCAAACAGGTTGGGGGGGATGATTGAGAACAAATAATTCTGAAAAAAGTCCAGATTTTTGTCGGCAAGGAGCTGATGATCTTTATATACGGTATAGCTTTCCTGGAGACGTTTTTCGATAAAGGACCATTCGCGACGGATAGTATACAGCGTGTGTACACGATCCGTTGGCAGATCAATTTCTACTTCGACATAGGCCTTCACATTGTCAGACAAAAACGCATCGTGGTTAATTAACTCTTTGATCCGCGCGGTATAACGGTTGTTTTTGTCTTGAAAACGGAAACACTGGGGCCCATATAAAGCCAGTTTGATGGCGGTAAAAAAAGAGGTCTTGCCGGCACCGTTGTTTCCACCAATTAGAATAATATTTTGCTCATCGTGGGTATCCAAGGCGATCGTATTTTCCCCCACATAAGAGCTGAAATTATAGAGAGTCACTCTGTTGATCTTCATTCCGGGTTCCTTCCTGCACATTCACCAATTCAGCCTCCTGAAGCCATTGCTGCGTAACAGCTTTCCGGAGGGAGTCGCGAAGAATGCGGGTGTTAGAGAAAAATTTGGTTTTGTTTGTTCTAAAAATCATGCTCTTCATCAGGTCCATAGGAACCAAGAATTCATCCGCATATATTTCTAGTTTTTTACATGTTTCTTCATCAAAGACAGGATGCTTCAATTCATCCCAAGGCAAGCGTTCTCCCATCTCGTCGTAATAGAGGTTTACCAGTACACGGCAACTCAGATCCTGCTCTTCATCCCAAATGCGGTCAATCGCACGAAGCTCATCGATAGTGATAAGTTCATAGTTCATCTGCTTCTGTGTTTGCAGAAGACGACGCAAAATCATTTGGCGAGCCTCCCAGGTAAACGGGCCAAAGCCAAGCTGATTCTGGGAGGTGCGATATACGCTTCCATCACGGCGCTTTTTTTCACGATACTCAGGTACATCACGAATACTCATGAGCCATTTTCTGAATTCGGCCAGTGGAATCAATTCGCGGTGACCAGAGCGGATGAAACCATTCAAAGATCGATCTTCCTGCACAACCGTACAAATCCAGCACCCAAATCTAGACTGACCACAAGACTGCTGCTGATCGTCTTTGGAAGAATATCCTGCAAATGGGCACTCGCCACTGTCTGCATCGGAATACAATTCAATTAACTGAGAATTATCTCCCCCCCAAGCATTCTTTCGATTATTAGACATCAAAATGTCCCAGACATCGTCGGTAGATAAGGAAACGATAGGGGGATACACATAGGCTTCTTTGATTGTCTCGTGGCGATTCAAAAGCCGATCTGCCAATTCTCTGCCTTCGATGCGGCGCTTTCTGGCAGCGCTTTCGGCTTTACGCACGCCCAGAATAAAAACGATTTCTGTATGTTGTTCCTTAATGATATTTTCTACAAACTGTCCACTGGGCGCAATCTTCAAACGGTCGGTACACCAACGGAATGTGCCGTTTAGACGCGGTGTCGGAAAGCCTCTGCCAATTACATTGGACCAGAAAGAAGTGTCCGGATCTGGAATTACCTTATTAACAGAGAGTGGTAAATGATCCCGTTTGGCTGCTTCTCGCAATAATTGAAGCATGTTATCTAAGTAGATTTTAATCAGTGGGTTTTCCACAAGCGTATCCGAGGAGACGATATAGACTGTTTTGTGTCGTTCCTCGGGGCGTAAATTCTTCAGCATCTGGTATACCAAATGCACAACAACTGTAGAGTCTTTTCCGCCACTGTATCCAATAACCCAAGGGCGTTTATCAGATTTGTATACATACTTTATTTCTTCAAGTAGGCCCTCGACCAAAGGCTTCCCATTGTATTCTTTCATGTATGCCCTTTGCTCCCTTTAGAAGTCTTTGGGTCGTATGGGAACACGGATTAGATTTCTCATCACAGAGAAAGCAATATCCTTTCCAATACTACACCATTTTTTAGTATATCATTTTGCCGAAAAAAAATCCACCTTGTCAGGATGAAAAACTACACTTTCCCTCTGCACCATTAAATTAGTGAAAACCTCTTGCAATTCCTTTGGAATAGAGTTAACACAACACAAATACTTTTCAAAGGAAGTTACGAGGTGGAAGACATGGTTTTCAAAAATGAAGAAATAACCATAATTCGAGAATTTCAGTCCAGAAAGGAGGGCCTAAGGTACTTGCAAAAACTGCCTTTAGAGCATAAAATCGATCTTTCAAAAAACTTGATTTTAAACTGTATAGAAACCTTTGGCGATCAGCAAGTATACATTTCCTTTTCTGGAGGAAAAGATTCGACCGTTCTATCATCACTTGTGTGTAGCTTAAAACCGAATATTCTACATTTATTTTCGGATACGGGATGGGAATATCCAGAGACGATTTCTTTTGTTGAAGAAGAAAGGCGGAGAGGGAAAAATATTGTTTCCGTGTATCCGATTTGTAGAGATGGTTCTACATGGACATTTGAACGCATAGTCGCAACCTACGGGTACCCATTGTTCTCCAAAGCAATTGCCAATGGAATACGGACATACCGACACGCCAAAACGCCAATAACAAAACAACATGCATTGGATTATTTAGAGCATATGTATCCTCAAGCTTTGTCCTATTTGGATTACAATATTTCTGACCTGTGTTGTGAAAAGCTGAAGAAATCGCCTTTGAAGCGCATGGCAAGGCAGATGCAAATGCAATGTAGCATTATTGGAACGTTGGCAGAAGAAAGCCAAATTCGAAAAAGAGATTGGTTTACCTATGGTTCTAATATCTTTTTTCAAAAGAAAGATAACCAATGTCGACCATTATCTTTTTGGACAAACCAAGACATATGGAATTACATTAAACTTTACAAACTTACTGTTTCAGATCTATATAATCAAGGTTACCAACGAAATGGCTGCATGTACTGTGGATTTGGATTGTGTTCAGAAAAACGGAAATTTGGAGTTAACCGTTTTGAACGGCTGGCGCAGACACACCCGAAGCAATATGAGTATATGGTATCCCGCTGGGCATCACTTTTCAAGGAGTGTGGTATTCCCTATTGAAATTGTTTCTATTATAATATTTTATATATGCGTTAATTGGGCTTTCCCATGTTGAATCTTAATAATATTTATTTTGGTTTCTCTTCGGTAAATTGATCACCATTTGGCCACCGTGTTAAAAACCGTTCTCAAAGCTTGATAGAGAAGGCTTTGAGAACGGTTTGTTTTCATTATTGCATACAACACGCAGTTTTCACTACTCTTTTGCGCCTCCAGTTGCATGTCTAGTTTCTACGCTTCATAGGGCCAGGAGTTGATACCGCCAAATTCATAGATATTGGTGTAGCCCCGTATGACCAGCGTGGAGGATGTGGTCTTGCTACGTTTTTCATTGCGGCAGTAAACCAGTACTGTGGTATCCGTTTCAGGGAATACTTCAGCGGCAGGATCCTCGTTGATGGTACCCACTGGCAGCAGGGACAGTGCCGGGGATGTAGCAGCTATCATGGCCCCCCTGCTACCGTAAAAGCGCAAGAAGCTGTTCTGCCCGCTGATCAACGCTCAGCGCGGCAAAGTCAGCTTCCTGGGTGATGTTCTGAATGAGGTCTACGATTTGGTTGGCAAAACCAATCTGTGTGGAGAGATTCCCGCCGTTGTCCACCGCATTCTCCAGGCCCCTTTATCACATCTGCCAGGTACTGCGCTAGCACCTTGGAGGCCTCCGCCTTGTCAATGGGCGCAACGGATTTGCGAGCGTCTGGAATCTCTGAAATCTCGCGGTTCAAGGCAGTATTGATGACTTGTTCGTAAAGTCCGGGAGGCAGCATTATATTTCACTCCTCCTATCTGCTCTTTGCAGATGTATATTATGTTTAATATAATTTAAATTCCAAAATCCGACAAGAACTTATTGGAAAATATAAACAAAGCCGCCTGGCTTGGATGCAGCTTATTCCCATTATTGGGAAATCAGTTAAGCATTGCTCAATGAACAGGACTATTCTGTATGACACCCTCTGTCAAAATAGAAAGCGGATGATGCATGCTATGTACACCTTCTCAACTCAAGGCAAAACGATATCCATTTTCCCAGGTCTTGAAGGGACTGCGCCTATTATCTATCTCAACACCTTCTCTGACGAAGGCTGGAAGGTATATGAGGCTGCACAGGATGCTAGCTGCCCGCCGTTCACGCTGGTGGTCATCAGCAATCTGGATTGGAACCACGATATGGTTCCCTGGGACAGCCCACCTGCTTTTAAAAATGCTGACCCCTGTACCGGTGGCGCGGATGATTATTTGCAGCTCCTAACCGAGGAAATTATCCCAACGGCAGAGAAGAAAATTACCGGAGTCCCTCGCTGGCGTGGGATTGCAGGATACTCTCTGGCCGGGCTGTTTGCACTGTACAGCATTTACCAGACGGATTTGTTTTCCCGTGTGGGCAGCATGTCTGGATCTCTTTGGTTTCCCAGAATGAAGGAATACATCTTCTCCCATGAACCAAAGCGTCGGCCGGATCATATGTGCTTTTCCCTGGGAGATAAGGAGAACAAGACCAGGAACACGGTCCTTCAAAGTGTCCGACAGAACACGGAAGAGATTCATGCCTTCTACCAAAGCACGGGCATTGATACGGTACTCCAGATGAATCCGGGCAACCACTATAACCATGCCGCAGAACGCACAGCTGCCGGCATTGTTTGGATGTTAAACAGGTAAGAAGGGGGATTTGCTGTGGCAACGATTCGTTGTCCGCACTGCGGCAGTTCTGTGATGGTACGGGGAATTCGCTGGGAGTGCGGTTATTGCGGTGATTTTGGAGCGATTTCATCTCTTCAACCCTCGGAAAAGGCCAAGCTGGTGCATGCGGCTGCGCCTTCTGTTCGGCTCTCTATCACAGTGACGGATGCTTCCGATGAAGAAGATCCTCCACGTAGTTTCTCTCGCGCTGAACTGGAGGATATGGTGCGCCGGTGGGATTTTTCTGAGGATGAGTGGGCCTGCCGGGATCTGCTCATTGCGGCTTTTCCGGAAGCAGTGAGCCGCTGGACGGCAGAGGAACTGGAGAACATGGATACTCAGGATCTTCTGTCAGAGACCGGAGAGAAGAATCCGAAGGCAGCCATCGATATGATGAAGCTGCTGTTGGATACGGTGGGAGACAAGCTGCAGGAAAAGGAAGTTGCCTATCAGTTTTTGGGCTGGGACATGGATGGTCTCCTGCGGGATCAGTTTGTCCAGGGACCGCTGTTACAGCGGCTGAAAACCGACGACCATCTGTGCATACAGATCTTCCAGTGCGCCTGCTGGGACACCGGACAGAAGATGCTGTATGAGGCCTGCGACTGGTTTGATGAGCCAGAGCTGAAAAAGAAGCTGCAGGAGCTGGCAGAGAAGAACCCGTATTTTGATGGCTTTGATTGAACGTTTTACGTCTCAAAAAATTAGAAGAAATTACCATCCCGTTGAGGTAAAATTCCGCCGCCCTATTCTTTGATATAGCGCCGCAAGCTTTGAGCGATTGGGCTTCTGAAAATATGGCTTTCTTTTACCATGGAGCACGGGGAAAGGGAGGCGCTGAAAGCAGGAAAGACAACCTCTTGGAAACCTCCGTCGAGAGGTATTTTCAGAGCGGTCCAGTCTAAATTTGATTTCTCAAACATGAGCGTTAGCGTCGGTTGGTCAAGGGGCGTATATCCCGTTTGGATCTCGAGTCCAAATTCAATTTCCCGTATATCCGAGACTGAAGTGCTTTGGTTATTTGCCAGCGAAGACTCCCATAGTTTGATTTCCATGACCGCAAACTCTCCGTTTATCAGTTACGGGGTGTAGTATGAGCAATCAGTCATAAAACCATTTACTGAGAGAGAATCAGACGTATCTTTTATGGTGAGTGTCTTTCCACTGTTATTTTCCGCCAATAGGAGTACTTGCAAATTAGAACTGTAATCGGAAGGGGCCTCTGCCAGGGATTTTAGGACGATTTTCGGGCCGCTGCTGTTGTAGACCTCAATTCCCGTCGCATCGAAAGATGCGTTCACATCGAGGAAAACAATTTCTGTGGGAGTTTCCGCTGCAAGTCCTATACCGTCTGCATTGTGCTGTCCCAAAGAGAGACCGCACCTACCTGGGAGATAGCATATACATCGCAATAGGTGGGGGTCAGTACAGTTGATAGATCTACGTTCACAATGCAGCGCTTGTCGGGATTGATGGCGTCGCAGGACCAGATGGAGCTGTTCACCACCAGGCCGTTGATGGCAATAGCCAATGTGGACAGATACACCATGTTGTCCGAAGTGTTTTCCAGTTCCAGCAAAAGGGCCGTCTCACCGTTCCGGTTGGTGATGATACCACTGGAGAGCAGCTTTACACCGTTTTGATTATAAAAGGCATCTTGCGAAAAATAGCCTATTTCATGTCCATAGGTATTCACAGCAGCCTTGCTGGAAATCGTCTTCTGATAGTGGTCCGTACCATAGTCATGGGTCTCAAAGGCAGAGGCCTTGAGGTGCCGGGGACCTGAATAGGTGGTATTGTAGTCGCCATCTGTTATGCTGATGCCGATTTCATTATTAGAAACTGGTATAGTCATGACTCCGTGGACGTTTGTCTCACTGCACCTGACCACGCATTTTGCGCGATTATTGCAAAGTATGTTATGATGGCAGTGATTTGTACGGAGGTGACGATAGATTCAGACGCTGACATCGCATTCGTTTGCAATCTGATCGCAGACAATCTATAAGAGAAAGAGAGAAAATATTATGGTAGTACGATTGCAGAAAAAGCTCCGTTTATTGCGGCAGCTCTGGTCATGGCATTGCTGTCCTGGCTCGTCGTATCCGGATTTGTATCTTCCGCAGATTTTCACAAAGATACGCTAGCTGAGCTGGAAGAAAAACAGCCGACCGTGTTGGAACTGTCCGCTGCCTCGGTAGCTGCTTCGGCTGCCATCATCTTGATTCCGGGAGAGACGGCCACTCTGATTGCAGATAAGTTAGCTGATTTAAGCTCTCACTTTTGGCTGGTTCTCTGCGAGATCTTCCTGGAAAAATATTTGCTAACGATTATGGAAACTGTCACATTTTCTGCCTTGATCCCGATTTCCTGTATTTTGTACATCTCGAATGTCATATTTGACTGGAAGCGCCCGCGTCAGTTGGCGGTGAAACTTGCTGCATTTGAATTGCTAATTTTTTTGTTATTCCCTCCAGTGTCTGGCTTTCCAATGTGATATTTGGAGTTACGGAGAAAGTTGGAGAATTGTTCGATGATTTTATAGAGGTACTGGTTATTATGCTGGTCACCTATTGTGTCATTCCGGTTTTGGTATTGCTGTCCCTTATCTGGTTCGCAAAAATCTTTCTGGCTGTTGACTTCCCTGGGAGTTATCGTGGGATTCATAACGGCATAAAAGGTGCATTTTTCCGAAAGAAGCAGGAGGATACACAGAACATATAACATAAATAGTGGTTAAAGGAAGGAGTAAATAAGGATGGAAACCGTTTCGTCAAATCAGTCCACGCAGGCGGTGTTGGAGGTGATCGTAAACAATGCGATCCAAATTCCCGGAGTCAAGGTGGATCGACAAAAGTTTTTGGCTGAAACTTTTGCAAAAGAGAAGTTTGATATACAGCGGATCATTGATCTGGGCCCTATTGAGGCGGGCTGTGCCCGGGAAACACTTGCACACATGGCGGACAAGTTGATTTTTATGCGAACAGGTGCATCGTCTGCCGCTTCGTTTGCCATGGGCTCACCCGGCGGTCTTGCCATGGGGGCAACCATTCCTGCTGATACCCTGCAGTTTTTCGGAATGTCGCTACGCTTGTCGCAAGAACTTGCTTACTTATACGGGGCGCAGGACCTGTGGATAGACGGAGAGATCGATGATGAGGCGGTGCGAGGGCAGTTGATTCTATACTGCGGTGTTATGTTCGGCGTATCCGGAGCTGCTGCCGGCGTGCGAATTCTGTCTTCACAGATTGCCAAGACGACTTTAAAGAAGCTCCCGCAGAAGGCCCTGACAAAAACGCTGTGGTATCCCATTGTAAAGCAAATTGGAAAGCTGGTGGGCATTAAGGTCACCAAAAACACGGTTGCCAAAGGCGTTTCCAAAGCAATTCCAGTTGTGGGCGGCGTCATTTCCGGCGGATTGAACTTTGCCTCTATGCTGCCTATGGCAAAGCGGCTGGCGTCTTCTTTGGACAAGGCCAATTTCGATTATTCGGAAGAAGAGATCCTGGCCGACTATGAAGAGATCCGAGACATGGCCGACCAAGATTCCTCGGAGGAAGCTGCGGAAAAAACGTCTGTAAGGGATCGAGCAGCAAAAAGCGTGAAGGCGCTGGAAACCGGCCTCAGCGGTATATTTGCCAAGGAAAAACAAAGTAAACGGGAAGCCCCGGCTGAAACTGCCGCAGAGACAGGGGAAGATCTATTTGCAAAGATAGAAAAGCTGGCGAAACTGAAAGAGTTGGGGGCAATTACCCAAGAGGAATATGATGCAAAGAAGAATGAACTGCTTTCTCGGATTTAAGGTGCTGTCTGCCGCAGTGCAGTAAGAGTTGGACGATTTCCGCCGTGGCTTTGCCTGTGTGGCTAGAGTATTTCAAAATCCGGAAAAGATAGGCTCTCTGAAATGCAAATGTTTCAGAGGGCCTATTCTTTGATATAGCGATGCAAAAATTGATCCGTTTTCTCTCAAAAAAGTCTTGTACGTTTTTCAAGACAAGTGTCACTGTGGGTCAGGGATTCTGGCCGAAACTTTTCCGCTGACCACATGTAAGACCACAGACAAAGCTGGAATACGCGGAAACAGTGGAAACAAGAGAGCTGGAAAGCAACTGGATTGGAGTGAAAATGACTAAAAACTGCTAGAAACGACTATAAAAAATGCCGAGAACCTCTTTGGGAGCAAGATGCCGGGAGTTCGAGTCTCCCCACTCGGACCAAAATGTGTTGATAAAAAAGATGCACAGCAGAAATGCCGCACGAAAGTGCGGCATTTCTGCGTTTTTACAAAGAATGCTGGCTAAATAACAGGAAAAAGTCAAACTATTGAAAAACAGACCCCGTTTCCCCAAAATCACGCTCCAGAGAGATGCAAATGCGGCAATTTCAGCACTGAAGTGTTTCGAACTCTCCGGCTTTCCCGCACCTCCGAAGTTTTCCATTCGCAACGGTAAACTTTGGGGGCCTCTTTGCTTTTCAGAAGGGATCGGGCGCATGGTACTTATGCTGCGCTTGTTCGCCATTCTTTGTTGGTGTTGGTAATAGCTTTCACAATGCTTTCTGGGTATACTTGCGTTACCATCAAGGAAGGAGGCCAGTACAGAATGGCAGAGACGAAAAACCTATGCGCCCAGATCGACCTGGCCCTCCATACGAAGGTATGTGAGGAGCGGGAAAAAGCAGGCCAGACCACCAGCCAGTACATCACCCAACTGCTTATGGAATACTACGAGATGAAAGAAAATGGAGGGAAAAGCAGCATGGAGAATAAGGGAAACAGAACGATGGCATTTCAGATCTCAGAGGAACTCTTCCAGCGGATCAAGCGGTACCTGGAGCGGGAGAGCAAGCACCTGGGCCGTAAATATACGCAGCGGGAATTCGTTCTGGACCTGATCACCGAGGCACTGGACGCGGCAGAAGCGGTTGGGGAAGCCTCTGGAACCCGCCAAGAGGAAGGGGAGACCCTGGAATCGACACTGGCAGAGAACACCCCCGTAGAGGCGGAATCCGAACCGGAAAAGCCAGGGTATGATGCCGACTGGTCAACCGCCATCGGATGATGAACGAACCAAGCAGGAAAAGCTGTTCAGGACATCCGCTCAGACCGGATGTCCTGAGCAGCTTTTGTGCGTTGCTGCAAACCCAACAGGACTTGACAGGCATTTAAAATGTAGCATATAATGGATATGCCGCATGAATAGTCTCTCGCCTCACTGATTCTGACTTGGGTAAATATACCCACATTATGATATAGGCGACAAGGCAGATCATGCGGCATTTTTGCAACAAAATGGAGATGAGCTGTTATGGAGAACAATGTGGTTTCAGAATATCTGCTCGGCATTGAAATTGACGGCGTGAAACAGGGCGTGGTTAAGGTAGCAAATCCATCCCCCCAGACAATCGAACTTGATTTGGCATCGTTTGAGGTCTTAAAAGATGGGAAAACTCATCAGATTCGGCTGACGGAAGTGTCCGCCTAAAGAGTATGCGGTATAGGCATGGACGAACACTGAATGTTCGCTTAATGCCCAATATTCAACTATTAAATAAACAGAACAGCCCGGAGAGAGCTTTTTATAAAAGCTCTCTCCGGGCTGTTTTTGCTTTTGGGAGGTGAAGTATACGGAGACAAGAACAGATCATCGTTTTTCGGACACGGAAATGCAGATCGCCAGAGAGACGGATCTGCCGGACCTGCTGGAGCACCTGGGATACCAGGTCAGACAGATCGGCAGGTATCATACCACCAAGGAGATGGACAGCCTCCGCATCAGGAATCGACGCACGTGGTTTCGCTACTCTGACAAGACTGGCGGGGATGCCATTGCGTTTCTCCAGTGGTTCTGCGGCAAGAGTTTCCAAGAGGCGGTGAAGTGCCTGCTGGCCTACCATGGGCGGTCCAGGGATGCACCAGCCAGATCATCGCCACAAGCTCAGCCAAAGGAAGAACGCGCGCTGTTCATGCTTCCCCCCGCAAACGCAGATCACCGCCATGTATTTGCTTATCTTCGGAAGAGAGGTATCGCGCCGCAGGTGATTCGTGCTTTTCTCAGTTCCGGCCTGCTGTATGAGGACGCCCTGCACCATAACTGTGTATTTGTGGGCAGAGATGCTGAGGGAGTACCCAGATTCGCCAATCAGCGAGGAACGTATGATCAGAATGGACCCGGTTTCAAAGGAGATGTGTCTGGCAGCGACAAGAGCATTGGATTCCGCCTCCCCAGCAGACCGGACCTGGATTGGGCGCTGGTGTTTGAGGCACCCATCGACCTAATGAGCTACCTCACCCTGCACCGGCAGGTTACCAGCAACGCCGTCGCCCTGTGCGGCCTGTATGAAGGAGCCCTGGACACATACTTGCGGGACAACCCCGCCATCCGACAGATTGCCCTGTGCCTGGATGCGGATGGCCCTGGGCAGACGGCGGCGGAACAGTTCCAGACCAAGTACGAAAAGCTTGGGTACACCGTAAAAATCAAGAAGCCGCCCAGGGGGAAGGACTGGAACGAATACCTGCAGCAGCGCAGCTGGCAGAAAGAAAGGGGGGATGCCTGCCAAGGAGAGAGCAGATAAGGAAAACCAGGCCAGCTATCATCAAAACACGGAGGAATGACCATGAAACGAATCCTGACAACCCTTTTTACCCTGGCCATCATCATGGCCGGGAGTGTCCCTGCTCTGGCTGCCGGGGAAGAAACCTCTACCGGCCAGAGCGTCATCTTCTACCCCATCTCCGTGGAGGAGTACACCTATGGCGAGGCGGAGGAACCCCGCATCAACAAGGTCTATCAGCTGTCCCTGTCAGATGACCCCTCCGGCATTCCCACAGAGGACTTCGTGCGCAATGGCCGCCAGTACTATCTACTGGGCATGACTCGGAAAAATGAGGTGGGCGTGGACACCAAGCCTCACATTGAGACGGTCACCCAAGCCAGCAGCACCGACGATATGGAAACCATCCTGCAGCAGCTGAGCGCGGAGCTGGAGGTCACCACGGAGGACGGCTACACCGGGACCTTGCAGCTGGATCACACGACGGTCAAGGTGACCGTGGATGGCTACGCCACCAAGACCCAGGCTCTCTCTGCCAGCCGAAGCTATCCGAACTTGTCGGAGGCGGATGTCTCCCTCATTCCAAAAAGCATCGAGGAGAACGGAAAGACCCTGACCCTGGCGGATGTCCAATGGGACAGCACGGAACAGACAGACGGCGTGGGTGGGATCATCACCCGTTATACCGCTACCGCAAGCTACACCGGCACCAGCAGCTCCCGTTACGCCACAGGCTACACCGTGACTGCGGATTATACTGGCGAGGTGGCCAAGCCCAACTGTGATGTCGTGACCTACACAGCAATCTTCGGCAGCACGGAGGCACCAGAGGGAACCGCAAAGTCCTCTGTGAGCCTCTCTGCAATGAAGGTTCCCTTGCTGGCAGGCTGCGCGGCAATCGCTTTGACTGCCGGAGGTGTGTTTGTGTTCCAAAAGATTAAAAAGAGGAGATGAATACGCTTGAAACTGCGGGTTCTATTTCTGACCGCCATGCTGTGTGCACTTTGCATCAGCCAAGCCAGTGCTTTAGAATACACGATGGAAGCCCCGGACGATTACCTGTTCGCACGGCCCACAAGTGACGAAACAATCTATGAATGGGAGAATCCCAATGTGGACCGGAGCAAAAACACCGCTCTGATCCCGCCCACATTCAGCTCCCCGACCAGCTATCTTCCCGGATTGGGGACGCCTTTGACACCCAATCTGGTGCCTGGCGCTCTGGACGGCGGCCTGGTTGCACAGACGGGGCCTGTGAACTACCCGACGATCAGCGGCGGGGAGTCCTCAAATGGCTCTGCCGGCTCAGGTTACACTGAAGTCACCTCCGACCTTTATTACGCCAACGGCAGCCTGGGCACTCTGAAAATTCCGGCCATCGGCCTGAGCGTCAAGGTCTATGAGGGGACCGGCAGCGCCACACTGGCCAAGGGAGCGGGTCACTTCTCCAATACCAGCCTATGGAATGGGAATTGCTGCCTTGCGGCGCACAATCGTGGAACGAACAATTACTTTGGAAAAATCCACACCTTGGATTCTGGGGATACGATCACCTGGACCACGAGACTGGGCACCCGTACTTATGAAGTCGTGTCGGTGGAAAAGGTCCTGGAGACAGATACCAGTGGAACAGCTGCCACGTCAGATAACCGGCTGACATTATATACATGTGTGCGCGACCAGCGGGAATACCGCTGGATGGTGCAGGCTGTGGAGAAGTGACATGGACAGATACCATATTTATATACAGCTCATTTAGCCCCCGGCTCCGAGAATTTCTCGGCGCCGGGGGCTTTTTTTCTCGTTTCTGGAATGCTATCAAGCCATTTTCTAAAAGAGGAGGCTCTATGAGAAAACGAATTGCCACGTTACTGCTTACTTTGCTGACTATCCTGTCGCTCCTGCCCTCAGCGGCGATGGCGGCGGAATCCACCGGCGTGGGGATCACGCCGGTAACTAACCCCGACCTCTGGACCACTCGGCTCAACTCCAACGGGCAGACCTACTCCTACCGCCCGCCCACAGCAGCCGGGCGGCAGCTCTACTGCATGGACCTGGGCTACTCCTATCGCTACGGCACGGAGAGCTTTTTGAAGTCCTACACCTACCGCTCCGCCACCGGCGCGGACGCGGACGCCCTGTGGAATGATGCTGTTGCCGAGAGCGGCTTGGGGGAGATGGACGCCATCACCCGCGAAAATGTCAAGTGGATGATGAGCTACATTGCCGACTACACCGGCGAGATCCCTGGCAGCCTGTTCATGGCCTTGCAGACGTACATCTGGGACAACCAGAGCGATAAAAGCGCCGGCGGCGATCCCAGCGGCGACATCGACGCCGGAGGCTTTGCCAACGCTGATACCTACGACCAGTACGTTGAGTATTACAACTGGCTCTTGGGCCAGAAGGCCAATGAGGGTGCCGAATTCCAGCGGCAGATCGAGGAATATGCCGCCCAGGGCATCCACGCCTCTATCGTGGAGGACGAGGACTCCAAGTGGGCGGTGCTGGCCACCTCCAGCGTGTCCGGGCGACAGACGTTTTTTGCCTATCATTCTGACCGCAAGGTAGTAACGTCCGGAGAGCCTGGCGAGGACCCGGAGGAACCGTCTCCCCCCGCCGGGGACGGTGATATTACCTTCCAGAAGGTCATCGCCGGCACGGACCGGGGCCTGGATGGCGCGGTCTACAACATCTACTTGGATGGCCAGATTGTCGGCAGCGATGTGACCTCCGGCGGGGGCTACATCGAGGTCCACGATGTCACCGAGGGCCTGTGGTCCTTTGTGGAGCAGGGAGCTCCGTCAGGCTACGCTTTGGACCCGACGCCCCATAGCGTCTATGTCAGCGTCACCGACGGCGATAAGCAGTATACCGTCACCGCTGAGGATGAAGAGCTGCCCGGCATCAAGGTCATCAAGACCTCGGCTGCCGATGGCTCTCCCGTGGAAAACGCCGTCTACTCCATCAAGGGCGTCACTTGCGCCTTCAGCACCTCCGTCTCCACCGGGCCGGATGGGAGCGCCCTGGTGGAGGACCTCCCCGCCGGCGTTTATGTGGTCAAGGAGGAGTCCGTTCCGGAGCCGTTCGTGCGGACCGCCAGTGAGCAGACCATTGCCCTGCGGCCCGGCAAGATCAGCGAGGCACGATTTGAGGACTACACCCGGCCCGGATTGGAGATCGTCAAGCGGAATATTGCCGATGGCTCTCCCATCGAGGGAGTTACCTACCAGGTCCGACAGATCGACGGGGATTTCCAAGACACCGTGGTTACAGACAGCGAGGGCCGGGCCTTCCTGGAGGTGGACCCCGGCAGCTACGAAATTTCGGAGGTCAACGTACCATCCAACGTCATTATCAGTGAGATCCCCCAGACCATCTCTCTGGAAGCGGGCGTCACCCGGACGGTGCGCTTCTTCAACGCGGTCAAACCGTCGCTCACGGTCATCAAGCGGAATTCCATCACACAAGATCTGCTTGAAAACGCACGTTTCCATATCTATTATGCTTCGGACAATACCACCACTGGCGAAATCAATGACCTTGGGACGTACTACACGGACTCCTCGGGCCGCATCACCTTAACCGATATCAATAGGGGCTGGTACAAGGTCGTCGAGGAGGAGAGTCCGACGGGATTCTCCATCCAGGATGATGGTGTTTACGAGTTCTATCTGGAGGCCGGTGCCAGCAAAGAGCTGGTCGTGGACAACACACCCCTGTCGGCACTGGTGGTCTACAAATACGACAGCCGGACGGGAGCCCCGCTGGAGGGGGCTCGTTTCGAGCTGCGCTACCTCAGCGGCGAGACCTCCGGCACAGAGGGGACGGTCATTGGCGAATATGAGACCTCGAAAAATGGCTCCTTCACAGTCACAGGGCTGAAAGAGGGCACCTATATCGTCCAGGAACTGGAAAGCCCGGACGGCCACCTCATTGACTCCGAGCCCCAAACCGTCTACATCTCCGGTAAGGAGCAGGATGTGGTCACCCTGCGGTTCGGCAACGCCCCGCTGGGTAGTCTTTTAATTACCAAGGTCAGCGATGACGAGAAGCAGGAACCGCTCTCCGATGTAGAGTTCCTGCTGACAGACAGCTCCGGCAACTTCATCGGCACGAACAATGGCCGCTATGTGACCAACAGCGCGGGCGAGATTCTGGTGGAGGGACTCACCCCCGGCACCACAGTGGTTGCGCGGGAGGTACGGGCCAAGCCCGGCTACCTGCTGGATGACAGCCCCCAGTACGCCCTGATCCGCAGCGGCGAGACGGTGGGCCTGGAGTTCCGCAACGCCCCTGCGGGCAATTTGGTCATTGTCAAGCGGAGCAGCGCCGGCACCCATGAGCCGCTGGAGGGGGTGGAGTTCAAGATCACCTATGCGGATGGGGCCTATGTCCCGGATGAAAACGGCCAGCTCTCCTCCAACGGCCTCTACTATACGGACCGGGAGGGAAAAATCACCCTTTCAGGGGTAGTTGGGACTATCGTAGCAACGGAAACGGCCTCGATTCCAGGGTACACCATCGACGAGGCCACCCGGACCCAGACGGTGGTGGTCCACCCCAACGACACCCAGACGTTGTATGTGTACAATGAGCCAGAGACGACCCTCGTCCTGGAAAAGTTCATCAAAGGCACAGACCGGGAGCCGTTGGCCGGCGTGG
>JABLTR010045746.1_pt1 | contig 61371 bp, 53 predicted proteins | sample 7160071 | NCBI WGS metagenome assembly JABLTR01 (sample SAMN14651230, study PRJNA627086) | human gut metagenome | isolation source: feces | host: Homo sapiens | reverse complement strand
TTGACCCTGGCCACCAGCTCCAAAGGGAAAAATGGCTTTGTTATATAATCATCCGCACCTATGGTAAGGCCCATTATCCTGTCTATCTCCTCACCCTTTGCCGTCAGCATTATGACGGGATAATTATATTTTTCCCTTATTTTTTTACATATCTCAAGGCCGTTTATGTCCGGAAGCATCACATCCAGCACAGCCAGGTCCAGTTCCTCTTTTTCTATGCATTTAAGCGCCTCAGCGGCATTATAAAACTTATATACCTCATACCCCTCGGTTTTTAAATAAAGTTCCACAAGGTCAGCTATCTCAGCTTCATCATCGACAACAAGTATTTTTTCCTGCATGATACCCCTCCTAGATATTTCTCTGCAGTTTAAAGCTTAGCAGATAATCCTCCGCCTTTCAGCAACTTATTCATAAGAAAATATTAAGAATTTCCTAAGAAAATTTATTTTACATGGGAAATTCCTATTTTATGGCATAAAAAAAGATGCCGGCGCATCTGCGCCGGCACCTTAATGTCCGTTACATAATATCGATGTTTGTGCTTCCGGGAAGCTGTTTATAATCAGCCTTGGGCATTGAAATTCTCAGGATGCCGTCTTCATATTTAGCTGATATATCAGCGGGTTTGATATCGCCCACATAGAATGAACGGCTGCAGGAACCTGAATAACGCTCCTGACGGATGTATCTGCCGTTTTTGTTTTCTTCTTTCTTATCCAGTCCCTTCTCAGCACTGATGGTCAAATAACCGTCCTTAAGATCAACTTTGATCTCGTTTTTGCTGAATCCGGGAAGGTCAACATCAATCTCATAGGTATTGTCTGTTTCCCTGATATCTGTTTTCATAAGGTTTTTAGCATGTTTGCCATATATGGGATTGTGTCCGCCAAAGCTGGGGATCATATCAAAATCGTTGTTAAAGAAATCATCAAATAAGTTTTCGCCAAAAATTCTAGGTAACATAAGTCATTCCTCCATTCGTTATACATATCTTATGCCCCTGTGAGGGATCTCTTTTTATCTTTTTATATTTTTTATATTTATCTCTTTTGAGCTCCTCTCTTTTGGAACAATTATGTTATAGCACTGTTTGTTAGCACTGTCAACAGGTGAGTGCTAATATTTACATAACAAATACATTTTGTTAACATTTCGTTCATATTTGACCTGCCGATATTGATAAAAAATAGAGGCCCTGCTGGAGAAAATCCCGAATTTCCGGCATTTTTAAGCTTACTTAAAATAAATATAATTTTCAAAAAAATATATGAATTTTCCGTTTTATTTTTTTACAATCTCTATGAATTTGTCTATATGATCCCAAAAACCCCGGCTGCAGGGTATCCACAGGGGCATTTTATGGTCCACTTAATGGATATTGCCCTAATGTATGGTTGTATTTCAGGCCATATATCCATGGTAAGGAACCATTTTCCCTTCTGATAACAGCTGTTTAATACCTTTATGTCGATCTTCATATTATTATATGTACTTTCTCCTGCCGTTTTCCCCGTAAGCCTGACATAAACTATAAGTTTCTATAGTGTTATATATTTTACAGTTTCTTGTCTGCACTTTTAGAGTTATAATTTAACTATATAAATGTAGATCACAGCTGGCTGCAGCCAGCCTGACTTTGATGACCCATATAAAAACAGCAGGCCTTTTGAGCTTCAGCAGTATTCGATCAATATAAGGAGGTATTATACCAGTGGGATTTTTAGGTGAAGATATTAAAAAACTCGGTTTTGGACTTATGAGACTGCCTCAGAAGGACGGAGCCATAGATGTGGAAGAGACAAAAAAGATGGTGGACCTGTTCCTCGAGGCTGGTTTCACATACTTTGATACAGCCTGGGCCTATGCGGGAAGCGAGGACGCCATACGCCAGGCACTTGTGGAAAGATACCCCAGGGAAAGCTATCAGCTGGCCACAAAAAACGCTGCCTGGGTAAACTGCAAGACCAAGGAAGATGCCCAGTCACAGTTTGATGTGTCCCTTAAGCAGACAGGAGCCGGATATTTTGACTTTTATCTCCTTCACAATTTAGGAGAGAACCGCACCCATTATTTTGATGATTTCGATATTTGGGAATTCGTAAAGGAAAAGAAGGCTGAAGGCCTCATAAAGCATATCGGTTTTTCATTCCATTCTACACCCGAGGAACTGGAGGAAATACTCAAAAAGCATCCCGAAGCTGAATTCGTACAGCTCCAGATAAACTATGCTGACTGGGATTATCCCGCAGTACAGTCCCGTCTGTGCTATGAGATGGCAAGAAAATATAACAAGCCAATAATAATCATGGAGCCGGTCAAGGGCGGCATGCTCGCTACTCCTCCGGAATCCGTTAAAAATATACTCCTTTCAGCTGAACCTGAAATGTCCGTGGCTTCCTGGGCCGTACGTTTTGCTGCTGGCCTGGATGGTATAATCACTGTACTTTCCGGTATGAGCAGTGTAGAGCAGATGAAGGACAATATCTTATATATGAAGGACTTTACCGGCCTTACGGATAAGGAAAAGGAAGTTATCAAGGCTGCCCAGAAGGAACTCAGCGGCATCCCCCTTATCCCCTGCACCACCTGCAACTACTGTGCTAAGGTATGCCCCAAAAATATAGGTATTTCCGGTACATTTACAGCGGTCAATTACTATACTCTTTATAACAATTTTGCAGCAGCTGCCCATTATGAGGATTTCTATGTAAAGGGCTATGGCCAGGGCAGAGCCGGTGACTGCATAAAGTGCGGAAAATGCGAGGAGGCCTGTCCTCAGCACATATCCATAAGACAGGAACTTGAAAGGGCTGCAAAGCTGTTTAAATAATACTTGCATATCCAATAATATAAAGGACAGGATGATTCCTGTCCTTTTTGATCGTCACCCATTGAGCACAAGGTTTATATAATATTTATCGATAAATATTTATTGATTTTCGATATATTATATATTAAAATCATATATAATATATGTGAGGTGATATTATGAGGAACAAAACCATAATGTTTCTGCGGCTTGCCATAATACTGGTATCTGCCGTGATCTTTGTGATATGTGCATTTATGTTTTATTATGTTTTGAATAATCCTGTAAATCCTAAGTACGCTGCATCGCTCTACCCCATAATAACAGGGCTGTTCCTAACGACCATACCATTTTATACGGCATTATATAAGGCAATGAAGCTTCTGGGATATATCGATAAAAACCAGGCATTCACATCAACTTCTGTCAGGTCAGTAAAAAATATAAAGATATGTGCCGGATGCATAAGTATTTTATATATGTCCATGATGCCATTCATATTCATACTGGCGGATACGGATGATGCCCCGGGAGCAATACTTATGGGCCTTGTACCCATATTCATATCAGCGGTCATCTGTGTGGGCGCCTATGTATTTCAAAAGCTCCTTCAGCAGGCAGTTGATATTAAAAATGAAAATGACCTGACCATATGAGGTGAAAAAATGTCAGTAATAGTAAATATAGATGTTCTTCTGGCTCAAAGGAAGATGACCCTTACGGAATTATCCGAAAAGGTCGGCATAACCATGGCCAATCTTTCCATACTTAAAAACGGCAGAGCGAAAGCCATACGGTTTTCAACACTGGATGCCCTCTGCCGTGCCCTGGAATGTCAGCCGGGCGACATACTGGAATATAAAGAATAATTTAAAAAAAGGTCTATACAGACCTTTTTTATTTTTATTTGATTTCTCCCATGGACTTTATCATGTCCTGTTCAGTTATTTTTCTTATGACCCTGCATGGATTTCCAGCTGCTATGACACCCGAGGGTATATCCTTTACCACCACGCTGCCGGCACCTATGATGCTGCCCTTTCCGATGGTGACTCCTCCACATACAGTGGCGTTTGCTCCTATCCATACATCATCTTCTAATGTTATTGGTTTTGATGTGCCTATGCCCTGGGCCCTCTGTTCCGGAAGTATAGCATGTCCTGAACAGGCAAGACACACACCGGGAGCTATATAGGCATTAACTCCGATGTTTATGGGTGAAGTATCCAGAAATACGCAGTTATAGTTTATGACCGCCAGACCATGGGTGTGGATATTGAACCCATAGTCACATCTGAATGAAGGCTCTATGAATGTCAGGGGATGGCAGGTGCCAAAAAGCTCCTTTAATATGCTGCTTCGTTTTTCCCCATCGGATGGTCCTGTCAGGTTGTATTCTCTGCAAAGCTCCTTTGCCTTTATCTGAAGGTTTGAGGGCATATCCGTATGCATTGAGCAGTATCCTGTATTTTTTCTCATTATTTCATTGAAATACATAAAAATTACCTCTGTTTTTTATTTTTACCCATTGTAACATATATTTTTTTATTTTTCAGCCCTTCAATCGCGGATGTCTGACTATGGTTAATATTATAAACTGTGCTTAAATCAATACATTTCCTTTTTATACACAAATAATTTTTAACAATTATCACAATCAAAAAAATATATTGTATATATTTCCATACAAAGCATACCAAATTATCACTTTTAACAAGAATTTATTACATATATACAATAAAATACTTCCATAACGCCGATTATCATTGGATTTCAGGACAAAATATGCTATAATACAACGGCAACAAAAGAATTGAATAGGAGGATTTTTATTATGAGTCAGAAGCAATGGGCAAGCCGTGTAGGCTTTCTCCTGGCTGCTGCGGGTTCTGCCATAGGACTGGGAAACCTGTGGAAATTTCCGTATCTGATGGGCCGTAACGGAGGCTTTACATTCCTTATAACCTATCTGATATTCGTACTTATTTTAGGTATACCCGTAATGATGCTCGAAATGAGCCTCGGCCGCTATACAGGAAGAGACCCCGTACAGAGTTACAAAATCGTTCATCCCAAGGCAAAAATCGTTGGTATATTCGGTGTCCTGGCACCTTTTATCATCCTCAGTTATTACAGCGTCATAGGCGGCTGGATAATTAAATATATCATCAGCTACATCACCACTTTCTCGGCGCCTGCTGATTTCGCTACTTTTATCGCAAGTCCTGAGACTGTTGTATGGCATCTTATTTTTATGATAATGACAATAGCCATCTGCTTTATGGGAGTAAGCGGAATAGAAAAAGCCAGCAAATTTATGATGCCTGCTCTTTTTGTTCTTCTTATCGTTGTAGTTATTCGTTCAATTACCCTTGATGGAGCATCTGAAGGTTTAAGATTCATATTTGAGCCCAAGGGAGGATTTACTCTCTCAAGCATTAACGCGGCTCTCGGACAGGTATTCTATTCCCTCAGCCTCTGTATGGGAATCACCATTACCTACGGAAGCTACCTCTCCAAAAAGGAAAACATAGAAAAAAGCTGCGGCATCGTAGCCGGTATGGATACAGCCCTTGCTCTCCTTGCCGGAGTTGCTATTTTCCCTGCTGTATTCGTGTTCGGTCTTGAACCCGGACAGGGCCCCGGACTTATTTTCGGAACACTGCCTAAGGTATTTGATTCAATGATCGGCGGTCCGGTATTTGCCATAGCATTCTTTGTTCTTGTATTCTTTGCGGCAATCACCAGCGCAATCGCTCTTCTTGAGGTAGTTGTATCATTCACCATAGACTCATGGGGATGGGAACGTAAAAAATCAGTTATAATTGTTGGTATCGTTGAGTTTCTTCTTGGTATACCCAGTGCCCTTTCCTTTGGTGTTCTGGGAGACGTCACCATACTCAACTACTCAGTATTTGATTTCATCGGAATGATAACCGACAACATCCTTCTTCCCATCGGCGGAATACTTATGTGTATATTCGTAGCTTGGAAGTTCGATATCAATAAGCTTGCCGATGAAATAGAACAGGGAAGCAGCGGATTTAAAATAAGAAAATTATGGATAGGCTGTATCAAATATATAGCTCCCGTACTTCTTATAATCGTTACTGTTTCAGGTTTCTTAAGTATATATACTACTGTAAGCGCATAAAACAGCGGTCATATAAAAGGACATCATAAACTGATGTCCTTTTTATTTTGCCTTCGCACCTATTTATTAAAAATCATGGGTAATTCCTACGATTTAGTTAACAATTTTATACATTTCTCACATTCTATGGACACCCACTCTAAAAAGTAATATATTTATGGCATATAGGGAGGTGATATTATGAAAAAAATATTGAGGGACATTCTCGCCCTGTTCATAATACTTCTTATGTGTATCACGCCATTATTTCCATCATACGCCAATGATATAAGCGGAGGTATATACTGCCCTGTCCTTACATACCATCGCCTGACCACCGATCCTTCCCAGGTCACTGACTGGACGGTCACAGCCGAAAGGTTTGAAAAGGATATTAAGACACTTCTTGACAAGGGATATACCCCCATATTTTCTTCCGATCTCATAAGGAGTGACAAAGTCATCGGGCTAATACCGGAAAATCCTGTAATAATCCAGTTTGATGACGGATATTCTTCAGTATACGATCTTGCCTTTCCCATACTTAAAAAGTATAACGTAAAGGCTGAGGTATATATCATAACCGACTATACCTTTGAAAAGCCCACGGAAAACAAGGGAAACACATTCTTAGGCTGGGAACAGCTCTCTCAGATGGAAGCCTCAGGCCTGGTAAAGACCGGGCTCCATGGCAAAAACCATCTGCCTGTAACAGAACTTGGCTCAAATGAAGTACTAAAGTCGGATTTCAATGCCGCCTGGAACACCATAGACAGCCGTCTTGGCAGCCATAAACACTGCTATGTATATCCCCGAGGAACATTCACTAAAGATACCATGGATATGCTGAGCAAAAACGGTGCCGCCGTACAGTTCGTATGGATATGGGATATGAAGCCCTCATATATGGGAAAAGCTGTCGGACGTGTGAACGTCAGCGGTAACGGCGACATACTAAAGGCCCTGGATACATATAAACATTTTTATGATCTCAGATGTAAAAGCTGATATATTAAAAGGCACCCAAAAAGGGTGCCTTTTTATTTTCATCCCCATTCTTCACCCATTTATCCACCATAATCTGTTGACACAAAAAAATATTGATGTTAGACTGAATATGCATCATAGATGCTTCGTTTTATACATTACCGCCAACAAGTGTATGACTTGCTGGCGTTTTTTATAGTAAGGGGGATATTCATGCAGCAGGACACATTTCTTGAAGGGCGTATACTTCCGCCTCTTATAAAATTTTCACTTCCGCTTATGCTCTCACTTATATTACAGGCTCTTTATGGCGGCGTAGACCTGGCGGTGGTGGGAAAGTTTTCTGAGACTTCCAGCGTTTCAGCCGTAGCCACCGGAAGCCAGGTAATGCAGACGGCCACCGTCATAGTAACGGGCCTTACCATGGGTGTTACTGTACTTTTGGGACAGGCAACGGGTGCCGGTGACAAAAAACGTGCCGAGGGCGTAGCAGCCGGACAGATAAAACTTTTCACCTTTGCCGCTGTCTTGCTTACAGCTGTTATGGAGCTCTTCGCCAGGAGAGCGGCCATCATCATGAACGTTCCTTCGGAGGCTTTGGAAGAAACGGTCAAATATATCCAGATATGTTCCGGCGGCATGGTGTTCATAACTGCATATAATGCCATCAGCGGTGTTTTCAGGGGCATAGGAAACTCCAGATCACCCTTTATATTCGTCTCCATCGCCTGTGTAGCAAATATAATTGGAGACCTTATACTTGTAGGTGTATTTGATATGGGGGCTTCTGGGGCCGCTTACGCCACCGTTATGGCTCAGGCTGTGAGTGTCGCTTTCTCAGCCTTTTATATAAGACGTATCGGCCTGCCATTCTCCCTTACCTCAGATGGATTCAAACAAAAGGGTACCGTTAAGGCCATAGTAAAAATAGGCGCACCCATAGCCCTTCAGGATTTCCTTGTGGGCATATCATTCCTTATAATAACAAGCATAATAAATACCCTGGGTCTTACGGCTTCTGCCAGTGTGGGCGTATCTGAGAAAATATACGCATTCCTCTCCATAGTCCCCATGGCTTTCATGTCGGCCCTTTCAGCCTTTGTGGCGCAAAACATAGGTGCAGGAAATCCAAAACGTGCGGTACAGTCCCTTTTTATCGCCCAGAGGATATCCTTCTGTTTTGGTGTGGCCATGTTCATAGGCACATTTTTCTTTGGTGCGGAGATGACCTCCCTGTTCGCCGACGATCCTGCAGTCATAGAAACCACAGCCCAGTATCTTAAGGGCTGCTCCTTTGAGTATCTTATAATAACCCTGGCCTTTTGTATGCTTGGATATTTCAATGGCATAGGAAAGACGACCTTTGTAATGTTCCAGGGGCTTCTGTCGTCATTTCTTGTAAGGATACCCCTTTCCTATATGCTCAGCAGGATGCCTGGCACATCCATGGCTCTCATAAGCATAGCTGTTCCAATTTCTGCCCTTACAGAACTTGTGCTCAGTATCATATATTTCATATATCTTAGAAAAAAAGGGATCTCAGCATAAAAAAAGCACCGGGTGGCCGGTGCTTTTTATTTATCAATCGTTTTCAAACAGTGGTGTTGAGAAGTATCTCTCAGCTGTGTCAGGAAGGATAGTAACGACTGTCTTTCCCTTTCCAAGCTTCTTTGCCAGCTTGAGAGCTGCGGCAACATTCGTTCCGCTGGATATTCCACACATAAGTCCCTCGAGTCTTGCCAGTTCCTTGGATGTCCTGATGGCTTCCTCATCGGTTATTATGCATATATCCTCATATATCTGTCTGTTGAGTATGGGAGGGATGACTCCATCGCCAATACCCATCTGTAAATGTGTTCCTATGGAACCGCCTGAAAGTATGGCTGCATTCTCAGGTTCAACGGCCCAGATGGTTATATCGGGATATTTTTCCTTGAGCACTTCGCCTATACCTGTAATGGTACCGCCGGTGCCTATGCCTGAACAGAAACCGTCTATCTGGCATCCTGCCTGCTCGATTATCTCAAGGGCAGTATGGTCCTTGTGCACAAGGGGGTTTGCCTTATTTTCAAACTGCTGGGGAACAAATACGTTTTTGTCCTCCTTTGCCATCCTTAAGGCTGTCTGAAGACATTCCTCTATGCAGGCTCCTATATCTCCCGCGTCATGGATGAGTATTACCTCAGCGCCATAATGGTTTACGAGCTTTCTTCTTTCCTCACTAACGGAGTCAGGCATGATTATCTTTGTTTTATAGCCCCTTACTGCTCCGATAAGCGCAAGGCCTATGCCCTGGTTGCCGCTGGTTGGCTCTACGATAATGGTCTTATCCTTATCGATAAGCCCCTTTCTTTCCGCATCCTCGATCATATTGAGAGCTGTACGGGTCTTGATGGAACCGCCTACGTTAAGTCCCTCAAACTTCACCAGTACCTGCGCGCCTTCCGGGTCTGCCATCCTGTTAAGTCTTATAAGCGGTGTATTTCCTACCGCCTCAAGAACATTGTTATAAATCATCTCAAAAACCCTTTCTAACAATGAAATTATTTTCATTAATTGATTATGTAAATCTATTATATCAAATACATGGAATAAAATAAATAGGTTTATCAAAAAAAGCATACCTTAACGGTATGCTTTTTAAATTATATGTTATTCCAGCATTTCCTTCATCTTGTCCTTCAATGTTTTTTTAGGTTTTTCCCCTCCGGGAAGCTCAACGACAAGATCGGGATTGTTCCAGTTATGGAGCATCATCTTTTGTTTCTCCGTAAGGTTAGTGGGTATGCTTACCTTAAGAGTGACTATCTGATTTCCTTTTATCTTTTCATTTCTGAGGCTTGGAACACCACAGTTTTTAAGGGTTATTACAGTATTGGGCTGTGTTCCGGGTTTAACCGTATATTTTTCCTCGCCGTAGATGGTATTGATGGTTATTTCTCCGCCAAGTATAGCCTCGGTGAATGATATGGTCTTATCGCTGTAGATATCCATTCCCTTACGTACAAAATAAGTATGAGGCTTTACATATACAGTTACCAGCAGGTCTCCATAGCTGCCGCCGTTTATGCCGGCTTCGCCTTTTCCTGAAAGACGTATGGTCTGGCCATGGTCGATTCCCTTAGGTATGGTGATCTCATATTTCTTTGTTTTCTTAACGAAACCTGTTCCTCGGCATGTAGGGCAGGGATCCTTGATGGTCTTACCTGTACCGTGGCAGGCCGAACAAGTCCTTGTGGTCTGCATGGTTCCGAAAATTGACTGCTGTACGACCCTCTCCTGGCCTGTACCGTTACATTTACGGCAGGTCTCAGCATGGGTACCAGGTTTTGCTCCTGTTCCGTGGCATGTATCGCAGGTATCCGTAACATTGACCTGAATATCCTTCTTGCATCCAAATACCGCTTCCTCAAAGGATATCTGAATGGTGATATTCACGTCTCGGCCTCTCATGGGTCCATTTCTTCTGGCAGCGCTGCCTCCGCCAAATCCAAACATACTGAATATATCACTCATGTCAAAGTCGGCTCCGCCGTAGAATCCACCGGCGCCGCCGCCCATGCCGCCCTGCTCAAAGGCCGCATGGCCAAACTGGGCATACTGGGCACGCTTCTGAGTATCACTCAGTACTTCATAGGCCTCATTTACTTCCTTAAACTTCTCCTCGGCGGTTTTGTCTCCGGGATTAGCGTCAGGATGATATTTTTTTGCCAGTTTACGATATGCTTTTTTTATTTCATCTTCATTTGCGCCCTTGCTGACACCCAGGACGTCATAATAATCTCTTTTATCTGCCAACTTCTTCACCCGCCGTCAAATGTTTTTATCATTTTTAACCAGCAAAGAGGGCCTTTTTGAAAGGCTCTCTTCGCACTGTTTTATATATTACATTTCTTTGTAGTCGCCGTCAACTACATTTGGATCAGAATTGTTTGCTCCAGGGTCAGCTCCCTGTGCTCCCTGTCCGCCGGCAGCCTGTGTCTGTTTGTATAATTCTTCAGAAATCTTATAGAATGCGTTCTTGAGAGATTCTGTAGCTGTCTTGATCTCTTCAACTTCCGCATCTGTCATTGTCTCAACATTTTTGTTCTCAACTGCTGTCTTAAGTTTTGCGAGCTCATTCTGAACTTCTGTCTTATCTGCATCAGAGATCTTGCCTTCAAGCTCTCCAAGAGTCTTTTCTGTCTGGAATATGAGTGAGTCAGCCTCGTTCTTAACATCGATGGCTTCCTTACGTTTCTTATCAGCCTCTGCGTACTGCTCAGCCTCTTTAACAGCCTTATCTATTTCTTCCTCACTGAGGTTTGTAGATGCTGTGATAGTTATATCCTGCTCTTTGCCTGTGCCAAGGTCCTTAGCTGATACGTGTACGATACCGTTGGCATCGATATCGAATGCAACTTCGATCTGAGGAACACCTCTTCTTGCGGGTGCGATACCTTCAAGTCTGAAGCTGCCCAGTGTCTTGTTATCCTTTGCAAGAGGTCTCTCACCCTGTACAACGTGGATATCAACGGCTGTCTGGTTATCCTCTGCTGTTGAGAATATCTGTTTCTTATTTGTAGGGATAGTTGTATTTCTTTCGATAAGTTTTGTTGCTACACCGCCAAGAGTCTCGATACCAAGTGAAAGAGGTGTTACATCAAGAAGAAGGATGCTTGATGCACCGGCATCTCCTGCCATCTTACCACCCTGGATAGATGCACCGATTGCAACACATTCATCGGGGTTGATACCTTTGAATGGCTCTTTGCCTGTGATCTTCTTAACTGCTTCCTGAACAGCGGGGATTCTTGTTGAACCACCTACAAGGAGGACTTTGTCAAGATCTGCTGCTGTAAGGCCTGCATCTGCAAGGGCATTTCTTACGGGGCCCATTGTCTTATCAACAAGGTCTGATGTAAGTTCATCGAATTTAGCTCTTGAAAGAGTAATATCCAGATGTTTAGGACCATCCTGATTCATTGTGATGAAAGGAAGGTTGATATTTGATGACGTTACTGTTGAACGCTCTTTCTTAGCTTTCTCAGCTGCTTCTTTAAGTCTCTGCATAGCCATCTTATCTGTTGAAAGGTCGATGCCTTCTGCTTTCTTGAATTCGCTTACAAGGTAGTTGATGATCCTTGCATCGAAGTCATCGCCGCCAAGTCTTGTATCACCGTTTGTGGCAAGAACTTCTACGACACCGTTACCGATCTCAATGATAGATACATCGAATGTACCACCGCCAAGGTCGTATACCATGATCTTCTGTTCCTTCTCATTATCAAGACCATAGGCAAGGGCTGCTGCTGTAGGCTCGTTGATGATACGTTTTACATCAAGGCCTGCGATCTTGCCGGCATCCTTTGTTGCCTGTCTCTGGGCATCTGAGAAGTATGCGGGAACTGTGATTACAGCTTCTGAAACTGTCTCGCCAAGGTAGCTTTCAGCATCACCTTTAAGTTTCTGAAGGATCATAGCTGAAATTTCCTGAGGTGAGTAATGTTTGTCATCGATAGTTACTTTATAATTTTCACCCATGTGACGTTTGATCGAACTGATAGTTCTTTCAGGGTTTGTGATAGCCTGACGTTTAGCTGAGTCGCCGATAAGACGCTCGCCGTTTTTAGCAAAGCCTACTACTGAAGGAGTTGTTCTTGCTCCATCAGAGTTAACGATAACAACGGGCTGTCCGCCCTCCATAACAGCTACACATGAGTTTGTTGTACCAAGGTCAATACCTATTATTTTTCCCATAATAAAATTCCTCCTGAATATTTAACAATTAATTTGAATTTTCATTTTTAAATCAGTTGGCCACCTTGACCATACTGTGTCTGATAACTTTATCTTTATATTTATAACCTTTAAGCATGTCGATAATTACTTCGTTTTCTCCGTAATTCTCGTCGTCCACATGGGCAACGGCTGCGTGAAGGTTAGGATCGAACTGTTCACCAAGGGCTTTGATCTCCTCAACTCCCATGGCTGCAAGTATTTCTTTCAGCTGCTTATCCGTAAGTTTTACTCCCTTAAGAAGGGGATCATCCTCATCGACCTTTCCCTCTACGGAACTGATGGCTCTTTCAAGGTTATCGAATATGGGAAGCAGTTTTTCGATGGTGTCTCTCACACCGTCATCATACATACTTGCCTTTTCCTTCATGGTACGCTTTCTGAAGTTATCAAACTCAGCCAGCGTCCTCTGGAATCTGTCCTGGGCTTCAGCAAGCTTTGTGCTGAGCTCTTCTATTTCTTTTTCATATTTTGCGTTTTTATTTTTGAATAATCCTTTTTTCTCGCCGTCTTCCTTTTTCTTTCCGGAAGCAGCCTCATCATCACCGCTTTTTGCATCTTCCTGAGCTTCTGTTTTCTCAGTTTCAGCATTTTCTGCTTTTTCAGCTTTTTCAGTTTCTGTATCCTGGGTATTTTCAGGTGTCTCGGCTTTATTTGTTTCTTCGGCCTTTACATCCTTTTCCTTGTTTTCATCGCTATTCATTTAACTTATCCTTCCCTTCAATCGCCTTGTTTTTCCTCCGCGTCGAGGAGTTCATTATATTTTCTATGTTCTTGGCCATTCCGTTTAGCACCGATATCACCTGTCCATAATCCATCCTTGTGGGACCGATTATTCCGATGGTGCCGTATACGTCATCGCCTACCTTATAGCTTGTTTTTATAACGCTGCAGTTTTTCATCTCTTCCAGCTCATTTTCGGTTCCTATGGAAACATCAGTCTTTCCGCTTCCCGTATCACCTATTATATTGAGCAGTACATCTTTTTCCTCCAGCGTGTTGAAGAGGGTCCTTGCCTTGTCTATATCGCTGAACTCTGGGAAGTCAAGGATGTTTTTCTCTCCGCTCAGATGTATCTGAACGCTTTCCGCTGATGCAATCGTCTTTCTTATGTTTTTGAGCATCGGCTTTAAGAGTTCGTTGTGATCCCTCGTTATCTCCGAAAGAGCACTTATGACCTCATCATTAAGATCATCCCTTGTTTTTCCTTTTATGAGGGTGTTTATTTCCTCATTCATCTGGTTGAGCTCTGTCTCCCCTATGCTCTCCTTTACAGGTATCACATAATGCTTGATGTGATTTTCTCCTGTGGCTACGACCAGCATAACCGAAATATCGTCTAGGGGAAGAAGTCTGACCTGTTTGAGCGTCGTCTTTCTTATTACAGGTTCTGATATAAATGTCGTATAATTTGTCATCGCTGAAAGCGCTCTGGCAGTTTCCTCCATAAGATACTCGATCTGGCTTATGTTCTTTGTGACCGTATCTTTGAGGAAATTCTGATCGTCCTTTGTCATCAGTTCCTTCTTCTGAAGGATACTGTCAACATAATATCTGTAGCCCTTATCCGATGGTATCCTTCCCGCCGAAGCATGGGGCTGGACTATAAGTCCCATTTCCTCAAGATCGCTCATCTCGTTTCTTATGGTGGCGGAACTTACTCCAAGATTATATTTTTTGGCAATGGTTCTTGAGCCGACAGGTTCTGCAGTATCAATGTAGTCTTTTATGATAGCCTGAAGGATTCTTATCTTTCTTTCATTCATCTGCATATTCCCATCTCCTTTGCCTCTTGTCTGTTAGCACTCATTTATTGTGAGTGCTAATCTTTAATACATAAAATATCACCTTCCCATAGATATGTCAAGTGCTTTTAGCAATAATTTATTAAGATTTTCAAAAGAATTACATAGACAGACCCATAAGCTGCCAAAGGTATATTTACAGCCCTGCTCTATAAGGACCACAGGATTTAATCGTCTTCTAAATCGTACCATATCAGCTTTTGGCCAAATAAAACGCCTTCGTGTCCTTTAACAGCCTTGAGGGATACATCTCCCGGTCAAAAACAAAAGGCGGCCGTTCCAAGACAGACCGCCAGCTTTCGCCAAATTTATCTTATGAATTTTTCAAATACGGAATTTGAGATATCTATGCCCCTCTCCGTAAGGCTCAGTCTGTCTCTGCTGGTTTTTAATAATTCTTCAGAAACCAGCTCCTTTATCTCATCTCCGTATACGCTGTCCATGCTTTCTCCGAATCTTTTATAAAACTCGTCTTTGGACACGCCCTCGTTCATGCGGAGCCCCATGAACATAAATTCTTCTTCCTTCTCCTGGAGGGTGAGTATTTCCTCATCCTCTCTCAGGCCCTCTCCGCCAAGATATTTTTTCATATCATAGGTGTTGTGGAATCTGGCGCCGTCAACGTATGAATGGGCTCCAAGGCCAAATCCGCGGTATTCTTCCGTGCGCCAGTAAACCTTGTTGTGGTAACACTCAAAGCCTTCCTTTGCAAAATTGCTTATCTCATATTGTCTGTAGCCCTTGTCCCCAAGTATTTCCCTGGCCAGATAATACATTTTTCTGTCGGTGTCCTCATCGGTCTCCTTTAATTCACCCCTGCCGAACATATCATAAAATGGTGTTCCTTCCTCTATAATAAGGCTGTAGGCGGAAATATGCTCAGGCCCAAGTTTCATTACCTTCTCCAAGGTCTCTTCCCAGTCATCCATGGTCTGGGAAGGCAGAGCAAACATAATATCTACATTAATATTCTTAAATCCGGCATCCCTTGCCTGCAAAAAATTAGTCTCAAACTCATCGGCACTATGGATACGCCCCAGCTTTTTAAGGAGCCTGTCCTGCCAGGCCTGAAGCCCCATGCTCAGACGGTTGAAATACATGCTTTTTATTTCCCCCAGCTTTTTGGCATCCAAAGTTCCGGGATTGGTCTCAATTGTTATTTCCGCATCTGAGTCAACATCAAATTTTGAAAATATCTTATCGGATATTTTTCCCAAAAGAACAGGAGGAAGGACCGATGGCGTCCCTCCCCCTACAAATATGCTTTTTACACCCATACCGTAAAAGTCAGGATACGCCTCGTCTATTTCCCTGCACAGTCTGTTCGTATAGTCCTCAAATATGCTTTCCAGTCCGGAAAAGGATGGAAAGTCGCAGTAAAGGCATTTTCTTACGCAGAATGGTATGTGTATATATAATGAAATTTTATCCTTCAATTTTATTCAGCTCCCGTAGTTTCTCTGAAACTACTATAAATCAAAGAGCCGTCTGAGTCAAATATCTCCTCGCCCTCAAGTCCGGATTCATAGAGCAGGTTTCCATCCTTGTCACTGCCTGAAATATATAGGGCATAGGGCCATTCATCTTCCTTATATTTATAGTTCTCAGGAGTGCCATAGAAAAATCCGTCCTTATCCACGTCCATTTTCAGTCCGAAAAGTTCTGTTTCTCCTTCTCCCATAATGACCGTAACGGACTTCACACCATCGATCATACTTATGCCATAAACAAGATTGAATTTTTCGTCATACCAGGCATCTATGGTGTCCGTGGAACATAACCCTTCTACAGCTGTACCTGATCCATCATAATCAAGATTCCAGAATAAAAGCCCCTTTGTTGCTCTGACCGATGAAAGGCCTTCATCGCATTTTCCGATCACAAGGGCATTTTTACCCTGTATTACTGTTTTTAATACCTTTTCCGAAGGGCCGTAGTGCAGTCCCCTTTCGCAGGCATACATTACATCTTCAGGACTAAGATATTTGTTCCTTGATATCCCAGCTCTGAAAGCCATAAGTACCAAAGCTATAATTATAAAAAGTATCGTCTGTTTTCCACGGCTGAGGCTGTTTATCTTTTTAATCAGTTTCATTTATATCAGCCTCCTTTTCCGCTTCGGCAGATACGCCTTCCGTATTGGATATGTCTGATGGATCAGATGTATTTTCTGTATCCGCTGAAGCTGTATTTTCGGCAGCTGCCTTCTCTGCCGCTTCCCTTGCCTCAGTAAGAGGTATCTCGCAGTATATCTTTCTTCCATGGTAGTCATAATTGACTATGAATTTCTCCGCATCATAGGGAAAACCTTCTATATAGGACTGATAGCGGGATATGGGGCCGCCTCCGCCGCCTCCGCCGCCGCTTAAATACTTGTTTCCGTCCTCATCGGTGAAACATTCATAATTAAAGTTAAATGTCCAGTTGATACTTTTGGAAAAGGGGTCGTCCCATGTGCGGTATCTTATTTCCATGGCTCCTTTTTCATAGTATATCAGCTCATCGATGACGATATTAAGGTCATCTATCTTGAACTTCTCTCCCACATCAACGGTATAGAGCACATCTCCATAATAGCGTTTATCAATATCATAGTCATCCGTAAGGTTATTTATAAGTCCCACTCCGGACATTACCAGCGAAAGGCAGGTTATGACTATCATTATTATGGCCGCGGTCTTGGACAGCAGCCACACCGTGCCCAAAAGCGGCTTATGGGCTTTATTGAGCTGTTCGCCTATTTCGTCCGGGTCGCCCATATGGAGCACCACCGCTGCCATGGCCTCCTTGGCATCCATTCCCTCCTCTTTAAACTCCTCAGCCATATCTTCCATATGTTCTTCCAGTTCTTCCCTTATGGCTTCGTGGTCAAAGATGAATTTTACATGGCCCAGGACCTTTTTAATAAAGTCATCCCTTTCAGTTGAGCGCATAGTTTTCACCCCCGATGACTTTATTGACCGCCGTGGTGAACTCCTGCCATTGTTCCTTTTCCGCCGTCAGACGCTTTTTTCCGCTGGCTGTTATGGAATAATATTTCCTGCTCTTGCCATTTTCCGCCTCTTTTCTGTAGCTCATTACAAGCCCTGAGCTTTCCATCCTGTGAAGCACAGGATAGAGGGTGCCTTCCTTAAATTCAAAGGTGCTGTTGCTCTTTTCCCTGAGCTCCTTTATTATCTCATAGCCATAGCAGTCCTTCTCCTCAAGAAGTGCTAAAAGCATGAGAGGGGTGCTTCCTCCTACAAGGCCTCTGTCGATATCCATAAACTTCCCTCCTTTATACCTAGATTATCTATGCTTATATTATACATAGATTAACTAGGTATGTCAACAGCTCCTTTTAACCAATAAAAAAAGACCAGTAAATGCTGATCTTTTTATACTGTCTAATATCTTTTTATAAATGTCCTACCCTCTTGGCTTCCAAGTATAGCCACAATGTCCGCATCTGTTAACTGTCTCATTGCTGCCAAGGAATCCAAATAAGAACGAGTAACCCTTCTGCCCTGTTGTAACATTAGTACTGCCACATTTAGGGCAGGTAATTTTAGGTGTTGGAGGAATGTACTCTTCACCCTCTTCTCCTGAATAGCCACCTAATGCTTGACGAAATTGTGCCATTCTTGCATTAAATTCAATAATGTCATCTTTTTTCAATTGCATCATTGCTTCAAGTAAGCTAGGATCATTAATATCTTTGTTAATTATAGCTATAACTCTGTAATCTGAACAAAGAAAATCTAATTTTTCTTCTTTGCCACCACATCTCGTACATGTCCCAATCTGGTCGGCTATTTCATCGTTTAGCCAACCATCATCATATCCGGGTACTAAGTTACAGTATATTTGTGGATCAAAATATTTTTTAGCACAAGTCGGGCAATATCTCAGATATTTCTGCATATTAAATAATTACCTCCTTTTTAATTATAAATATCCCAAGTATTTATAATGAATGTAAAATATTTGAAATTGATACTCTAACTATATCAGTTATATTAAATGTTGTAAACTATGATTCTGAAAATGGTTTGAGCTATTAGTGACAGAAAAATCACTAGAAACCTATCTGAACAAAATGTTTAAACTCTGCTCTACTTCCTGTCCTGCTCATCAAATTTCTCTTTCAGGGCCTGAATTCTGTCCATAGTTTTCCTTATAAGTTCTCTCTGAGCCTCCACAAACTCTACAGGCATACCATCTAGTCCTTTTTTCCTTAAGCCTTTATATTTTTCGTACAGTCTCACATTTTCTTCTGCCGATTGTTCTAGTATTTTTCTTTTTTCACTTTCAAAGTCCATCTATCGTTTTCCTTTCTAAACTTACTTTCCATTTAAAAGCTGTAGAGCCGTTCTTTTTTCTTCTATTATACTTTAAAAATCCTATTCTAAAGCACAGTTTTTATTGATTTTTCATCCCTTGACTGTGCTGCCGGCGAGTGATATATTTTTAAAAGTATATCTTTTGGAGGGGGAAAATATGAATAGTAATACGAAGGGGCATATCCTGGCGGTCATAACCGTCATGATATGGGGAACTACATTTATTTCGACTAAAACGCTCCTGCATGACTTTACGCCTGTGGAGATACTTTTCTTCAGATTTCTTATGGGGCTCATACTTCTTACGGCGGCATATCCCAAAATACTGAGGACGAAGGACATACACCGTGAAGGCGTATTTGCCCTGGCAGGACTTACGGGAGTATGTCTATACTACCTTATGGAAAACGTGGCCCTTACATATACGACAGCATCCAATGTCGGCGTCATAGTTGCCACGGCTCCATTTTTCACAGCCCTTTTATCCGGCGACATACGAAAGGGGAATGTTTTCTTTTTCATCGGCTTTGCCCTTTCCATGGCAGGCATAAGCCTCATAAGCTTCACTTCTGCCGGACCGGATTTTAATCCTGTCGGCGATCTTCTGGCACTGTCCGCGGCCTTTATGTGGGCCTGCTATTCGGTGCTCCTTAAAAAAATAAGTTTTTACGGATATAACACTATCCAATCCACAAGAAGGATATTTTTATACGGCATCATTTTTATGATACCCGCCGTCATAATATCCAAAGCAAGCTTTGATATGTCACGATTTGCCGATATGACAAATCTGTTCAACATACTGTTTTTAGGCGCTGGAGCCTCAGCCCTCTGTTTCGTTACATGGAACTGCTCAGTAAAAATACTTGGCGCCCTTAAAACCAGTGTCTACATATATATGGTGCCTGTGGTCACCGTTGTGTTCTCAACACTCATACTTAAGGAAAAAATGACTCCGGCATCCATGGCAGGAACTCTCCTCACCATTGCCGGGCTCATAGTATCACAGAAAAAGAAAGAATTAAAAAAAGCGGCAGGCTGACCTGCCGCTTTTCTTTTATTATTTTTTCATACTTTTATTTAAGTATGTTCTCACAGTAACGCATCATCATAGAAGCTGTTTCTGCCCTCGTGGCATTGCTTGCGGGATTGATGTTTGTTCCGTCACCGCTTACAACACCGGCTGTCACAGCCCATTTAAGGGGCTCTGAAGCATAGACTGATATCTTTGATGCATCTGCAAATTTATTTAATGCATTAGCATCTGCTGTAACATCTTTTCCTTTATATGCCGCATAACGGTAAAGGATAGATGCCAGCTGCTCACGGGTGATGTTGTCCTCGGGACCAAATGTTGAAGCATCATATCCGCTTACGATACCGTTTTCATTTGCCCAGGCAACAGCCTTTGCATAGTATTTATCGCTGGTAACATCTGTGAAAGGCGCCACATCCGCTGTCTGGGGCTGTCCCTCAAGACGGTAAAGGATGCTTACTATCATACCCCTTGTGGTAGTGCCGTAGGGATTGAACTTTCCTTCGCCTACACCTGTCATGATTCCCTTTTCATTCACATACTCAGCAGCTGTGAAGAACCAGTCTGAAGGATATACATCTGAAAAGCTGTAATCGCTCTGGTCAGCCATCTTAAGGAATACTGCCTTTATTTCTACATTGCCTGTGGGCATTGTGAACTCATATTTTCCGTCGCCTTTATTTGTGACTGTGAGCTCTCTGCCATTTGCATCAAATACATAAACGTAGCCAATGGTATAGCCTTCATCAGGTGTTACAGTGATAGTTACTGTTTCGCCTCTCTTAGCTTCGTCATCGGAAACCTTTATCTTTCCGTTTGATGAGTCAGCTGCCACTATATCATACTTTGTTCCGCTCTCTGTCTGGTCGAGTTCATAGCTTGAACCTGATGATGAAGAACTTTCCTTTTCCCATTCAGCTTTGAAAGTCATATCTTCTTTTATTGTAACTTCTTCTTTGGCATCGTAAAGTTTTCCGTTGCTTCCTCTCCAGCCTTCAAATGTATAGCCATTCTTTGAAGGTTCTTTGGGAAGTTTGAAATCATCACCTATCTGAACTGTGTAAACTTCTTCACTATCATCATAGATAACTTTTACGACTGCTGTTTCAGGATCTTCTTCTCCCTGAGTGAATACGATATTAGGCTCAGCTATTTCTCCAGCCTGGTCTATATTTCCTGAAGCTGTGACACTTCCGGCAAAATCATTATTTCCAGCGTCGATTGCTCCGATATACATCATTTCTCCGGAGATTCCGCTGAATTTATTGTCATTTACTCTTACTTTTCCAGTAAATTTATTTTCAGGCTTATCATTTGTTCCATTAAGCTTCCATGTTGATACAAGCACACCGTTATGGGCGTTTGCTATCTCATTTTCTGAAACATCGATGACAGCATTTTCATTAAGTACTGAAATGTTTACAGCGTCGATCATTCTTGCAGCTGGTTCACTGCCAAGGAGTATCTTATTTCCCTTTACTGTAACATCCTTTACGCCCCAGAGCTGCATGGGATATATGTAGTTTGTTCCATCAAGGGTGGGAGGGTTTCCTGTTACATAGTTATCTTCAACGGTTACTTCAGCCTCAGGGCTTACACTTGAGATCTTTACAAAATAGTTATACTTATTGTTTCCATAGCCCTCAATGGTGTCCTCTGAATTTTTACCAAATGTCATGATACAGTTTTTGACTGTAAGTGAACCAACTGTGCTGTATGAGCAGTCTCCAACCTTAAGGCCGTTTCCTTCAAACTTAAAACCGTCAACAACTATTTTCTGGTCTTCATTGAAATCTGATGCGGTCGTTCCGCCATTGGCTGTGCTTATGGTGCCTGTAAGGATGGTTTCTGCTGAATCATCAGCTCTTTTTTCACCATCGGGTTTAACGCCAGCCTGAGCACCCTTAAGGGTTATGCTCTTGTTGCCAAATACGATATTTTCATCATATGTTCCAGGAGCACATACTACAATTGCTCCGTCATCAGCAGCCTCAATGGCTCCGTTTATTGTTGTGTAATATGAATCGCCCACGGATGCAGCATACTTGAATGATTCAGGAACATCTACACCGTCTGCAACGCTTACTTTTTTGATGTCTCCTTCCATTGTGCCCGTATAAGCTGCCTCAAAGTCGATGGAGTTCACACTCTCATAGCCTTCAGCATTTCTCGCATCGGCATAAATCTTGTCTATCTTATTATTTGTACCATAAACAAGAGAAACTGGATTTTTATAGGCGTCTCCTTGCGCAAACATCATTCCTATTGAGCCCCATGCACATGTTCCATCAAGAGCAGTAGTATTCTTAACTGTCACATTTACTGAATTAGCAAGGGATATACCAGCTTTTCCTGCCTTTTCAACAGTCAGGCCGTCAACTACCGCATCCTTTGTGCCGTGGAGATTTACGCCGGAGCCCGTTGATGAAACGGTAACATCTTTGATGACTACATCCTTAACAAGTCTCATTTCATCCTCTATTGCTTCAAGGGCAGTCACTTTGATGGCAGAAACATTTTTATCTCCTGAAGTTATTACTTTCAGATCCTCGATAGTAACGTTATCTGCGTCCACAATGATGCCGCCCTGTCCTGAGTTTGAATATGCGCCGCAGTCGATGATAGTCTCATCCCCTTCTCCCTTAAGGGTAACATTGGCACGTCTTATGGTAAGTTTCTCATTACCTGTTACATTATATGTACCCTTCTTGAGATTAACTGTTACTTTATTTTCTCCTTCATCGGCATTGAGAGCCGCAACTGCTGCCTCAAGATCTGCTATGTTTTTTACAGTTATCTCTCCAGTTTCGATATCATCATCAAGGCTTGTCTTGGCGGTTCCCTTGTCTCCACCATCTTCTTCGCCATTTTCAACACCATTGGCGGAGCTTGTCAGTCCACTCTCAGCCTCTCCATCACTAAGGATGCTGCTTTCTTCACCGTCAACATCAGACTCATCTTCCTGATTTTTTTCATAGGCAGTTGAATTATCATCGCCTGCCATGGCTGTCACCGGCATGGATGAAGCCGCCATACAAACCGTCAGTAAAAACGGCATAATATTCTTTTTCATAATTTTTCCTCCTTTTGTCAGTACAACTTTTTACTTAACTTTATATGTCATTATCATTTGTAAAACCTGGTATTTTCTATAAAAAAACAAAAATGTATATAGAAAATATCTTTACGATACTGACCAAGTACGCCCCCAATTATAACAACAATTTACTGCTATTCTCAACCTATTGGGCACGCACCAGGAGTAAATGGAAATTATGAAAAAAACGTGTAAGTTAATAAAATATTTTTTATTGATCTAGTTCAGTTAGTAATATTTAGTTAACTATTTTAATATGGAAAATAATGTTTGTTATACTATTCACATTTTGATCTCATTCCTTTGAGGCATTTTCTACATTAAAACCCGATTAATACCATTATTTCCCTGTAAGTTGTATTATTTCTTTTCCATACTGTTCCATATATCTGGCTTTTAATGGTTTCAATGCATAAAACAGTATACAGCAGAGTCATATTTACGCATACTTGTATGACAACATCCGCTAATTATTTAAATTTTGAAAACTTACTAGAATTAATCCTCCCGCAAAATTTCTTTTATTTATCCACAATTCCATTTATTGTTATATTTTTAACATAATTTCCCTGCATAATATTGTAAGACATACTATATGTAATAAATAAACTAAAAAAAAGCAGCCTTACGGCTGCTTTAATCATTTTTAATTATTCTACTATCTTTACTCTTCCATCCTTCTTAACTCCTGTTGACGCTCCAATAAGCCCATTGCAGTTCTCAGTGATATAATTTACGATCTCACTGCGGTATAACAGTCCAAGGTCATGTCCATTTTCTTCACAGAGTTTTTTAAGATCGTATCCGATAAAATCATCGGGCAGGCCCTGGCCGACAGCTGTTCCCTGCCATCCGCCTCTGCCTATGGCTGAGTATGTGCATACTGCCATCTTATAGGTCTTATCAAGTACGTTTTCTATCTTTTCTCCGTTTAATGTTATGTTGACTGCCTGTCCGTCTTTAATCTCATAGCGTATTCCGCTTGAGAAATTCAGATATCCCCTTTCAATGAAGCCTGTTTCGTCAAGTTTGCCTCCATTGACCTTAAGCTCTTCTGCCTTTACAACACGCGGCGCATTGTTTTCTATTATATCCTTTATATCCTGTCCTGTCATTTCAACCACATAAAGCGTATCCGCATAGGGGAACGCTGAATACAGATCAGCAAATGTTATTTCCTTATCCGTAGGAAAACCTGAAATTCCCGTGGCATTAAGAAGCGCAAAATCGACCTTCCCTGTGGGGAAATTTTCACTTCTTGCCACAATGGCATCATTATAGAAGTTTGCCATGGCTGATTCGCCAACATATCTGTCAACATAATTTACTTCCGGCAGAAGTTCTTCCGTACTGTCAGTTTTTCCTATGGGCTTTGACATTATATCTTCAACAGCTTTAGTCATAGGGTCTATTACTGTTGTCTGAAAATCTTTGTCATAATCAGCCTCTGTTTCATACGGAGTTCCATCGGTCGTCTTTTTGCCGCTTATTATGCTTATAAGACGGGCATTATAAACTGGAGTGTCTCCCTCAATATCAGCATAGAATTTTCCAATATAATTTCCATACTGTCCAGCCTGTACAACCGGTACTCCGTCATAAACATTCTGGCTTTCCAGCCCATCCTGATTCAGAGCCGTATGTGTATGTCCTCCTACTACAACTCCGGGAAGATCTGTTAACTCTGATACCTTTTCAGCTATAGCTCCATCTCCATTTTCAATAGTATAACGGTCTGATGTCTCGTATCCATTATGAGAAAGCACAAGTATAAAATCACAGTGGTCATCAAGTACAGGTACGAGTTTTTCAAGTATTTCCATGGGGTCGAGAGCATATGTATCAGGGTCAAGCTCAGTTTTAAGGTTTGTTTCCTCTGGTATGGTAAGTCCTATAACGCCTATCCTGAGACCATCCACAACGCCTATGGCTGCAACACTTGTTCCAAGGTCATATTTTGAACCGAATATATTTGAAGCGATTACAGGAAAATCCGCATCTTCCTTTATCATTTTTTCCAGTGTGGGTGTATATTTGTCAAACTCATGATTTCCAAGACATACAAAGTCAACTCCTGCCTGGGAATATGCCTCGTACGCAGGGCTCATAACAAAATCTTCACCCTTTTGTCCCATGAGTTCATCCAGCTTCGATCCAATATGGTCATCTCCGGCTGATACCCAGAGCACACTGCTGTCTTCATTTACGCTCTCCTTGGCTTCATCAACTATCTGCTTCATCTGCGCAAGATTATGAGTGTCTCCGCTGCCGCTGTAGGTCATTATATTTCCATGCATGTCATTGACATGGTATATATATAATGTAGTATCTTTATCTGCCTGTTCTTCCGGAAGTATATTATCCTTATCATCAATAACAACTTCTCCGTTTAGGTCATCTCCTTTTAGAAGGTAAACCTCATCAAGGCTTCCGTTTGGATTAGGTGTGCCTTTTTCTACAGTTAATACCGATTTTGCCTGCTCTGTTCCACCTTGGGCAAATGCCGTTGATGACATGGCAAGCACTGCTGTTACGGCTAAGATAAACACATGCTTTTTCATAATTATCTCCTTTTCTATAACTTATTTTGAACATAAGTCATTTTATATCATTGAAAAAAGTACCGCTATCAGCAATAATTTAAAGTCTTGTTAAATCTTGTATGGCAGACTGGTATTTTAATTACATAAATCCTTATAAATTCCATTTATATATTTTTCATCCAAAGCAATCGTTATATTTCCTTACAGCCCAAAAAGCCGGAACTAATATGTTCCGGCTTTTTATCAATGAGATAGTTATGCATTTTCATGCGGTACCAGTATTAGATAAGGTCAGCCAGGGCAGCAGCTTTAGCGCAGCCATCTGTTTTTTCAATGTCTCCGACGTTCAATACACCGGGCACAAGGACTTCTCCGACCATTTTCCACTTATTCAAAGCAGCTGTTCTTTCCATGGGGATACGCACGCCGTCAAGGACGGTCTTATCCTCTTCTTCACAGCAGGCTATGAGAGCACATTCCTTGCCTGATATATCCTTTCCTCCCACAACTAAAGAGTATATCTTATCGATAACGCCCTTGATCTGTGAAGGGATCGAATACCAATATACAGGCATGGTGAAAACGATGGCGTCAGCATCTAATATATCCTGCGCTATTTTATTAAAGTCATCATCAAAGGAACAGGGTTTTCCTGTGCTGAAACATGTCTCGCAGGCATGGCAGCCGTTAAGATTCATCCAGGCAGCATCAAAGCGTTTGACTGTATGTCCCTTTGCCTCAGCAGCCTTTATAAAACTGTCTGTCATGGCAAAGCTGTTTCCCTTTTTACGTGGACTTCCTGTAATTACAACTATTTTTTTACCCATAATAAACCCTCCTGTATTTATAAGTTTGACTTTACTTATTTGTGATACTATAATCATAGCAATAATGATAAAAATAACAAGTACGCACATTTAGGTGCAGTACTTACCTAAAGGAGAGTGTAAAAATGAAAGATCCCCAGGAATATAAAAGCTGTATTTCAACTTCAAATCTGGCAGATACAGGCTTCAGCTACACCCTTTCCCTCATAAACGGCAAATATAAAATGACCATACTTTATACCCTTATGTGCTTTGGAGTGGTCCGCTTTAACGAGATGAAAAAATACATCGGAAACATTTCCTATAAGACCCTCAGTTCCACCCTTAAGGAACTGGAAGCTGACAAGCTCATCCACAGGGAGGAATATCCACAGATACCGCCTAAAGTTGAATACAGTCTCACCGACCGTGGAAAATCCCTCATACCCATTCTTGACCAGATGTGCGAATGGGGAGACCAAAACCGTCTCTAAACATAAAAAGGCCGCCCTTCGGCGGCCAAAATAAGAGAGAAGAATATTAGTCCATAATGTCAAATGAAAAGCTCACATTCCTTCCTGTCAGCGCACATTTTCTTTAGTGCGGTCTTTACCGCAAGGAGCATGACTGGATTGACTTTTCTTGCATTTTTAGGACATACATAAACACATCTCATGCATGATATGCATGCTGATGAGTCTACCTTTTTAGGATCATTTTTATCTATTGCCTGCACAGGACATTTTTCAGCGCATAAACCGCATTTGACACAGTCTCCTGTGGGTTTTGGCACAATTCCTGTCTTTCCATATTTTTTATACGGACGGGTTCCTGGAATTTCCGGTTCTTTCCTGATTCCCGCTGAAATTTTTTCATTTATATGTCCTGCATAGGATAAGAGCTGTTTTCTATCGGCTTCATCAGGCCTGCCCTCGGCTATCTGTCTTACTATGGAATGTTCAGCCACCGCTGAAACTGCCGCTATTACCTGAAAACCACTTTCCTTTACGGCATCCTCAAGCTCCACAAGGGTATCCTCATAGGCACGGTTTCCATAAACGCCTAAAAGTACAGCCATGGCTCCATTTCCATGGAGTTCCTTAATGCGTTTTACAGCTGTTTCAGGCACCCTTCCTCCATAGGACGGTACTGCTATGACCGCCAGATCATCCTTTGTAATGTCTTTGCCGCTTATTCCATTTACTCCTTCGGTAATATCAACAGCGGATCTCTCTCCCTTGAGGCCTTCTGCCAATATATCACAAACCTTTTTTGTTCCTCCTGTGGGGCTGAAATATATCTCATATATCTTCATATACTTTTCCTCCTTAAGTTATCTATATCAAAGCATGATCACATCTGAATAATGACTTTACCGTCCGTATGGCCATGGGCCACCAGTTCCAGCGCCTCATTTGCCTGCTCAATGGTAAAAATATGCGGATCGACAGCCGGTACGATATGATTTTTCTCGACTATCTCTGTTATATCCCGCAATTGTCTGCCGCTGGCGCGGACGAACATAAATCTGTACTCCTTGCCCTCTTTCCTGGCTGCCTTATCATACTTAGCACCAGCCAGGGAAAAAAGCGCTTTTTTTATGAAATGATAGTTATTTCTTACGGCAAACTCCTTATTGGGGCCGGTTCTAAGACTGACCAGACGTCCTCCCTTTTTTAATACCGATAATTCCCTGTCAAATTCTGAGGCTCCAAGGGTATCTATGACGTGGTCCACATCCGACAGTACTTCCCAGTAGTTTTCCTTTTTATAGTCCAAATACCTCTCAACGCCCATATCCAAAAACTGCTGCTTTGCCCTTTCATTTCCCGTTACTATGACACCAAGCCCCATGGCTCTGGCAATAGGCACGGCCATCTGTCCAAAACTTCCCGAGCCTCCCGGTATCAGCAGAGTATCTCCCGGCATGGTGTCCAGCTCCTCGGTTATGGCCTGATAAGCCGTAAGTCCCGTAAGTGGTATAGCTGCGGCTGTGGCAAAATCATAGTTTTCAGGCATTTTTGCCACATACTTCTGGTCCACAGCTGCATACTCCGCAAAGGCTCCTATCTTATCAATGGGCAGACGGCAGTATACCTTATCGCCCTTTTTAAAATCAAAGACATCCTTTCCTGTATCCGCAACGATGCCTGAACATTCGTTTCCCAATATCAGCGGCATGGGGTAATCCTGTATGAGCTTTACACTTCCGGTCATAATAAGTATCTCCAGAGGATTTACCGCTGCTGCTTTAATCTTAATCAGTATGTCCCTGTCACCTACCCTTGGAACGGGACAGTCAGCTGATACCGTATTTATTTCTTTTGAATAATTTTTTATCTGAACGGCTTTCATATATATTCTCCTATAATTGTGTTTTTATATTTTTATGGTGCTGCTTAAAGGCCTGAAACCTTCTGCACTTTAATTTTATTGTTTAATAGAGTAGAATAATTGATGTAAATATTAAAATTACATCTTTATAAAGTGTATCACCATAGAGATGTAATGTCAACATTTACATCTAAAGAATACGATCAGGAGGTAGAAACTATGCAGATAAGCATGAAATGCTCCGTTGCTGTACACTGTCTGATTTTTATATATGAAGCCAAGGATAAAGCAAGGGTAACAAGTATGCTGCTGTCAAAAAGCACAGGGTGTAATCCTGTAATAATAAGAAACATACTCAGCTCTTTAAAAAAAGCCGGTATTATAACCGTTGCAAGAGGCACTGGAGGAGCGGAATTATGTATTGACCCATCAGACATAACATTATATATGATCTATAGTTCCCTGGAACCCCAAGGTCTTTCAAACATAATCGGCATACACCCCTGTCAGGGACTTAAATGTCCTGTGGCCCAGAATATACAGGGTGTGCTTTACTCCCCCTACCGTAAAATAGAGGATTCCATAAAAGAGACCATGGAAGGTATTACATTGAGCTCCATGATAGATGATTTTCATAGGCTGCTTCAGGAGAATGAATAAAAAATCGGTGTGGACTTAATTTCCACACCGATTTAAATATTTTTCCTTCAGTTTTTTGATAACTCAAGGCTCATAAGTACTTTTACGCCAAAAACAGCTTTATTTTGATATTCCTATCTCATATAAATATGCCTCTTTGATTTCTGTGCCATTTTATCCATTGGAAATTTTGTCCGAAGTCCCCTTGAGTTCCTTCAAATTTGTTCTATATCCTGGAAAGCAGGGAAGTTTTCTTTGCCAGTTCTTACTTTACAACACGCTTTTCGTTTATACGAAGACATCTCCATTACTGATTTGTCCTTATCCTTTTCCTATCTTTTTATAGTATTGACAGGATAGGTTATGGGCAGGCCATATAAGGTCTCTACGATACCCTTTGCCCCCGTAAGACTTAAGGCGTCACCAGCTTCAACTGTCATTCCTGCGATATGTGGAGTAACAACGACCTGTTCCATTTTTAAAAGGGGATTATCCTTATCAACAGGCTCCTTCTCAAGGACATCAAGTCCAGCTCCCGCTATTATACCCTTATTTAGCGCTTCCACCAGCTCAGCCTCGTTTATTATATTTCCACGGGCTGTATTTATGATACAGGCTCCCTTTTTCATAAGCATAAATTCTCTCATACCTATGCTGTGTCTTGTCTCTGGGGTCGAAGGCACATGTATGCTCAAATAATCAGCTCTTTTAAAAAGATCATCCCTGTTTTCGACCATCTCAACGCCGTCTTCATTTATTCCAGGCTTAGAGCTCCTTGTATAGCTTATGACATTCATCTCCAGACCATTTTTTGCTTTCTTGGCAAAACATTTGGCAATGTGTCCATATCCTAAAAGTCCAAGTGTTTTTCCCTTTATTTCATGGGCTCCGGAAAGGCTGAATCTTATGGCATAGTTTCCAGATTTAAGCTCATCAGAAGCGATGGTATATTTTCTGGCGCAGGCAAGCAGCAGTAAAAGCGCATGTTCTGCAACGGAATTTACATTGCCTAAAGGCGCATAAACCACCTGGATATTTCTCTTTGTCGCCGCCTCAATATCTATATTGTCATATCCAACTCCATGCTTTGCTATTACCTTAAGAGTAGGTATGCCATCCATCATCCTGGCTGTGACATTTTCATTTCTGACAAATATTCCATGGCAGCCTTGGGCCTGCTTTATGATCTCATCCTCATCTTCTCTTGCTGCTATTACCACATCGCAGTCGTGCTCTTTAAGATAGTCTTTGCCGCTCTGGGCAACATCCTTTAATAAAAACACCTTATATTTCATATTTATTCCCCGCTTTTTAATTCCTAAATATACCTGATGTCCTGTCACAGGATTCAGCAATATTTCCAAGGCCGCTGGCATAGGATACCTTATGTATCATAACCGTTTTTACCAAAAACCGACCAAGTCCATGGTTACACGCTCTTTCTATCAATACTTACTCAAAAGCATTGTCTCCCACTTTGGCAATTATCCCATTATAAAGGAAGTAAATCAAGTTATTTTTATATGCCATTTCATATCATCAAGCCTCCTAAACCTTTAAAAAGGGCCTGACGTCTGCTATTTACAGACAACAAGCCCTTCAGTTTTTATCAGCTTAAAAATATATCGTTACTTTTATGGTTTAGTGTAAATCATAACTCTTTTTAGTATTTCAATCCTTCCTTCCAGAAAAAACTATCAATAACCATATTCCCTGGCTATTTTTTTAAGTTCTTCCTCGTCGGCATCCCGTATCCTGCTCTCATCCAGGAACATAGCCGGCATACCCGCCGCTGTGCCAGCATATACATCCGCCAGGAGCCTGCTTCTTAATTCCTCAGTATCCCTATCGTTCATATTGCACCTCCTTTGGTTCCCGCCATTGGCTGCGATATTCACAAATTCTTTTATACAAGTTCAAATCTTATCTTCTTTTTTGAAGCATATCTATGGGCAGTCGAACCCTTTTTGACCTGGAGTATAACTTTATACTCAAATACTCCAAAGAGCTCCTTGGCCTTGGGATAGCGGGCAAATATGCCCTCCCCTCCGTCATCTATCTGGGTCACGGAAGCCGGGATATAGAATTTTCTTTTGCTGTATCCCCACTCACCATCCAGAATGGGACCATAATTGAATCCACAGGCATATAAACATTCTTTGCCAAGATATACAAGCCCCTCCGGAAGTTTCAGCTCATTAATACTTGAACAGTTTCTCAGTGCCTCATCATCTATTTTGACTATTTTCTCAGGCAGTTCTAATTTTTCCAGTGAAACACAGTTTTTGAATACCTTTCTTTCCAAAACCGTCATGCCCTGCGGCAGATTTACGGTCCTCAGAGCCTTGCATTCCTCAAAGGCTGACCTGCCAATGGATATACAGCTTTCCGGCAGCACAGCTTCTTCCAAAGAGATACATCCGGCAAAGGCTGATTTTCCAATTGATGTTATGCCCTCAGGAATAATTACCTTCTCTATATATTCATTATTTTTAAATGCCCCTTCTCCAATGGCTGTTATTTTTCTTCCGTCGATTTCACTGGGTATCTCGATAAGGCTTTCCTCTCCAATGTAGGACTTGATCTCAGCCTCACCATCACCGGTGTCATTTAATTCATATGTACCCTTTTCTGCCTTCTTTTCGGGCATATCCTTTAAAAGATATTCCAGTATTTTTTCTCTTTTTCCCCTTTTTGCCGCAGCGATAAATCTCTTTCTGCATTTATCAATATCAGGATATACCTTTAAACAGGCTGCTATATAACATTCCGCAGGGGATGTAAAACTTTCCTTGGCTATCCTTCCTTCCATTTCAGGATTCATATCCATATGCATATAGTTTATATCCACATTGCCCAGAAATTCAAATTCCTCCAATTTAGTGCAGTCGCAGAATACACTATCCTCTATTTTAGTTACTCCTTCCGGAACAGTCATTTTTTTAAGACTGCTGTACTGAAAAGCAGAATTTCCTATTTCTTTAAGGGACTTTGGCAGTATGACTTCCTCTAAATGTGAATTTTGAAAAGCACCTGACTCTATTTTTTCAGCGCCTTCAGGAACGATATATTTTCCCTCTTTCTGACAGGGGGCCTTTATAAGTGTTTTTCCGTCTTTGGTGTACAGCACACCATCGACGTCCTTTAAATATGGATTCTCTGGATCCACAGTTATATTTTTAAGGCTTCGTGCTCCATAGAGTGTACCAAGCCATATGTTGGGCACATTTTTAGGAATAAATATACTTTCAATGTCATTTCCATTCTCAGCAGAAACAGCCACAGTGAAGTTTCCTTCAGCCTCGGCTATGAGCTCCTCTGGTATGACCATATCCTTATCTTCACCTTTATAGTTCAATTCCCATCTTTCTTTGTTCCAGCCGGAATTGTAAAATTCAAAATCATTAATGCTGCTCATATGTACACTCCCCTTCATCATAAAAATCTGAACAAGTCATATTCAGCGATTATCTTTATATCCTTGCCCTTTTCTCTCTGCTCCAAAGCCTTTTCGACCTTCTTAGCTCCGATGTCGCCGAAATCTCCCAAAACCAGATAATTAGTTTTTCCGCTTACGGCTCCTGTGCATCTTCCGCCCTTAGCCTCTATCATCTCTTTCACCTTGTCACGGTCTCCTTCACAGTTCTGGAATTCTCCCGTAAGTACAAAGGTGTTTCCGCTTATCTCAAGGCTGTCGACGTCATCCATGGGATACTGCGGTTCATCGTCCCAGTCATTGACATCCTCATCCTCGTCCTCGTCCTCATCATCCTCATCGTCTTCGTCATAACCATCGTCATAATCTTCATAACCATCGTCATAATATTCATAATCTTCATTTTCTTCAGGAGTGCATCCATATATCTCTTCATATGCGCCGCAAAACTCTCCCCATTCCTCCGTATCCGGCAAAAATTTATGATAAAACTCTAAAAACGGATCCTCTCCCCAGTCGGCAAAACTCTGGATTATATCCTCATCAAAATCCGTCTCTTCAAATATATCCGTGGGAGGTACATTATTTTTGACCCACTTACGTAGTTTTTTTGTGTCTGCGTCTTCCAAAAACTTTTCAAAGTATTCGACCGCTGACTTTAAGGCGCTTCTGTCATAATCATCCCAGGATGGCACCACATTTTCATTCATTAAGGCCTCATAACACAATCTTTCTCCATTGCTGGTGAATACGCCCACTTCATGTTCATGGAAGCCAAAGCCTTCCTCTTTGTCCTCAAAGTCGATCTTTATGCTTAAATCATTATCATGCATGATTTTAAGGAAATCAGCATACTGTTCCTCCGTAAGCTTATGGATGAGCTCACCCTTTCTATCCGTCGGTTTTTCCTTTAGCCAGTCCCTTGTCCAGTCATCAAAGGAATCCAGTGTTCCCGTAAATGACCAGCGTCCGCAGCCATAGAAATCAGCCTGAAGATGTTCAATATCAAAACCATCACAGTACTGTATGCCATACTCACCATAAAATCCCCACATATCCAGCACCGGTTCAAAGGCCTCCAGTGCCTCCTCAGTCCAATTTCCCTCTAAAATTATCACACCACTCGCACTTGAAATATTTGCCATAAGATTCCGCCTCCTGTCCCATTGACCATGAATAAGCCATAAATAAACCATAAATAAAAAACTGATATGATATTTTCTAATCAGATCATAAAAATCTTTTTGTGTCTATTTAATTCAGATAATCTTCCTCCATTTCAGCCAGCTGTTTTATTCACTTTCACAACATATTTAAAACCTACATAGTTATATTATTAGTATACTCAAATTATTTTTCCATTTCATTGTACAAAAATAACAAAAGCAGTATGAAAAAATTTTTCATACTGCTTTTGTCTTTCTCTCTTTTGTATATTATATCCTATTGATGAACGTTAATATATTACGTTTTATTAAAAAATCATTTCAAATCTTATGAAATTATTGTTTTTAAGATGTAGGTTGAGGAGTGGTTATTCTTCCTCCAGCTTCAACACACTCATGAATGCCTGCTGAGGTACTACCACATTTCCGATCTGGCGCATACGTTTCTTTCCTTCCTTCTGTTTCTCCAGAAGTTTTCTCTTTCTTGATATGTCGCCGCCGTAGCACTTGGCAAGTACGTCCTTTCTCATGGCGCTGACAGTTTCCCTGGCCACGATCTTTGAACCAATGGCTGCCTGGATAGGTATTTCAAAAAGCTGTCTTGGTATTTCCTTCTTCAGCTTTTCACATATTTTTCTGCCTCTTTCCACAGCTACCGATGAATGAACGATGAAGCTGAGGGCATCAACGACTTCCTTATTTACCAGTATGTCCAGCTTAGTAAGGGATGCTTCCTGGTATCCGATGAGACTGTAATCAAAGGAAGCATAGCCTCTGCTCCTGGATTTCAGTACATCGAAGAAGTCATATATTATCTCATTAAGCGGCATATTGTATATAAGTGTGACTCTGGTCTCATCCATGTATTCCATGCTTATATACTCGCCTCGTCTCTGCTGGCAGAGCTCCATAATGGGTCCCACATAGTCCTTGGGCAGTATTATTTCTGCCTTTACTATGGGTTCTTCCATTTTTTCTATCCTTGCAGGGTCAGGCATATTGCTGGGGTTTGAAAGGTCCATTACAGTGCCGTCCGTAAGGTATATTTTATAAATAACACTGGGAGCCGTCGTTACAAGGTCCAGATTGAACTCCCTTTCCAGTCTTTCCTGTATTATCTCCAGGTGGAGCAGTCCTAAAAATCCACATCTGAATCCGAATCCAAGGGCAATGGATGTTTCAGGTTCGAAGAAAAGTGAAGCATCATTGAGCTGAAGCTTTTCAAGGGCGTCCCTCAGGTCAGTGTATCTGGCGCTGTCAGCGGGGAATATGCCGCAGTATACCATGGGGTTTACCTTCTTATATCCGGGAAGGGCTTCTGCCGTTGGATTCAGCGCATCAGTAACGGTGTCTCCGACCCTGGTATCGGCTACATTTTTTATGCTGGCCGTAAGATATCCAACATCGCCTGCATTGAGCTCATCACAGGGAATGAATCTTCCTGCACCGAAAAATCCTACTTCCACCACGTCAAACTCCTTGCCCGTGGCCATCATCCTTACCTTTGAACCCTTTCTCAGGCTTCCGTCAAATACCCTCATTATTACTATGACACCCTTGTACTGGTCATATATCGAGTCGAATATGAGAGCCTTAAGGGGTGCATCCTCATTTCCTGAGGGTGCGGGTATATCAGTAACTATCTTTTCAAGCACAGAGTCTATATTTATTCCGTTTTTGGCTGATATAAGGGGAGCATCCTCAGCGGGTATTCCAATGACATCCTCGATGTCCTTTATTACAAGCTGTGGATTGGCGCTGGGAAGGTCGATCTTATTTATAACTGGCATGATCTCCAGATTGTTATCTATGGCAAGGTATACATTTGCCAGTGTCTGAGCCTCTATTCCCTGGGCAGCGTCTACCACAAGTATGGCTCCCTCGCAGGCTGCAAGGCTCCTTGATACCTCATAGTTGAAATCCACATGTCCCGGAGTATCAATGAGGTTAAAAATATATTCCTCTCCATCCTTGGCCTTATAAATGAGGCGGACAGCCTGGGCCTTTATGGTTATTCCTCTTTCTCTTTCAAGATCCATATTGTCAAGAATCTGATCCTGCATTTCCCTTTCAGTAAGAAGACCTGTAGCCTGGATCAGTCTGTCGGCAAGGGTGCTCTTGCCATGGTCGATATGCGCGACTATACAAAAATTTCTGATTTTTTTCTGTCTGTCTACGGGCATTTTTATCCTCCTGTAAATTTACTGGTTCTTTAACTTCTTATATATCGTATTTCGTCCTTAGCTGCCCCTTTATGATGAGTATTTCCCGTTTCAGGCAGTATCAAAGTACCCCGTCAGTGTGACGGGGTGCTTTTTGGACGATCCTATAGCCATTTTAGCATTACTAGTTTACAGCATTTTTTACGAATTTACAATAGATATTTAAGCGTGGAGAACCATTTTCACCTTATATCCCGCTGTTTTTCAGAGGTTTTGAGGCTTCTTTTGCTTTCCTTGCCGCTCCGCCTTCCTTCATATACTATTTTAAAAACTCCACCAAAATATTTTAAGCTGGGAATTTATTGTTTTAAAATGTTAAATATGTTATAATATGATTGTAAAAAAATTGTTTTGTATTCATAAGTTTTAATATAGTATTTCCTCCATTCAACGCCAAATGGCATTGTTTCCGGAGATGATAACATGACAGGAACTCTATTGGTCAGACGGTTATTCAGGGGGAGATGAGATTATGGCTCACAAAATAATTGCAATAAGCCGACAGTTCGGAAGCGGCGGAAGAGAGATAGGCATGCTCGTAGCTGAAAGACTTGGCATAAAATGCTACGACAAGGAACTTATCGATATGGCAGCCGAACACGGAGACCTTGAATATAAGAGGCTCCACAAGCTTGATGAGAAAAACGAAAATCCGTGGTATCACGAGATCGTATACGACGGAAACCACAACGTAGCAAAGGGAAAATCCGCAGCATTTGTTTTATTTGATCTTGAATGTGCGGTTATCAAAAACATAGCTAGAAGCGAAGATGCCGTGATTGTCGGCCGCTGTGCCGATCATATCCTCAAGGATACGGACACAAAACTCCTTACGGTGTTCATATCCGCACCCTTTGAAAGCCGTGTACTCAGAAAGATGATGATCGAAGGCACAGGTCAGGGCCGTACAGAAGCCAAGGTCAAAAAAATGGATAAACAAAGAAGCGAATTCTATGAATCCCATGTTGGCAAGTCCTGGGGCGATACCGAAAGGTTTGACCTTCATTTTGACTCCAGCCTCAACACTAAGGAAGAGATCGCTGATGTTATCGTTGCGGAATACAACAAACTTTAATATTTTATCAGTATCTAAACCATAAAAATTTGATCTTTTGACAGCGGAGACACCGGTACTATGTACCGGTGTTTTTTTATTATACATATATCAAAAATATGTATGCTTTACAGGCTGAAAACAATATGATACAGTTATCTATACATCAAAAAGTTTATGTCCTAAAACTGGGATCTGGCCTGAAACAATATTAATATTTTAAATTTACAGAAAGGACTATGATATGCAGAATAAAAAAATCCTTTTTTACCTTATAACAGCGGCACTGCTTGCCCTGGCGGTAAAATACAGCGGCTCCATACTGGGCTTTGCCTCTCTTCTTCTTTCGGTTTTGACTCCGCTTATCATCGGCTGTGTCATTGCATATATTCTTAATATACTTGTGGTAAAGATAGAATCTCTGCCCTTTATTAAAGGGTCATCCAGGCTTTATAAATTCAGAAGGGCCATAAGCATACCCGCATCCCTTCTAATAATCGCCCTGGTCATAGTCCTGCTTATAAAGATCATCATTCCTCAGCTTGGCAGCGCTCTTAGCCTTATGATCTCGGAAATACCTCCGGCTATTTCACGTTTCATAGACTGGATCCATTCCAATAACACTGAATTCCCTCAGCTTGAGGAATGGCTAAGCTCACTGGATCTGAACTGGCCTAAAATATCTTCATATATAATCACAGCTATAAACAGTATTTTTGAATCCGCTTTTACTATAATAAGTATTTTGGGAGGAGCTGTCGTAAATCTTGTCATAGCCCTTATCTTTTCGCTGTACGTCCTGGCCGGAAAAGAAAAACTCGCCAGACAGTTCAAAGCTCTGGCTGACACATATCTTAAGGAAAAAACAAGGAACCGTCTTATATATGTCATTTCAACGGCCCACGACACTTTTACAAAATTTATCGTCGGCCAGGTCACTGAGGCTGTTATATTAGGCGTTTTATGTATAATAGGCATGCTCATATTCCGCTTCCCCTATGCGGCAATGATAGGCACCCTTGTGGGAGCCACTGCTCTTCTTCCCATAGTTGGAGCATACATCGGAGCCTGCGTCGGATTTATTATGATAGTGACCGTAAACCCCATACAGGCCTTTGCCTTCATAATATTTATAATCGTGCTCCAGCAGCTGGAAGGGAATCTCATATATCCCCGTGTCGTAGGATCTTCCATAGGTCTTCCGGGCATTTGGGTGCTGGCTGCCGTAACAGCAGGAGGCGGACTTTGGGGTATAGGCGGCATGCTCATAGCCGTGCCCACCGCTGCTACCATATATAAACTCATAAAAAGAGATGTGGCAAAAAAACAGGCATCTGCCCTGACGCCTGCAACAGATAAAACAGAATAATAAAAAGCATAATATAATATCATATAATAATGAAAGGACACCGGCACTGAGTACCGATGTCCTTTTCTATGGTTTGGGGCGTCTTTGACATGCAAAGCAGAAACTTTATTTTTGTTTTTTGGGAAGGGAGAATACGAGTAATATTCCGACCACAGCTGCGATCCCCGCAACTATGAAAGATGTGTTTTCTCCCACAGCCTTAGCCACAAGAGGAGTACATATTGATGAAACTCCCATACCTATGAGGACCAGTGAAACTATGACTCCGGCGTTTTTTACACCGAAATAGTCCGTTGTAAGGGAAGGTATTGTGGCAGCGGAACCGCCGTATGCAAAACTGAGGAGCCAGAAACATACGACATATACATACCCTTCCGAGAAGGTAAGTATTACGATGGATATAATAGTTATGACAAATACGAGGGCCATGGAATTTTTGCTGCTTATCCTGTCGCTGATGGCTGAGATGATGAATCTACCGGCCACCTGGAACAGAGAGGCGATGCTGACTCCGGCTACCAGTACTTCGCTGGAAAGTCCTTTGCCTTCTCCAAAGCTTACGAATATGGAGCTTATGAGCACGAAGGCAGGTATGGAGAATGTCTGGATGAGCAGAAGTTTATAATATGTTTTTGTCTTTATTACTTCTCCGGCCTCATACTGTTTTGTAGTGAATGTTCCACCCTTCTGAACATATCCAGCCATATATCCTTCCGGCGGAGCTTCGATGGTGAGCATGCCGAAAATTCCGATGATAACGAATATGACAGCAAGGATGATGAATGTTTTTGAAAATCCATAGGATGTAAGCCAGCTGCTGCAAAGGGGTGAAAGTATAGTTGCGCTTATACCCAGGGTAGCCAGGGCAAGGCCTGTGGCAAATCCCTTTTTATCGGGGAACCATTTCTGCATCATGGCTACTATGACATTGTAAACGATACCGTCACCGATACCAAGCAGTCCGCCGTATGTTATCCACATAAGTTTAGGTGAACTGGGCGGAAGGAATCCTGTGGCAAGTATTCCCACGGCCATGCAGAGGTATCCTATGAGCATTATTTTTTTGATGCTTATTTTTTTCTGGAGCACTCCGCCTACATAGTTTCCAAGGACGAATATGGCAAGGAATATGGTATAGGGAAGAGCTGCTTCCGCTGACTCTATGGAAAAATAGTCCATTACATAGGGCTGGATTATGCTGTACATATAACAGAATCCAAGTATAAGACAGCAGATTATGCCGCATATGAGTATTCTTATGCGCTTATTATTGTTCTGCGCGTTTTCGATCATGGTCTCCTCCTCCTTTCTCAGACAAATGAGTTACATATTTTCCATACGGGCGTAACACATATTTTTGAATATCTGGGAGTAGTGTCTGTATCCGTCCTTGCCGATGATATATACATTTGGCATATGGCTCAAACGTGCATTGGCAAATATCATCTTCTCAAAGGAATTATCGATAAATGGATGATTGCTTATTGCTACGTCCACATTTTTTCTCTCGGCCTGTTCGAGGAAGTAGTCAAGGGACTTAAAATATGTAAGTATGTCTTTTATAGAGTTGGGAGGATTTGTTCCGCCCCATAATGCTGCCGTATGTCTCACTCCAAGGTCAGTTACCGGGAAGATGAAGCTGAGTCCTCCAGGTGTATGGCCCGGAGTGAAATATACGTCGATGGTCTTGTCACCAAGAGTTATTGTGTCCCCGTCGCCTATGAAATTGTCAACATCGAAATTCTTCCAGGTCTCTTTTTTGTCGGGGAAGAAAGGATGTTCAGCCCAGAAATCATAATCGATCTTTGACATATAGGTCTGGGGATGGAAGGCATCGATTATCCATTTTCCACATCCGCAGTGGTCAAAATGTCCGTGGGTGATGACAAACTTTTTGATCTGTGCGGGGTCCCATCCGATGTCCTTTATGGCACTTACGATGGCGTCAAACATTTCTTTTTTAGGGAAAATGGCATCGATAAGTATAAGTCCTTCTGTGGTTTTGAGGACTATGCAGTTAGTCGATTTATTGCTGACAAGAAGAACATCGTCAAATATCTGGCTGTGTGTGAACCAGCTTGTATCAAACATATTATCTATATGTTGCTGTGTAACAACAACTGTTTTTAAATCTAACATAAATTTATCCTCCTCATCTTTTTGTTCCGTTCATTTTAGTTTAAACGATTCAGGCGCCTTACTTGACTCTATAGTCACACACTTCAATATAAATGTAAATATCTTCAAAAAAATCTCACAAATAAATTCACTTTGTAACAACACTTATTGAGCTATGCTCAATCGTTATTGATATTTTGCACAAAATAAGAGTTTTTTATTGAAAGTATTGCTATAATATGAAATAATCTTTTTAAGGAGGCGAGACAAAATGAACAATTATTCCTATAGTGTCGCATCTGTGGAAAAGGTTATGAGGATAATCGAAATACTAGCGACTGAAGAACAGGGACTCAGGATAAGCCAGATATCTGAAAAACTAGATTCCCACCCTTCAAGCGTAGACCGGTTTCTCATAACTCTGCAGAATCTTGGCTATACCCAGAAGGATGCCAACGGAAGGTATCATCTGACTGAAAAAATATTCCTGTTAGCAAACCTTCTGCTTGTCAGACATCCATTTTCTGAAAAATATGTGGACCTGATGCATACTCTGGCCTATAAATACAATATGACTACCCATATCTCGGTTTTCTGTGGATTTTACAACATAATAATCCATAAGGAGACCCTCGTTCAAAACCTGGATATGAATTATGCTTTCTTTGACCCGAAAAGACACCATTACTGTTCGGCTCCTGGAAAGCTCCTTCTCTCAACCCTCTCGGAAGAGGATCTGAAGGAATATTTCAAACATGCAAAACTAATCAAATTCAATAAGACTACCCTTGCCACTGAGGCGGAAATTAGAAAAGAACTGGAAAAAATAAGACGAGTAGGATTTTCCACCCATAATGAGGAATTCCTTCTTGGAAATTTCACCATAAGTTTCCCTCTCTGGCTGGACGGAAAGGTCAAAGGAGCTTTCTCATTTATGTGCCCCATATCCGATAAAGCAAAAATTTATAACCAGAAAGCCATAGATGATATAAAAACAAGCCTCTATCAGGCTTAATTAGACAGTAAAAAGCACTCGAAGGGGTCCGAGTGCTTTTCATTTGCAAACAGTTTTAAATTAAAGGGGGTATTATACAGAAATGGGGCGATTCCTGTATGTATCAAAGCATCATCTTTAATACATCTATACTATACTATAACTTTATGTATAAATTATGAACAAAGAATGAAAAAAAACAAAACAAATGATTAATTTACATTTAACCTGGCCTAATAGATGTCAAAAATTTTTTATTTTTAGACAAATTTCCCTGTATGTCTTATCCATTCTAACAATACCTTTCCAAAAAATTTTCCAGTATTTTTTGTGCCGTTACATCTTATGGCACATTATCCATAGATTTTTACGCCGCCGGAGCAAATATCTTTTTTGTGGAAGAAAAACACCCTTTGTGATATACTACAGATATAAATATGCAAAGGAGGCATTGTTATGAACATCGTTGATCTTATCATAAAAAAACGAGACGGCGGAAAGCTTACGAAGGACGAGATACAGTTTTTCATAAACGGCGTCGTTGACTCATCCATACCTGATTATCAGGTCTCAGCCATGCTCATGGCCATATATTTTCAAAGTCTTGACAACGAAGAAACCTCTGAGCTTACACTGGCAATGGCCGATTCCGGAGATACCTTTGACCTCTCATCGGTGGAGGGCATAAAAGTGGACAAACATTCCACCGGAGGCGTTGCCGATACGACTACACTTATACTTGCACCACTGGTTGCCAGCTGCGGGGTTCCCGTGGTAAAAATGAGCGGCAGGGGCCTGGGATTTTCCGGAGGCACACTGGATAAGCTGGAATCCATACCCGGCTTCAATATTTCAGTATCCGGCAGGCAGGCTCTGGAATATGCCAGAAAAAGCGGCATAGTACTCATGAGCCAGACCGATGACCTTACTCCCGCTGACAAAAAACTCTATGCCCTCAGGGACGTTACGGGCACCGTTGAAAGCATACCCCTCATCGCCGGAAGCATAATGTCCAAAAAAATAGCCGCCGGAGCCGATGCCATCGTGCTTGATGTAAAATGCGGCAGCGGAGCATTCATGAAGGACCAGGAATCAGCGACAGAACTTGCAAAGACCATGGCTGACATCGGAAGATCCGTTGGCAGGAAGGTAACGGCAGTCATAAGCGGAATGGACCAGCCCCTTGGAATGTACATCGGAAATTCTCTGGAAGTACAGGAAGCCATGGAAATACTCAAGGGAAATGCTGCCGGAGATCTGCTGGAAGTATCCCTTACCCTGGGTTCACTTATGCTTATGAGTGCTGAAAAGGCCTCATCATTTGAGGAAGGCAAAAAGATGCTTATGGAGAATATCAAAAACGGAAAGGGCCTTGCTAAATTCCGTGAACTTCTCGTACAGCAGGGCGGAGACCCGGCCATAATCGATGACTATTCACTCCTTCCCCATTCACCTGCAAAAACTGTGGTGACAGCTGACAGGGACGGATATATCTACTCCATGAATACCGCAGGCATAGGCCGTGCATCCCTGGAAACGGGTGCGGGCAGAGCCGCAAAGGAGGATGCCATAGATTTCGGAGCGGGCATAATAATGAAGGTGCGTCTGGGAGACCAGGTGAAAAAAGGAGATCCCCTGGGCGAGATATATTCCGCCACGGAGGAAAAATGCCTCTCAGCAGCCAGATATTTTAAGGATTCCATAACCATAAATGATGAAAAACCGTCTATACCAAAACTTATACTTGATATTATCAAATAGGAGGATAAAACATGAAAAGAGCAGCAATTATCGTACTTGACAGTGTGGGCATAGGTGAACTTCCCGACGCAGCAAAATACGGAGACGAAGGTTCCAACACACTGGTAAATATAAAGAAGAACTACCCTGCCTTTGAGGTGCCCAATATGGCTTCCCTCGGTCTTGGAAATATCGAAGGCGACGACATATATCTTCTTGGAAAGACAGACTCACCCAAGGGATGCTATGGAAAGATGTTTGAAAAATCCAACGGAAAGGACACTACCACAGGACATTGGGAGATCGCCGGAATAGTTACGGAAAATCCCTTCCCCACATTTACAGAAACAGGCTTCCCCAGGGAGATCATGGATAAGTTCGAAGCAGCCATCGGCCGCAAGACACTGGGTAACTGTGCCGCTTCAGGTACGGCAATAATAAATGAACTGGGAGACGAGCATGTAAAAACAGGATACCCAATCGTTTACACATCAGCTGACTCCGTATTCCAGATAGCCTGCCATGAGGACGTCATACCCGTTGATGAGCTCTATAAGATTTGCGAGACAGCAAGGGAGCTCCTTGTGGGTGATTATGCCGTTGCCAGGGTAATAGCAAGGCCCTTCATCGGAAAAGGAAACGGAAATTACACAAGAACAGAAAGAAGAAAGGACTTCTCACTGGCTCCCACATCCACCACAGTCCTTGACCTTATAAAGGAAAAAGGAATGACAGTGGCTGCCATCGGAAAGATAGAGGATATTTTCGAGCACAGGGGAATGACAGTAACAGACCATACTACCAACAACAATGACGGTATCGACAAGACCATAGAATTCCTTAAAAAAGACTTTGAGGGACTTCTTTTCACAAACCTTGTGGACACTGATATGATCTATGGCCACAGAAACGATGTTAAGGGTTATGCTGAGGCTGTTATGTACTTTGACAGCAAGCTCCCCGAAATAAGAGCAGCCATGAAGGAAGATGACATACTTATCATAACCGCTGACCACGGCTGCGACCCCACCACACCCAGCACTGACCATTCAAGGGAATATGTTCCCCTCCTTGTATGCGGAGCAAAGGTAAAGGAAGGCGTTGACCTTGGAGTAAGGAAGTCATTTGCTGATGTTGGTGCCACCATTGCTGAGTATCTTGGTCTTGACGAGCGTTTTGGCGCTGAAAGCTTCTTAAAGGACATACTGAAATGAACATAGAAATATTACAGCTCACGGAAGGAGCTAAAAAAGCAAAGGGCCTCACAGTGGTGATAGACGTCTTCCGTGCCTTTACCACAGCCTGCTTCATAATGAACAATTCAGCTGAGGCCATATATCCCGTGGGCAGTGTGGAGGAAGCCTTCCGTCTGAAGGATATACTTCCCAACTGTCTGCTGGTGGGAGAAAGGAACGAGGTCATAGTTCCCGGGTTCGATTACGGCAACTCCCCCGCCAACATAGAACACACGGATTTCAGCGGCAAAAACATAGTGCACACCACCAGTGCCGGCACCCAGGGCATAGTAAATGCCGTAAACGCCGACGAGATAATAACGGCAGCATTCGTAAATGCTCCAGCCGTAGTGCGCTACATCAAAAAGGCCGCGCCTGAAAATGTATCCATAGTATGCATGGGCAAGGCTGCCCTCTCCCCTGCCGAGGAAGATACATGGTGCGCCGAATATATCCGTGCCCTTCTCCTTGGTGAGGACTATGACATAAAGGACCGTCTTTTAAAACTCAGGGAACTGGAAGGCAGGAGATTTTTCCGTCCCGACAACCAGGAGCAGTGCCCTGAAAGGGATTTCTTCCTTTCAACTTTAGTGGGCATATTTGATTTTGTGCTCAGGGCTGAAAAAACTCCCCAGGGGCTTTTAAGACTCAGAAAGATAAGGATCTGATGGGGATCTGACGGGTCTTTTAGGGGAAAATTTTAACCAAAATTTTATTTTCGTGATATTGCACAATCAAAATCTGGACCCCTTAAAATCCCCTTAAATGGCATTTTAAGGCCTATTGCGGCTGTCTCATTCAATTAAATGAGACAGCCGTTTTTTTGCCCTTATAGAGGCTTTAAGCCCATAAAACACCGATTGTATTTATATTTGTACAATTTTTATTAGCACTCTCGTTAAACGAGTGCTAGTTTTCTATTGACATTTACTTTTTTAGTGCTACAATAAGGTTAGAAACAATATTTAAGCAATACCGGAGGCAGTAACTAACGATGAATCAGGAAAAAGGAAATTTATCTATTAACAGTGAAAATTTTTTACCTATCATAAAAAAATGGCTTTATACGGATAAGGATATTTTTATCCGAGAAATAGTATCAAACGGCTGCGATGCTGTTACAAAACTTAAAAAACTTATGTCACTGGGTGAGGCTGACAATATCCCTGATGACGAGAAGTTCTCAATAGAAGTTGAATGCGATCCCGAAAATAAGATAATCAGGGTATCGGATAACGGTATCGGTATGACAGCCGATGAAATAAAGAAGTATATAAACCAGATAGCATTTTCAGGAGCCACAGACTTTTTGGCAAAATACGGCGAGAAGTCAGAGGACGAACAGAACGATATAATCGGACATTTCGGACTTGGATTTTACTCAGCATTTATGGTAGCCGATAAGGTGGAGATAGACTCCCTTTCATATAAGGAAGGTTCTGAAAGCGCTAAATGGATATGTGAGGGCGGCATCGACTATGAGATGGAGCCCGGTACAAGACAGACCCACGGAACTACCATTACAATGTATCTTGGCAAGGATGGTGAGGAGTTCGCCGATGAGGCGGTATTATACGAGGCACTAAAAAAATACTGCGAATATATGCCTGTTGAAATTTATTTCGACACAGTAGAAAATGAGGAAGTCGATGACAAAGGAGATGAAGTGACCAACGGAAACGATAAGTCTGAGGAGGGAGCCGATGACAAAAATCGTAAAGTTGTAACTTCAGCTGATGAACTTGCAGACATTCTTAAAAAGGAATCTGGTAAAGATACCGAAAATGAAAAAGATGAAGACAAGGAAACAGAAAAAGAACCCGAAAGGCTTCCGCTTAACGAGACCCATCCTCTTTGGCTGAGAAATCCGTCACAGTGCAGTGACGATCAGTACAAAGAACTTTACCGACACATGTTCAATGATACTAAAGATCCCCTGTTCTGGATCCATCTGAACATGGATTATCCCTTCAGACTTAAGGGAATACTTTATTTTCCCCGCCTGATGAGCGATATGGAAGCCGTTGACGGCATCGTTAAACTCTATTCTAACCAGGTGTATATCGCGGATAATATAAAAGAGGTTATCCCTGAATTTCTTCTTATTCTTAAAGGCGTGATAGACTGCCCCGACCTTCCGCTGAACGTTTCGAGGAGTGCGCTGCAAAATGACGGCTATGCCGCAAAGATGTCAACATACATCACTAAAAAAGTTGCTGATAAGATCAATTCACTTTTCAAAAACGACCGCGAGGAATATGAAAAATTTTGTGATGACATTAACCTGTTTTTCAAATACGGAAGTATGAAGGAAGACAAATTTTACGATAAGATCAAAGGCTCCCTCCTTTACAAGACTACCGAGGGCAAACATAAGACCCTTGATGAATATATAGAGGACAATAAGGAAAAGAACGGCAATAAAGTATACTATGTAAACGATGAGAACCAGCAGATACAGTATATCAACCTCTTCAAGAGCCAGGGTATGGAAGCCTTGATTCTCCCTTCGGCCATAGATAAGCCCTTTGTCAACTATCTTGAATACAGAGCAGAAGGCAAGTTTACAATGGGGAGAATAGATTCCGACCTTTCAGACACCCTTAAAAGCAATAACGAAACAAACGAAGAACTTAACAGCGAATTCAAAACATTGTTCTCAGGCATCCTCTCAAAGGATAAGCTCAATGTAAAGGTTGAGAACATAAAAGATCCTTCCATATCGGCAATGATCCTCCTTTCAGAGAAAGAACGCCGTCTGATGGATATGCTTGAGACATATAAGTATGATGATAATCTCAAAACTCTTTACGGAAATACAGTAGTGGAGGAAACTCTTATACTAAATGGAAACAATAAACTTATAAAGGCTCTTGAAGAGCTCAAAAATAAACCCGGCAAAGAAGATGAGACAAAGCTGATATGCCGTCAGGTTTATGACCTGGCTCTGATGGGACAAAAACCCCTTACCTCAGAGGAAATGGCTAAGTTCATCGAGAGAAGCAACCTGATACTTGAAAAACTTGCAGATAAAGAAACAAATTAACTCCTCTTAACCCCGCTAAAAGGCACCTGATTAAGGTGCCTTTTAACATTAACAAGATATTTTTTTGTTATCTGTTTTTTCAATATAAAAAAAGGCCGGTTTTGTGTTATAATTAAATATGCACTTACAAGGAGGCGGTCAATTATGTCGCTCACAACAAAAAAAGCTCTTGCTATGTCTCTTAAGTCACTGCTTGAAAAAAAGACACTTGATAAAATAACAGTTAAAGACATAGTAAACGGATGCAGTCTCAACAGGCAGACTTTTTATTATCATTTTCATGATACATACGATCTGCTTCAATGGCTGTATTCATATGAGACCGGAGATATCATTGAGAAAATGCGTGACCCGTCTAATAGTACCGATGAATACGGGCTTATTATCCAGTACATACTGAATAACAAAAATTTTATAATCAATACCTGCCGCTCTCTTAAAAGGGATTATCTGATAGTAAGGATAAAAAGCTGCATAAAACCCATAATCCTTGAGATAATCAAAAATAATATGGCTGAGGAAAGGGCATTCTCAGATGATGCTGAGGCCATTGCTGACCTGTTTTCCAATGCCTTCATAGGTCTTATACTCGAATGGGTAAATACTGATTTGAGCGAGGACTATATACCTAAATTCAGAAAATACGCTGATCTCCTTCTGGATTACATGGCCTTCATCAAAGCCGGCCGTCCTTCAAGGCAGAATAAGTGAGCCTGACTCATATTATTGACAGGCGGCATCAATATATGGATAATTAACGTATACCCCTTTAGGTATTGGAGGTGCCGTAATGAAACAGTGTATGGATTCTGAAAATCTTCACAGACGCCTGAAAAAAATAATCGGTCAGGTGCAGGCCATCGACAGGATGGTAGATGAGGATATCCCCTGCGAGGATGTCCTTTCCCAGATAAATGCCGCTAAGTCTGCCCTCCATAAGGTCGGCCAGGTGGTTTTGGAAGGTCATATACGCCACTGCGTCCGTGATGGCATTGAACACGGTGACGCCGATAAGACCATCGAAAGCTTTACTAAAGCCGTTGAAAGATTTTCAAATATGAAATAATGTTTTTAAAGCCTGGATGTTTTCCGGGCTTATTTTTTTGCCTGTCCGGAGCTGCTGCTCCATAGACATTTACGCCCCTTTATGTTCTCATTTGAGCCATTATCCCAGCCATATGTCTCTTTCTAATTTATCATTTATTATTTATTATCTATGACTTCCTCACTATACTGTTCAGTCCCATATATCAGCCACTGTCCGATAAAAACCAGTTTCAAGCCGCATTAAGGGACAGCATTTTTAATATTGCAGTATTTTGGCCGTTTCCAGACACTTTTTATGGATAATTTTATACCCGTCCAGCCCACTTGGTCTGGGCTGAGGCACACCCATTTTCTCAACGGCTCTCCTTGATGGTTCCGGTTTTCCTCTGTCTGGCGTTTCCTGTCTATCTCTCTTTCTCCCTAGCTCTTTCTTTTTTCCGCTATCATTCCTCTGCTCCTTTCCAGCTGTCTGCCTCCTGGCTTTTTTCCTCTGGCTGTATTTCATAAAATTTTTCCTCTTTATTGACAGGGTATACCCCCTGGGGTATAATCACCTTATAGTAATACCTATACCCCTATATGTATAATAAGAAAGGAATGACTTTTATGGAAAAACTGGAACGGCTGCTGGAGGCCGGCGGCATAAAGAAAGATATAACACTTCTTGTGATATCGGCCATTTCTCTTATGATAAGTATTTTTGACCTCGTACCCCTGCCCTTTGATGCCGCATGGATAGCCATAATACTGTGTGGACTGCCCATAATAGCCGAGGCTGTCATAGGGCTTGTAACAAGATTCGATATAAAGGCAGACGTTCTTGTGTCCATGGCCCTTATAGCCTCAGTCTTGATCGGCGAGGACTTTGCCGCTGGAGAAGTTGCCTTTATAATGCAGCTGGGAGCCCTTTTGGAGGATCTGACCGTAGCCAGGGCAAGGGCAGGTATAGAAAACCTTGTACGCCTTACTCCCAGGACTGCCAGGGTCATAAACGAAGGCATTGAAAAAATAATACCAGCCGAGGAAGTAAAGGCCGGGGATATTTTAAGGGTCCTTCCCGGTGAGACCATACCCGTTGACGGGGAGATAATATCGGGAGCCACATCCATCGATCAGGCAGTTATGACAGGAGAATCCCTGCCCGTGGATAAATCCGCAGGAGATACCGTATCCAGCGGCACCGTAAACCAATTTGGCTCCTTTGATATGAGAGCTGAAAAAGTTGGAGAGGACAGCTCCATCCAGAGAATGATAAGGCTGGTGCAGTCAGCTGACGCCGATAAGGCAAAAATAGTCACCCTGGCCGACAGGTGGGCCACTTGGATAGTTGTCTCAGCCCTAAGCGCCTCCCTTATAACATGGTTTGCGACAGGGGAAATAATCCGTTCAGTGACCATACTTGTGGTGTTCTGCCCCTGTGCTCTTGTGCTTGCTACACCCACAGCCATAATGGCAGCCATAGGAAATGCCACAAAACACGGATTTCTCGTTAAGGAAGGCGACGCCCTGGAAAGGCTCTCATCGGTCAAAAAAATAACCTTTGATAAGACCGGAACACTGACAAAGGGAACTCCCAGGGTACAGGAAGCATTGAGCATACTGCCCGGGCTGTCCAGTGAAAAACTTTTTGAGACAGCGGCCTCTGTGGAAAAACATTCAGAACATCCCCTGGGAAAGGCTGTAGTCAAAGATTTTGAGGAAAAGTATAATAAAACCGCCCTTAGTGCTGACGGGTTTAAAATGATACCAGGAAGGGGCGTAAGCGCCCTTATGGATGGAAAGGAAGTTTTAGCTGGAAACGCTGAAATGCTTTCGGATAAAAATATACCCATGGAAGGGCTTGTTTCCGCCGCTCAAGGCAGTATATCCAAGGGATGTACCATAATATATATGGCTGTCGGCCCAGAGCCCGCCGGATTCATTGCCCTTTCAGACACCATACGTCCCGAGGCCAGAGAAACCATAGAAAATATAAAGGAAGCCGGAGCAGAACCGGTGCTGCTTACGGGCGACCATAAAAGCTCCGCCATGGAGACGGCAGCTCTTACAGGCATAGATGAGGTATACAGCGAGTGCCTGCCCGAGGATAAGCTGGCTTTGATAGATGGATTCCAGAAAAGCGGAAGCCCGGTATGCATGGTCGGAGACGGTGTAAATGATGCTCCATCCCTTAAAAAGGCCTTTGTGGGCATTGCCATGGGAGGCGTTGGCAGTGATATAGCCGTGGATGCCGCTGATATCGCCCTGGTCAATGATGATATAAAGGAACTCCCCCATCTGTTCATGCTCTCAAAGAGGATGATGAGGACCATTAAGTTCAATCTCACATTTTCCATGCTCCTTAATATAGCAGCGGTTATACTGGCCATTGCCGGCACCCTTGATCCCGTTGTGGGAGCTCTGGTGCATAACGCCGGCTCAGTGTTCGTAATAATAAATTCATCTCTGCTCCTGAAATGGAAGTATAAACCCAAAAGGCTCTAAGCCGTAAAAAGGACGGCCATTATCCCATAAAAACTCAACAGGTTTCGTCATTTTATCCCGGGGACAAAAATATAATGTCAAGAGGTGATAAAATGCGGACACAAAACATTAAGTTTTTAAGGACGGATGACGGCCGTCTTTTTATGTTCAGATATGGTGGAGGCTCCATATATGCCAGGATATTATATAAAAATATGCCCTCCCCTTCCTTCAGAGTCATAGATAATGTATCTGGCGTATTTTCTATTTGGTACTGTGATGGGCGGGTGTATCTGCTCTGCCTCTCCGATGAGGGAGCCACCCTCTGTCTTTACGCAAACGAAAAATGGACAGCAAGGCTTCTTTCCGGCAGGACCGAGGATGCCTTTTCAAAAATGTCATTCCTTTCCCTTGGGGATTCCATCCATCTTGTTTATAGTGTGAACGGCGGCCTTTACATACGTTCCGGCAGGGGCAGCCGTTGGAGCGTTCCTGTAAAGATAGATGAAGCCGTTCCATTTTCTGAAACACCATTTTATATCGGGCGCGAAAACAGCAGGAACGTGCGTATATATTACCGTACATCAGATAAGGACATAAAATACAGAACATTAAACCTTGAAAGCGGAGAACTTTCGGAACGCCTCGACCTTTTGAGCGCTAACATGCCCTGCATAGATGTTTCCGTACTCACGGAAGAAAACGAGACCCATATACTTTATCTCGTAAAAGGCCCTTTCTCGTCACAGCTCATATACAAGGGCATAAAAAACGCTTCGTCTTCCAAGGCAAGAATAATATGGGAGGGCCAGCTTTCCGGCAGCTGTTCACTCTTGAAAAACGATGGCAGACTTTATGCCCTTATATATGACCGGACAAAATGTTTCGCGGCCTTTTCCGATGACAGCGGCCACAATTTTTCAGCCGCCAAAAATCTCGGCATAAGGACCGGGGATTCCTGCCTTAAGGCGGAATATACGGATTTTTCCGGCCAGTCCTTCTGTGCCGATGAGATACCAACGGATATATCTGATTTTTCCTTTCCTGTAACCGAAGATATATTCCCCTTATTCATCCCCCGTGGAGGAGATGTCCAAAACCATGGCCCATCATTTAACAGTTCTCCTAATATGATGGGCACAAATCAGCCATCTCAAAACTCCAGCTCAATGGCTGAAATGTCTGGAATTTCGGGTATGCCCGGAATGCCGGGGATGGCTGCCAGCGGGGCAAACGGTCCCAGCGCCATGAGCGGCGGCAGCGCAGGAAATATGGGGAATATGGGAAATCAGGAAAACATGAACGGCTTCAGGCCTTCTTCTACCAGAAATCCCCAGACCATATCCGATGGAAATATGTCATTTATGGATAAGTCCCCTCAAAAACCATCATCGGACCCCCGCATAGCTGAACTCAGCGAGCGCATAAACGAACTCAACAGCCTTCTCAACAAAAGAAATGATGAGATAGCCGCCCTTTCCTCATGGAAGATGAGATATGATGCCCTCTTAAAGGAAAACTCAGCCCTTAAGGCCCGGATGGAAGCATCCCAGGCTTCTGACAGATTAAAGGGCCAGGTCATCCCAGACACATCCATCTCCGCTGAAGATATGGATGGAGCTGTGCTTAAGGCATCGGATATTTCATTAAGCTCCCCGGAAAAGGATGGCTCAGTAGATGCCCCTTTCTCAGATGATGGCCCTTCTTTAGATAATACCTCTGATGAATCCAAATAGACCATTTTAATGGCAGACAGTCTCACAATTCCCTTCTGATGAGGCTGTCTGCCATTTCTGCCGCATAGGAGATTATACATTCACAGTTTTCACCCATGGAACAGCAGTTGAATGTGCCAAATCTCTGTCTGAACATCTGCATGAATTCTATCCTCAGCCGTTTTGACCTGTCCTCGTCAAACATATATCCAAACAAAAGCACAACGGATGCCGCAGCGGCGCACAGCCCGCCATATCCAAATCCACCGAATGCCGCTGACATGGCCTTTATTATCTCTCCACTCATGTTCAGAGAGTACTTAGTATCGGCCGCCTTTATTATGCAGCCTCCGCAGCCGTAGCCTTCCCGGCAGTATCTTAGTGCCAGTTCTTTCATAAATCCACCGTCTTTGCCTGTCCTTTTGTATATAATATTCAGGGGACAAACATTGGTTACAAAAATCCATGGGGATGTTTTTACTGCTTGGTTTTAAGTACTGCCTTTTCAAACTCCACAAACAGTATGGGTACCAGCGACAGTCCCGCAACCACAGCCCACTGTACCGCGTTCAAGGGTACAGCGGAAAAAATCTCAGCCAGGACAGGCACGCTTATTACCGCCGCCTGCATTATGGTGCCGATGATAAAGGCAAAGCACAAAAATACATTGCTGAATATATGTATCCCGAAAACTGATCCTTCCGTCCTCATATTGAAGGCATGGACCAGCTGAGAAAGGCTCAGCACAGCAAAGGCCATGGTCCTTGCGGTCTCCTGTGGTCTTGATGGCGAAAGTGCCCTGCCCGCACCAAATGCCATAAGTGCCAGGGTGCCTATCATTATGCCCTCAAAGGCTATCCTCTGTCCAAGGCCGTCGGAAAACAGGCTGCTGTCCGCCGATGCGGGCCCCTTTTTCATAACGTCATCCTCCGGACGGTCAAGGCCCAGGGCCACGGCCGGCAGTGAATCCGTTATAAGGTTTACCCAAAGCAGATGTATTGGCAGCAGTGGTGCTCCCCAGCCAAAGAGCATGGCTATAAATACGGTCATTATCTCACCTATGTTGCTGGAAAGGAGGAAATGGACGGACTTTCTTATGTTGCCGTATATTATCCTTCCTTCCCTTACGGCGCTGACTATGGTGGCAAAATTATCATCGGTTATTATCATATCCGATGCTCCTTTGGCCACATCAGTGCCATTTCCGCCCATGGCACAGCCGATGTCAGCCTTTTTGAGGGCAGGGGCATCATTTACTCCGTCTCCTGTCATTGCCACTATTTTGCCCTTTCTTTTAAATGCTTCCACGATCTTGAGCTTATGTTCCGGCGATACCCTGGCAAATACCGATATGTCCTCCAGCTTTGAATCCAGCAGCCTATCATCCATACTATCCAGCTCTGTTCCTGTTACGATAAGACTTCCATCCCTATATATGCCAGTCTGTGAGGCGATGGCCTTTGCCGTGAGGGCATGGTCTCCCGTTATCATAACTACCCTTATGCCTGCCTTTGCACATTCCGCTACAGCTCCGGCGGCCTCGTCCCTGGGAGGGTCTGTCATCCCTATAAATCCCGCAAATACCAGGTCCTTTTCCAGCTGCCTGTCATTTTTTGCCGTCTGCTTGTATGCCACAGCCAGCACCCTTAAGCCCGAAGCCGCCATATCCTCATCGGCCTTTTCCAGTTCTGCATAGGTACGTTTATCCATCCTTTTGTCCGGTGAGATATATGTACAGAGTTTCAATACCCTTTCCGGGGCACCCTTTGTTATACATAACTTCTCATTGGTTCCAAAATCATGGACGGTTGTCATCATTTTTCTCTCCGATGAGAACGGTATCTCATCTATCCTTGGCATTACCGCCTCAAGGCGTTCCTTTTTCTCACCCATTTCCTCGGCAGCCTCTACCACTGCCACCTCCGTCGGCTCTCCCACATACCTCCTGTCCTCATAACGGCAGTCCGTACAAAGGGCAGCCAGCCTTATGACGAATTTCTTATCATTAAGGGACATTTTATCCCCCTGGCCCCTTATTTTAACAGCCTTCATCTTGTTCTTTGTAAGGGTGCCTGTCTTATCAGTACATATGACCTCCGCTGAACCCAGCGTTTCCACTGCGGGCAGTGTCCTTACGATGGTGTTTTTCTTTGACATGGTCTGGGTGCCTATGGCAAGGACTATAGTAACGATGGCAGGAAGTCCCTCGGGTATGGCCGCCACGGCAAGGCTTATGGATGTCATGAACATATCAAAGGGCGCGTATTTTCTCATGATGCCTATGACGAATATGACAGCGCATATGCCTATGGCCGTCATTCCCAGTATCCTGCCCGTATTATCCAGCCTTTTCTGCAGGGGAGTCTCATTCTTTTCCCCATCATCTATCATGGAGGCGATCTTTCCTACCTCAGTGTTCATCCCCGTGGATACGGCCATAGCCTTTCCCCTTCCGCCTGTGACATAGGTCGAGGAATATACCATATCATGCCTGTCCGCCACAGGGGTATTTTCCCCGCAGGCATCGGTATTTTTAGATACCGGATGGGACTCACCCGTAAGGGCTGACTCATCGGCCATGAGGGCGCTGCACTCCACTATCCTGGCGTCAGCCCCTACCATATCTCCAGCCTCAAGGACCAGTATGTCCCCGGGCACTATATATTCCGAGTCTATCTCCTTTATCTTTCCTCCTCTCAGCACCCTGGCCTTTGGCGCTGACATCTTTTTAAGCTCCTCCACCGCCTTTTCCGCCCTGCTCTCCTGGACCACACCCATGACAGCGTTAAGTATGACTATGGCTATGATTATTATGGAATCGGTGAAGTCAGCCTCCCCATTCATAAGCGATACCCCAAAGGAGGCCGCCGAAGCCGCAAGCAGTATTATTATCATTATGTCATTCAGCTGCGCAAAGAACCTGGCTATGGGTCCTTTTCTCTTTTTACTGCTTTCTATGGTATTTTTTCCGTACTCCTCAAGTCTTTTTTCAGCCTCGTTATCACTGAGACCGTATGCCGCGTCAGTATTCAGCATAAGTCCCGTTTCCTCGGCTGTTTTGCTGTGCCAGTTCATTTTTCACCGCTCCTTTCGTATTCGGGACAATCCCTTTAACAATTTATTCAGCGGCGGGCATTATAATTCCATTATGATGAAAATACAAAGGACCCCGGATAAATTTTATCCGAAGTCCTAAAAAACTGTCCTTATTATTTTATATATTCTCTTCATGCTCCTCAGAACCGGCCAGGGCGATATACATTACCCTTTCCGCTCCCAATACATAAAAATTTTTGGCACATTCCTTTATGGTGCTTCCCGTTGTATAAATATCATCCAACAGAAGTATTTTCTTATCCTTGACCCTGTCTTCATCTATCACCCTGAAGGCTGAGCTGATATTGGCGTTTCTTTGGTGTCTGCGCAGGCTGCTTTGCGGAACCGTATCCCTCACCCTTATTATGATGTCATCAGCATAGGGTATGCCCGTTATCTCCGAAAACCTTTCAGCCATAAGCGCCGCCTGATTGAATCCTCTGGCCTTTTCCTTTCCCTTCCACAAGGGCACGGGAACTACCATATCGGCCTCAAGTATCATCTTAAGATCATTTTCCAGAACATAATCCGCCATTATTTCCCCAAGTATCCGGCCATACCTCTTGAATCCGTCATACTTGAATCTGAATATGGTGTTCCTTATGCTCCTGTATTCATAAATGCTGAGACCTGGTATCTCATAACAGCCATCTGGCTCATCATACCTTTCCTTAAGCCTCTCATCAAAGGGCAGTTCTGGCAGGTCATCAAGACAGTTCCTGCATATATAGCGTTTTGGCGAGTTCCTCTCAACGGGCTCCCGGCAGAATATACAGCTTTCCGGATATATGAGTTCAATGATATATTCAACTGCTCTTTTGGCCAGGGATAAATTTGATAAATTTCTTTTTATCCCGTATGTTTTCCTTCCTGCCATGGTCCATACGCCTCTTTTATAACGCTGTAGAGCTCCTCTATCCTCTTTTGTGCCTGTCTATTTAACACCTTTATCGCCTATTTATCCGGCTTTTCTCCGCCGTCCTCGATCATAAAATCCCAAAGGCTGTTGAGCCTGCAGGCCAGTCCCGAATACCTGCTGACCTCCCTGTCGTTTGCCACCATCCTGTTGACCGCTGACTTGAGCCCAACTATGACTACCAGCTTTTTAGCCCTGGTCACTGCCGTATAAAGCAGATTCCTTGAAAGCAGCATGGGCGGCCCGCTGTGTATGGGTATTATGACAACGGGATATTCACTTCCCTGGGATTTATGTATGGTCACCGCATAGGCGCCCTCCAGTTCCTCCAGAGCCGAAAACTCATATACAGCCTGTCTCATATCGTCAAATATCACCGTCAGCGTCTCCGCCTGTTTATCTATCTTTTTAACGGTGCCTATGTCTCCGTTATATATGCCCGTTCCATCCTCGATGACCTTCCCATATTCGTTTTCTATTTTCCAGGCGATATTGTAATTATTTTTTATCTGCATCACCTTGTCGCCTTCCCGGAAAAATCCCGTGGAAGACTCATATTCCGCCTTGGATTTAGACGGAGGATTAAGGGCAGCCCTAAGGGTCTTATTGAGCCCCGCCGCTCCGATGTCTCCCTTTCTCATGGGTGTCAAAACCTGCATGTCCGTAAAAGGGTCCAGTCCGGTAAATCCCGGCAGTCTTTTTGTGATGAGCTCCACTATTTTCCTGGGTATGTCCTGGGCATAGGGTGCGCTCACAAAGAAGAAATCCGTACCCTTTTCATTCATTACCGGCTCTATGCCCTCATTTATCCTATGGGCATTCATTATTATGGCGCTTTCCCTGGCCTGTCTGAATATTTCAGTAAGGCGCACCACCTTTATCCTGCCGCTCTTTATTATGTCCTTTAAAACATTTCCCGCGGCCACCGATGGCAGCTGGCTGGAGTCTCCCACAAGGATGAGCCTTGTCCCCGGTTCAATGGCCTTCAAAAGGCTGTTGAAAAGCTGCATATCTACCATGGAGGCCTCATCAATTATGACCACATCCGCCTCTATGGGGTCGCTTTCGTTTTTCTCAAACTTCTGTCTTCCGTTTTCATCGTCATTATAGGCCACACCCAGCATCCTGTGTATGGTCTTGGCCTCTGCTCCCGTGGCTTCCGTCATCCTCTTGGCTGCCCTTCCCGTGGGAGCCGCAAGGGCTATCTCAAGTCCCAGGGAGCGGAATATCTGTATTATCGTATGTATTATGGTGGTCTTGCCCGTTCCGGGACCTCCGGTTATTACGAGCACTCCCTCTTTCATGGCCTCTATGACAGCCTCTCTCTGCTGCTTGGCCAAAAATATGCCGGCCCTGTCCTCTACCTCATCTATTTTTGCATCTATTTCCTTCATGTCCGTTTCATCATGGAAAAATGACAGCTCCAGAAGCTTCTTGGCAGCGGATACCTCAGAATAGTACATGGGCATAAGATATACGGCGTCTATGCCTTCAATGTTCTCATTCAGCACCTTATGTTCTATCTGCATTTCCCTCAAATAGTTATCGGCCGTTTCCCTGTCCACCGACAGTGTCTCAGCGGCCTTTTCCAAAAGCTCCTCCCTGGGCATGAATACGTTTCCATCCGTAAGGGAGTTATTGAGAATGTACTTTATGCCGGCCTTTATCCTATGTTCCGAATCCTGGGGTATGCCCATGGAGGCGGCTATCCTGTCGGCGGTCTTAAAGCCTATGCCGTTTATGTCCTCCGCCGGCCTGTAGGGGTTTTCCTTTATTATATCTATGGTCCTGTAGCCGTATTTTTTATATATTTTCATGGCTAGAGATGGCGTTACTCCAAATTCCTGAAGGTAGAGCATGACCTTCCTTATGTCCCTCTGGGAACAGAACGAATTATGCACCGCAAGGGCCTTATCATAGGTTATACCCTTTATTTCCACCAGTCTGTCGAACTTTTCCTCTATGACATAGAAGGTGGCTGCCCCGAATTTATCCACTATTTTTTTAGCGGTCTTAGGTCCTATTCCCTTGACCGCTCCTGAGGCAAGGTATTTCTCGATGGAGGCTGCCGTCGTGGGCACAGTACGTTCATAGTATTCTATTTTGAACTGGAGCCCATAGGAAGGATGGATGACCATTCCTCCGGTGAGCTTGAACAGATCGCCCTTCCTTATCTGGGGCACGGTGCCGACACAGGTGAGCTCATCTCCATCATCGGATTTGAACTCGAATACAGCATATCCATTGTCGTCATTATAAAAAATTATATCTTCCACACTGCCCTCAAGGGTCATACTGTCGTCCATTTCAGGTGCCTCCTTTCCTTTAGTTTAGATATACATTTAATAATATCATATTAAATTCAATTTTACAAACAGGCCTTGAACGGTTATTATATAAACGGAGGTATTATCTTGAAACCATATAATTCACTAAGCGACCATCTCAAAGAAAAGCTTGGCGCCAAGACCGTCAAGCTGTCTGTAAACGCCGGTTTTTCCTGTCCCAACAGAGACGGGAAGGTAAGCTGGGGCGGCTGTATATTCTGCAGCGGCAGCGGCTCGGGAGACTTTGCGCCCTCGGCGGATATACCCATTGCCAGACAGCTTGAGATATCCAGGGAAAAAATATCCCATAAATGGCCTGACGCTAAATATATAGCCTATTTTCAGGCATTTACAAACACCTACGCCCCCGTTGATGTTTTGGAGGAAAAATATATGCAGGCCCTCTCCTGCCCCTGGATCAGCGGCATAGCCATAGCCACAAGGCCCGACTGCATGGGTGATGATGTGGCTGACCTTTTGGAGAGGCTGAGCAAAAGGACATATCTGTGGGTGGAATTCGGCCTTCAGACATCCCGTGAGGATACGGCTGAGCTCATAAACCGAGGATATAAAAATGAGGTCTACCTTCAGGCCATGAAAAAGATGAAGGACAGGGGCATAGAGACCGTCACCCATATAATACTGGGGCTTCCGGGAGAAACAAGGGAGGACATGGAAAACTCCGTGATGTTTGCCGCAGGCGCCGGGACAGACGGCATAAAGCTGCAGCTTCTCCATGTCATAAGGGGCACAAGGCTCCACGAAATGTATCTTAAGGAGCCATTCCATATAATGACCAGGGACGAGTACACGGACACGGTCATAGATATGATAGAGCACCTGCCTCCCAATGTGGTCATCCACAGACTTACGGGAGACGGCAACAGAAATGAGCTCATTTTGCCGGAATGGAGCATGGATAAGCGCGGAGTTTTGAACGAAATACACAGGAAAATGAAATTATATGAAAGTTATCAGGGAAAATTGTTGAAATAGATAATTGTATAATAATATATAATAGTTTATAATATAATTCTAAGTTCAATCAAAATCAGCGGCGGTGGTCTATATGTATGACAATACACGGGCTCTTGCGGAAAACAAGCTCATAATATTGTATTTAATCGAAAAAATCGAAATTCCCCTATCAAACAGTGAAATTTGTCAGTTTGCCCTTGAGAAAAATCTGATGGATTATTTCAGTGTACAGCAGTATCTTTCTGAACTGGTTGAAAGCGGGCTTCTTGAGATGACCACCGAAAACAACAGCACCCGTTACACCATAACCACCGACGGTGAAGACACGCTGAATTATTTTATAAAGCATATATCCAATTATGCCAAATCCGTTATCAACACCTATGCCCAGGAAAATTCCAAGCGCATAAGGGCTGAATACGCTGTCACGGCCAACTATTTCCAGGAAATGAACAATGAATACACCGTTAAATGCGGAGTATATGACAGCGACGGCACCACCTCCCTTATGGAGCTGAGTGTCAATGTGGCCACAAAGGATCAGGCCCGTACCATCTGCAGGAACTGGAAAAGCAATGTGGTGGACCTTTACGGAAAAATAATGCTCACCCTTGCCACCGAGCCCGACGAAAAAACAAAAAATGATCCTAAACCCATAACTATTAAAAAAGAAAACCTTTAAGCTCCGGACCCTCTCCGGAGTTTTTATATTTTAATTATATCCTATCCACAAAAGTCCCGGACTTATCCCCTTTTTCCATCAAATTCTGAACTCATTTATTATACTTAACCCCGGAAAGCCGTATATATTTTAAGCCGCACTAAGGGTCCGTTGAAACATACGCCAAGGCTCTGGAATTTTCATCTGTTCTGTGGATAAAAATTTTATTTATATCTTTTTCCACAGATATCTTTATTTATCCACTAAAAACTGTTTTCAACTAAAAAAGCCGGCTCAAATGAGCCGGCATATATCGTCTTTTATTCTTCTACCTTAAGTATAGCGCCTTCACTGGCTGATGATACGATGCTTCTGTATCTCTTAAGGAAGCTGGATACTTCTTTAAGTTTATGAGGCACGAATTCAGCCTCTCTCTTAGCGATCTCCTCATCGGAAACTTTGAGTTCAAGGGAGTGGTTGGGGATATCGATGGAGA
>JABLTR010078950.1_pt1 | contig 61455 bp, 57 predicted proteins | sample 7160071 | NCBI WGS metagenome assembly JABLTR01 (sample SAMN14651230, study PRJNA627086) | human gut metagenome | isolation source: feces | host: Homo sapiens | reverse complement strand
GATTTTGACTGCCGCCCGCTGTGCGGGATTCAGGCAGGCAAAATCACCTGGGAGAGTAGGACGTTGCCGGATTCCATGAAAAAAGAACTTACCCCTTATGGGGTGGGTTTTTTTTTCATTTCATCTGCAACGTTCCTCTCCCAAGTCGTTTCTAATGAAGTCGGAGAATGTACTTGGTTAGGATATCGGCCCCCGCGCACTGTGGGCGAAACAGGGGGCCGATATCACCTGGGAGAGTAGGGCAATCTCAGACGGATGTTCGGGGCTTTTTTCTTTGTGCCTTCGTTCCTTCCTTCCCTCTTTCAGATCGTGTTCAGCCCTCACCTAATATTAAAAAGCAAAACACAATCACTATTCACTTATTTACACAGTCTCAAAAAAGATTCAAAAGAACTGTCCATGCTCTTTACAAAATATATGTTTTTTTACGTCAAAAAAAGCAGAAGGAAAAATAAAACTGAAACGCAAAAGGTAAGGGGAAGTTCGGATGAAACGGAAAGGATTCGCGTATTTGGACACGATTGCATGTGTGCTGGTAATTGCGGCTGTATGTATGGCCTTTACGGGATTTTGGCCGAATCAGGATAATCCGTATAAATCTTATTCGCTCCAAGCGATGGCGTGGTTGAACGGGCGGCTCGATCTGGGGCAGGATTATCCGTGGCTGGAATTAGCCGTCTTTCAGGAGCGCTATTATGTCAGCTTCCCGCCGTTTCCATCGCTTGTACTTTTGCCATTATGCCTGTTATTTGAAATGAATACGCCGGATCATTGGATCATGCTGTCCCTGTTGTGCATCAGCACGCTGTATGCGCAGAAATTGTATCAGCTTGTTCGGCCATGCGATGAGGATGAAAAACTGTGGGTGCTGTTCCTGATTGCAGGAAACGGTCTGCTGAACATCAGTCTGCAAGGCTGGGTTTGGCATATGGCACAGGGGATGAGTTTTGCGCTGTCGCTGATGGCGTTGTATTATGCGCGCGCAGGAAAGGGCGGTGTTTCGTTGACGTGCTGGATGGCTGCGGTGGGGTGCCGCCCGATGGTTGCGGTTTATCTGCCGTATTTCGTGTTGCTGTTCGCTAAGCATGAAAAAGGACTTGAAGCAGGGAAAGCACGGAATGCGAGGCGATACATCCGATGGTGCATCGGCCCAATTTTGCTGCTCATGTTCTATATGACGTTGAATCAGGCACGCTTTGGCAGCCCGTTTGAATTTGGACACAACTATCTGCCCGAATTTGTTCGCGCGGAGGAAGGGCAATTCAGCCTTGAATATTTCAAGAAAAACTGGGCGGAATTGTTTAGAGCGCCGGAGATGGATGCGTCGAGTCATCGGCTCAGGTTCTATACCTATGACTGTCAGGCTGTATGGGCCGTGAATCCAATGCTTCCGTTGGCGGCATTGGCCTTTCTTTGGGATTGGGTCAAACGAAAGCTGCACCTGAATTTGGAAAACGCGCTGTTGATAGCAGGCGTAACGGCGCATATACTGATTGTGCTGTGTCATCGAACGCTGGGCGGTTGGCAATTCGGCAATCGATATATCGTGGATATTCTGCCGTTTGTATTCGACGGTCTGTTGACATGGATGCCGAAGAATTTTTCCAAGCTGGGGCGGATTGCGTGCTGCGAGGGCATTGTGCTGAATGTGGCGGGCCTGATTGCGACATACAACCATTGGATTTGAAAAAGGTGTCGTTTCACAGTTTTTCTCTATGTTTATCTATTAGCCATAGGTATTGGACAAATACCAATCAACATGGTATGATACATCTATCGCCAAACCAAGCAAACTAAAACAGGCGATGATGGAATGATAGACGATGAAGAAAAACACAATTCGCGTGGGCAGAGCGATTGACCGAATGTGAAAAGGCGTGTGTCTCTCTTCTTCACATCGACGTCGATTAAAGGAGTGTAATGATGAATCCGTTTTTCACTCGCTGCTTTACGTTTGGCCTTATTGCCGCTTTGACTCTGACGACTGCCGCCGCGTCTGCCGAAACCGTTAAGATTGCTTACGGCGACAATGCGATTGATACCGCGCGTGTCATCAAAATTCTGGAGGGCGAGGGCTTTCTGGAAGTTGATCCTTCGGTGGGATACAGCGCGGAATTGAAGGATATCACGAAGTATAACTATGACATCGAATTGGTGCCCGTGACAAGCACGACGCTGGTCGGTACGCTGGATGATTTCACGGCGTCCTTCATCAACAACACCTACGCTGTGCCTGCGGGATTCTCGCCGAAGGACGACGCGATTCTCCGTGAGGTGCAGGCCGAAGGATCGGAAAATCCGTATCGCAACATCCTTGCCGTGCGGACGGAAGACGTGAACAGCGATTTTGCACAGGAGATTCTGGAAGCGTATCATCAACAGAACGTTGCGGAATATCTGCTGCTCAAGTACAATTACGCGAATCTCCCCGCGTTTGAATATGACGCGGACTTCACGCTGGACGAGAGCATTTTGGCAGCCTACGACGACTACAAGCCGTCCAAAGACGGCAAGCGGGTGATCAAGATTGGCGTGGTCGGCGGCAACAACGATCAGTTCAAGGTCGTGCAGAAGAATCTGGATGACGCGGGCAGCGATTTATATATCGAGCTGGTGGAGTTTGATCTTTATAACCTGCCCAACGAGGCGCTGCACAGCGGCGACATTGATATGCACGCCTGTGTGACGCAGACTTATTTCGAGAGCGATGCGGCCGCCCAGGGCTTTGACGATCTCTCGCTGCTGGGCTACACGATCATCGCGCCGCTGAGCCTGTATTCTCATAAGGTGAACTCCGTGCAGGAACTCAAGGATTTGGCGGCGAAATAAACGAAAAAGCTAAAAGTGGAAGAAGGACGAAAAACATGCTCAGGGAGATTTATCTGGCAGGCGGCTGCTATTGGGGCACGGAAAAGTTTCTGGCGAGTTTACAGGGCGTGACGCAGACCGAAGTCGGTTTTGCCAACGGCTTTGTGAAAGCGCCGAGCTATGACACGGTGAAGCACACGGAGACGGGTCATGCGGAAACCGTTCACGTGACCTATGACGATAAGGCGCTTCCGCTGGAAACACTGCTGGAGCTGTTTTACAACAGCATTGATCCGACTTCGCTCAACAAACAGGGGCTTGACGCGGGCACGCAGTATCGGACGGGCATTTATACCGTGGATGACGCGGATTTGGCCGTTGCCAGGCGTTCGCTGGAGAAGCTGCAAACCCGGTTTGACAAGCCCGTTGTCGTGGAATGCCAGCCGCTGGACTGCTTCTATACGGCAGAGGAATATCACCAGAAGTATCTGGATAGAAACCCGAACGGGTATTGCCATGTTTCGCTGGGGATGATTCAAAAGGCGAAGGCATGGAAGCCGGGAGATCCCACAACGCTGTAAAAAATGGATGAGCATTTCAAGTTCCATATGAAAAAATGGAGAGCGTCAAGTATCTGCTTGACGCTCTCCGCTTTTATGTTTGCGGGAAAAACAGAAGGCATTACGGCGCATTGAAAACATCTGTAATTTCTGGCGAACGAACAAACATAAGCCGCATTTCACGCGAAAGCAGACTGTGCCAGTCAAAATCTGAGTCGCTTGCGGCCGAGGCCCATTTCACCAGAAAACCAACCATCAGACAGGAATAGATCAGCATCAATTCGCGTTCGTTTCCTTCGCATTGAAGCGTTTTTTCCGCCTGCGATTGGGAAAGCGCCCGCTGAAGCAGACAGGTATGGATTCGCCCCTCCGTGAAGAGATGGGATGTGCCGCGGTTGAGCATGACGACAACGCTCAGCGAGGTCATTTCCCGTCCGATTTCTTCGCTGAAAGAAAGGGTGGCGTCGGCTAACGAGAGCAGAAGCGTTTTACCGTCCGCATTTTCGGGAATTGAAAAATGCGCGGAGAGGTAAGCGTCCAGCTGTGGGGTATATAAATGCTGATAAAGGGTTTCTTTGCTGTCAAAATGATGATAAAATGCGCCTTTTGTCAGTTGCGCCGCTTCGCAGATGTCATTGACCGTCACGGCCTGATAGCCGTTTTCATGAAAAAGACGGGTTGCGGCATCGAGCAGTTTGTCGCGGCTGTTTTGGCCCTGAATCTGGCGCTGAGAAAGCTTAGGCATGGATACTCCTTCAACGTTTTTGACTAGTATAGCATTAAATGGGGAGACGTGTCAAAATTGACAAAAAAGGAGCTTGACAAAAGAATGACGCACTCTTATAATTTCACATACCGTGGTACGTACAGAGGTACGCAAAGAAATGGAGGGAAGAAAATGAAAAAGAGTTTAGCGATGCTGATGACCCTTCTGTTTGTCCTTTTGGGGACGACGGCATGGGCGCAGAGCTACACGGCCGGCGTGTATACCGCGCAGGCAAACGGCAACAATGGCCCGGTGACCGTTGAAGTTGAGGTCAGCGACGCCGAGATTCTGAGTGTAAAGGTGACTGAGCACGCGGAGACCGCCGGATTGAGCGATACGCCGATCGAGCGGATTCCGGCGAAGATCGTCGAGGGACAAACGCTGGCTGTGGATACGGTCAGCGGCGCGACCAATACGTCCAATGCGATTCTCAAAGCGGCTGAGGATGCGCTTGCGCAGGCGGGCGCGGATATCGAAGCGCTGAAAGCCGTTCAGGAAAAGGATGAGACAGCGGGTGAAACGGCCGAGCGCCATGTTCAGGCGCTGGTTATCGGCGCGGGCGGCTCCGGCCTGGCGGCTGCCATCACCCTTCAGGAGCAGGGAATTGAAACGCTCGTCGTGGACAAGATGGCCAATGCGGGCGGCGCAACTGCGCTGACTGGCGCGCTGATTAACGGCGGCTGTTCCAAACAGCAGGCTGAGCGCGGCGTGACGGACGACGTTCAGACCATGTTTATGGACGCGATGGTGTACGGCAGCTTTCAAAATGACGCGCGCATGACGTGGCTGATGGTCAATAACACCGGCGACAGCGTGGACTGGCTCCATGACACCGTCGGCGTTGAGTTTGAGGAAGCGATCAACCATTTCCCGGAGCACACGAATGACCGCGCGTTCTATCCGAAGGGCAAGCAGCCCGGCTATCTGACCGGAACGATGGAACAGCATTACCTGAGCAACGGCGGCGAGCTTCTTCTTGAGACCCGCGCGCAGCACCTGCTGACGGAAGATGGCCGCGTGATTGGCGCGTCCTGTTCCACGGCGGATGGCACGCTGAACATTTATGCGGATGTGACGCTGCTGGCCACCGGCGGCTACGGCGCGAGCGTCGCGCTGCGCCCGGCAGATCAGATGGGCACGCTGTTCTACGGCGCGTCCGCTTCGACCGGCGACGGCATCATCATGGCCGAAGAGGTCGGCGCGATGACCCATTATATGCAGTACCTCAAGAGCTATCCGCAGGGCATTGAAAAGCCGCTCGATGGAGGAAACATCACGGCGGACGGCACGACGTTCCGCGGCAATGCCTATATTTCCCCGCTGGCTTCTCAGGCCGTGACGCTGAACGACGGCGCGATTTACGTCAATGTCGAAGGCGAACGCTGCATGAACGAGAATATGGACTTCGTATCCATCAAAAAGGTGACGCAGAAGCAGACGGATATGACCGTTTATCTGGTGATGGATCAAAAGGGTTATGACAAATGGATGGGCATGATGGAAGTCAGCGCGGGCCTGACGCCGGAGATTGTCGCGCCGTGGCTGGATGCGGACGACGGCAAGCCGGTGTTCCGCAAGGGCGCGACCGTTGAAGAGGCGGCGGCGAAAGCGGGAATCGATGCCGAGAAGCTGAGCGCAACCGTTGCCCATTTCAACGAAATGGTGGCTTCGGGCAAAGACGATGATTTTGGCCGCGCGGAAATGAGCGTGGGTCTGGATTCGGATGGCCCGATCTACATCGTCGAGCAGCGTCTGCGCATGGCGACTTCTCTGGGCGGTCTCAAGACGAGCACTTCTTTCGAGGTTTATGACGAGAACGAACAGGCGATCGACGGACTCTATGCGTGCGGCGAAGTCATCGGCGGCGTGCATGGCGACGAGTCCATGCCGTCCAACTGTGTGGCGTGGGCCGTGACTTCCGGCCGTCTGGCCGCGAAGGCCGCTGCGGATGCAGTGAAAGCAAAATAAAGGTCAACATGTGAAAGAAGGGTTTCGGCAAACGCCGAAACCCTTCTTTGGTGATTTATTGCACTTTCACGGTGAAAGCCATCTTCCGTTCTTCTTCTGTCGGTTCATAATCTTCCGCCATCCAGTCGTTTTCTTCGGTCAAATGGCCGGGAAGAATTGGCGTGAAGGTGACGGAATCGGCAGGCTGAGTGAGCGAATAAGTGCCGGAAAACAGCAGCGAACCGTCCGTTTGCGTGGCGATGGACGTACTCTGCGCAAGCGCCTGTCCGTCGGGCACGGTGAGCTTGAAATCAAGCGTGGGTTCGTCCGCTTCAAACGCCGCGGCGGCGGAAACGTCGCCCGAGCGCGTGACGGTCATTTCGTATTCAAGGCGGGCAAAGGTAATCGCCAGCTTGGTGAGCGTGCAGGTATAATCGCCGACGGAGAAGGTCTGCGGCGACTGGATGGAGGCGATCGGCGCGCCGTCGGTGACAAAACGCGCGGTCAACTGCTCGGACAGGCTGAATGCGCCGGAAGCCGTCAGCCTCGTGCCGAGATCGGCCTGCTCCCACTGCGCGGCGGTCATGCCGTCAGGCACGGGCAGCGCGAACGCATAATCCATCAGGAAGCCGACCGAATCGATCAGAATACGCCCCTCGCGATAGGCGTTCAGGCAGTCCTCCGCGGCGGTGTTCCATGTGTAGGAAACGCTGCCGTCTTCCTCCTCGGTGACGGTATACGGCGCATCCTCAAGCGCAAACACGGGATGCAGCACGTCGAAGGTCAGCGACCATTGAACGGGCTTTTCGGGATGGGGGAGCGCCTCAAGGAGCGAAACATCCAAGCTGTAATACCCCTGTTCGGCCTTGCCGATGCCGCGGGCGGGCATGAAGATGCCCTCATACAGCCCGAAGCCCGACAGGCTGGCGGACAGACCGTAGGATTCATCCGCGGAAAGCTGCTGAAATTCGGTAACATGGGTCGCGATGACGCGGCCATCCTGCATGGCCGTCACGCGCGGGTAGATATAAACCTCCGGGGTATTCGGAACATGGGCGATATCCAGCGAGAAGGAGAGGGACGAGCCGTCGAATACTGCGTCGTTGACGGTAATTGCCGTGCCGGACCCGGTCAGGCGTTCGCCAATGGGCAGAATATGTTGCTGATAGGCAGCGTTGCTTTCCTGCTCAGTGTGAAAACGGAGCACGCCGAAGTAAGCCGCCGCGCCCGCCGTCGCGGCCAGCAGCAGCGCCAGCAAGGCGAAAGCCAGCGAATAGGAGAGTTTGCGGCGCATATGGGGGGTTTGATTGCACAGGCGCGCGCGGCGCAGGGTATCGGCCTGCATCTGCGGCGTGAACGCAAGGCCGGACAGACGGGTATCGACGGCTCTGCGGATTGGATTATCGTTCATCAAGACCCCACCTTTCCAACTCCGGCTTGAGGCGCGCCTGCGCCTTTTTCAGTCGGCGGTAAAAGCCGGACGTCGTCATGCGCAGCGCGCGGGCGCATTCGGCGGCATTCATATTCTGATAATAGTGAAGCAGCAGCACTTCGCGGTATTTGGGTTCAAGCGCCATCACCTCGCGCAGCACGCTGTCGTCCCGCTCGTCAAATTCACAGGCGGCGGGCGGCAGATTGTCGAGCGAAACGCTCCTGTCCGTGTGGCGCAGCCACGACGCGCGAAGCTGATCCCGGCAGGTGTTGACGGCGATAGAAACCAGCCACGTTTTGGCGTATTCGCGCTGGCGCAGCGTGTGCAGGCGCTTGTAGGCTTTCAGAAAAACCTCCTGCGACGCGTCCTCGGCCAAAGTGCGATCCTGCAAAATGACGTAGCACAGGCGGAGAATGTCGTCGCCGTAGGTCTGCATCAGCTCGCTGAGCCATTCGTCTTTTTCCGCGCGCGAAATCGCGGCATGCTGCACGTTGTTCACCTTCTTACTGATTAGACGATGGGGGAGAGGAAAAAGTGACCGCTTTTTTAAAAAAGAAAGGCGTTAATCCAAATCCCTCGCCGTGGCGACGAGATAGCTGTAAATCTGGAGCTTATATTGATCGTACAGCCCCAGCTGCACGTAAAGCTCCTTGTAGTATTTGAAAAGCGAAGCCTTTGTCGTCACCACCTGCGCCGGATTGACCGAAGCGCTGAGCGAATGCTTGCGGCGGCGGGCGTAATAATATAGCGGGGTGCGGATGGCATAAAAGCTTTCAGCATAGCGGATGTAAGAGAGGTTGAAGAGCATGTCTTCCGACCAGGTGAATTCCTCGTCGCAGCGGATGTCGTGCGCCATGATGATCTCCCGGCGGTAGAGTTTGTTCCACATCACGCCGTAGTAGAAGCTCGCGGGCTCTTCCATCAGGCAGCGGGCAAACTGCGCTTTATCCATTTTGGTATACGGCTGCATGAAGCCGTGCACGATCGTCTTGCCGTCCGGCAGGACGGAGCAGTAATTGCAGATGACCAGATCGGCGCCTGTTTCCTCGGCGGCTTCCACCAGCAGGCGCGTGGCGTTCGGGTCGAGCTGATCGTCAGAATCCACGAATTGCAGATATTTGCCCTTTGCGCGCTCAATGGCGACGTTGCGCGTGCCGGAAACGCCGGTGTTTTTCTTATCGATGATGATGACGCGTGGATCGAGCCGCGCATACATCCGGCAGATTTCAAGGCTGGCATCGCTGGAACCGTCGTTGACGAGCAGCACTTCCAGGTTTTCATAGCGCTGGCGTTTGATGCTTTCCAGGCACGGAACCATGTCCATGGCGGAATTGTAGATGGGCACGATGATGGAGACGAGCGGGCTTTCCATACGCGCGAGACCTCCGATACTTTGTTGGATTGATGGAAAATTGCGCAAAAAACATCCGCGGGTGCGGAACTGCGTGGGGGGCGACGGATTGCGGCGAACACGCAAACGTTATCAGGCCGCTTTGATTATTATACCATAGACGCAGCCAAAGAAAAAGAAGAAAAGCGCGCGCCGTGAAGGCTTTTTGAAAGCGACTTTGCACAATGCAAATTTCTGAGATGCAGAAACGAAAGAAAATAAACCGAATTTTCTTAAAAAATGAAGGGAAACGGGCGGAAAAACGTTTGACAAACGCTCGATTTCAGCGTATTATAAAAGCCGTCAAGCACGGAAATCAAAGGAGATTGCAGCGTGGAAAATATTGCTTATTACAACGGGAAAATTTCCTTGATTGAGGATATGATGATCCCCATGAACGAGCGCAGCAGCTATTTCGGCGACGGCGTGTATGACGCGATGTTTACCGTCGATCATGTGCCGCTCCAGCTGGACGACCATCTGCGCCGCTTCTACCGCAGCGCGAAGAAGATCGAAATCGATATTCCCATGCCGTTTGAAGAGCTTCGGGCAATGGTGCTCGACTTTTGCAGGAAAATCGACAGCCCGGACGCGATGGCCTATGTGCAGGCGACGCGCGGCGTAGGCATGCGCGGCCACGCGTACCGCTTTGCGGGCAATACGCCAAGCCTGTGGGTGTGGGTCAAGCCGGATATGCTCGATCCGATGGACAGGAGCTACAAGGCCATCACGATGGAAGATACGCGCTATTTCCATTGCGACATCAAGACGATCAACCTTCTGCCGGCGGTTATTTACACCCAGCGGGCGGAGGAAGCGGGCTGCGACGAAACGATTCTCCACCGCGGCGACCGCGTGACCGAATGCGCGCATTCCAACGTGCATATACTGAAAGACGGCGCGCTGAAAACCGCGCCCTGCGACAACCTGATTCTGCCGGGCATCACGCGTGCGCACCGCATCGCCCAGTGCAAAGCGATGGGCATTCCGGTGATTGAAGAGCCGTTTACCGTGCAGGAGATGATGGAGGCGGACGAAATCTTCTTCACCAGCGCCAGCGCGCTGTGCTGCCGGATTGAGGAAATCGACGGCCAAAAGGTCGGCGGCCGCGATCCCGAACGGATTGCCAGAATTCAAAAAGCGGCATGGAACGAGGCACTGGAGGAAGTGCGGCAGATTAAGGGGTAAAATCCCCATAGAAAGGCGGATAAGTATGAAAAATATCGCATATTACAACGGCAAAACCGCGCCCATCGAAGAGATGATGGTGCCCATGAACGACCGCGCCTGCTATTTCGGCGACGGCGTTTACGACGCGACCTGTGTGGTGAACCATGTGCCGATGGCCTTTGACGACCATATCGACCGCATTTATCGCAGCGCGAAGCTGATCGACATCGAGATTCCGATGGAAAAGGCGGAGATGAAGCGGATGCTTCAGGGCCTTGTCGATCAGGTGGAGGGCGACGTGCTCTTTCTTTACTGGCAGGTGACGCGCGGCGTGGGCATGCGCAACCATCCGTATGCGGGCGCGGGCGATAAGCCGAGCATCTGGGCGTTTGTACGGCCGAGCAAAATGCGCGATCCGTTCGGCGTGTACAAGTGCATCACCGTGGAGGACAAGCGCTTCTTCTACTGCAACATTAAGACGATCAACCTGCTGCCTGCCGTCATGGCGAACGAAAAGGCGATGCAGGCCGGCTGCGACGAGGCGATTTTCCATCGCGGCGAACGCGTGACGGAGTGCTCGCACTCCAACGTGCACATCATCAAGGACGGCACGCTGTATACCGCGCCCTGTGACGAACTGATTCTGCCGGGCATTACGCGCGCGCACATCCTGAACATCTGCAAGCAAGAAGGCATTCCGGTTGTCGAAGAGCCGTTCACGCTTGACGAGATGATGGATGCGGACGAGATTTTCTTCTCCAGCTCCAGCGCGCTGACCTGCCGCATTGGCGAAATCGACGGCAAAAAGGTCGGCTGCAAGGACGAAAAGACGTTTGCGCGCATTCGCGACGGTTATCAGCGCGAGATGAAGAAGGAAGCGGGAATTTGACGTTGGGGCGCTGCCCCAAGCCCCGGCAGGGGAATGATTCCCCTGCATCCTCACAATAAAAGCCCATTGTACGGAAATATCCGTGCAATGGGCTTTTAAGTTATGGGAAATCCAAGAATCTCAGGTTCTTGGCGGGGTTTGGGGCGTTGCCCCAACGTAACCCCTTTACCCCGCGATTTGTTTTTGCAGGGCGAGATACAGCAGCCCGTCGCCGCTGGCGATCTGCGAAGAGGTGAGGGAATAAATGCCCTCGCAGCACAGGCGCAGCACGGCAACGCGGATCAGCGAGGAAAGCAGCTGATCCAGCCGCAGATAGCTGCTGTCGCTGCTCTTGCGCAGCAGCAGTGACGGGCCGTAGATGGCGAAAATCTCATAGCGGTAACGGCCTTCGAGCAGGTCGGCAAAGCGGTCGGCCAGCTGGGGCGTTCTGAAAGAGTAGTATTCCATCAGGCGGTTGATTTCGTCGATGTCGGAAAAGACCTGGCGCACGCACGCGTCCGTGCTGCGCGGGGAAAGAAGTGCGAGAATGCGCTCGCGATCGGTATGTGTCTCTGTTCTGGCGATCAAGGGGCAGCCCTCCCTTTCGTTTTTAATCTGAGAGAGCATATGCCGCGGCCTGCCGGGATAGAACCCCGAACGTATATACAGTTTTATTGGATTTTTTTATAAAAACGCGCATTAAGAAATCTGTATGATATAAGCCAGATTCTTACATATCAAAGGGCTGAAAATCGTCCTCATGGCGGTTGACAAGATACCCTGTCCCGATTACAATAAACACATACACCGACGGGCTTTTGCGCCCGTGAAAAAGCGGCCTGTTTCCTTCCCGGAGGCGGGCTGCTTTGTTGGGTATATGGGTGAATGGAGGATTTGCATGTTCATCGTCTATTTTGCGCTGTGGGTGATTCTCAACGGCAAGTGGACCACGGAAATCGGCATATTCGGCGTGATTTTCGCCGCCGCGCTGTATGCGTTCAGCTGCCGATTCATGGGCTACGGCTTCAAGAAGGATCTCCATTATCTGCGCAGACTTCCCACAACGATTTGCTACGGGGCGACGCTGCTGGCGGAGATTTTCAAGGCCAATGTCACGGTCATGAAGATGATTCTGGACAAAAACTTTGAGCCGCAGCCTCAGCTCGTGCATTTTGAAAGCGGGCTGAAGGAAACGCGCCACCGCGTTGTGCTGGCCGATTCCATCACGCTGACGCCGGGCACGATCACCTGCCAGCTGGAGGGCGACCATTATCTGGTGCACTGCCTCGACGCGGCGATGGTGGACGGACTAGACAACGGCGTCTTTGTGGAAAAGCTCTCTCAAATGGAGCAGAAGCAGGAATTTATGGCCGATTCCGTGACCGGCGAGGTTCAGCCGGAGAATGAAGCGGCGGAAGCCGAAACGCAAGCGACCGCGACGGTAAACGAAGCGGCCGAAAATGAAGCGCCCGAAAACGACGGGGACGCGGAGAAGGAGGAAGAGCATGAGCATTGAGACCTGCTATGACGTGCTGACCATCGGCTCGCTGGCGGTGCTGGTGCTGCTGGCGCTGGTGTGTCTGGTGCGCTGCATCCTCGGCCCGCGCATTTCCGACCGCGTTATGGCCGTCAACATGATCGGCACGCTGACCATCATCATGGTGGTGGTGTTCGTCGTGCATCTGGGCGAGGCGTATCTGGCGGATATCGCGCTGATTTACGCGATGATCAGCTTCCTGTCCGTGGTGGTGCTGTGCAAGGTTTACACGGGCATTTACCGCGAGCGCAAGCACGAGCAGGAGCTGCTCGGCGCGAAGAACGACAACCCGGTGGAGACCCTTGTGCAGAGCGAAAAGGCGGGTGAACAGCAATGAGCGTGATTCGTTTTATTTTGACGGCGGCGTTCATGCTGGTCGGCCTGTTCGTCTGCTGCGTCGGCGTATACGGCGTGTTCAAACTCAAGTATGCCGCCAACCGCATGCATGCCGCCGCGCTCAACGACACGCTGGGTGTGAGCTTCTGCCTGATCGGCCTGGCCATCAGCGCGCCGGATTTCTTCACGGCGCTGAAAATTCTGCTGGTGGTCGTGTTCCTGTGGCTGGCCTCCCCGGTGGCGAGCCATCTGCTCTGCCGCCTTGAGGTGGAGACGAACGAGGACCGCGGACAGTATATGAACGTGCATGAAAAATCTCTGGCGCAGGAGCGCGAAGAGACCGCGCACGCGGAGGAGGAACAGGCATGACGATTGTGACGCAAATGATGCTGATTTTTCTGATTGTGTGCGCGATTGCCGTGTGCCTGACGCGCAATCTGCTGACCAGCGTCATCATCTATATGGGCTACTCGATGATCATGTCGATCATCTGGATCACGCTGGAATCGCCGGATCTGGCGATCACGGAGGCGGCGGTCGGCGCGGGCATCACCAGCCTGCTGTTCTTCCTGACCCTCAAGAAGATTCACGCCATCGACGCGCGCAACGAAGTGCGCCGCGCCCATGAGCGGCAGGAGAAGGACGGAGGTGCGGACAATGGCAACGCCTGAATGGTTTGCAAAGCTCAAGCGCCGCACGGCCGAAATCATCGACTTTGAAAACGACGCGCTGGAGCGCGACATGGTGCGCACGCAGGAGACCCCTTCCGAGACGCACGAGACCGAAGAGGATATCGCCCGCCGCGTGCGCTTGGAGCGCGAGCGGCAGGAGGAAGAGGAAATCGCCGCCCGTCTGCACGAGTGGAACAGCCGCAACGTGAGCAGGGTTTCGCGCGGCGTGTATTGCGCGCTGTGCGTGCTCATCTGCGTGACGATGATTGCGCTGCTGATGTTCACGGTGATGAATCTGCCCAGCTTCGGCAGCCCGAATCACCCGATCAACAACGAGGTTTCCGCCCGCTACATCGAAAAGGGCTTGCAGGAGACGGGCGCGGTCAACATCGTGACCGGCATGATTCTGGATTACCGCGCGTTTGATACGCTGGGCGAATCCACGGTGCTCTTTACGGCGGCGATGGTGGTGCTTTTCCTGCTCCGTCTGGACCCGGAAAGCGAAAAATACAGCCAGCTGGCGCGCACGATGAAGGAAGCGCCGCACGCGGATAACTTCTACGAGCCGCGCCACGACGCCATTTTGCAGATGACCGCCAAAATTCTGGCGCCGATCATCATTCTGCTGGGCATATACGTCGTCTTAAACGGCCATCTGTCGCCGGGCGGCGGATTCTCCGGCGGCGCGATCATGGGCGCGGGTCTGATGATTTACGTCACCGCGTTCGGCTTTAAGGATATCCGCCGGTTCTTCACGTACAAGACGTATCAGCGCGTGGTGCTCTGCTCGCTGCTCACCTATGCGGCCAGCAAGTGCTATTCGTTCTATACCGGCGCGAACGACATCCACAGCATCATTCCGCTCGGCACGCCGGGCGCGATCCTCTCCAGCGGCTTGATTCTGGTGCTGAACATCTGCGTCGGCCTCATCGTCACCTGCACGATGTATGCCTTCTACGCGGTGTTCCGGAAAGGAGAGGTGTGACGATGTTGAGCAAACTTCTGATCAATTACGAGGAGACGGCTTCCGTCATCCTGTTCTGCATCGGCTTTTCCACGATGCTGCTGAACAAGAACCTTATCAAAAAGATCATCGGCATGGATATCATGGATACCGCCGTGTACCTCTTCCTCGCTTCTCAGGGCTACATCAAGGGGCGCACCGTGCCGATTGTGGTCGATGGCATTCAATCCGTCGAGGCGTATATCAACCCGATTCCGGCCGGTCTGGTGCTGACGGGCATTGTCGTTTCCGTCAGTGTGTCGGCGCTGATGCTGGCGCTTTCCATCCGGCTGTATTATCGCTACAACACGCTGAACCTCGACGAGATCATCGCGCTTTCGGGAAAGGAGGAGGTCTAACGTGCAGTTCGTTCAGAACTTCCCCTTCTTCAGCATCCTGCTGACGCTGATGGGCGCGGTTGCCAGCTCGGTGATGAGCGGCAAGCGCGCGCGGCGCACGACGCTGTTTCTGATTGCGGCGGATCTGGCCTTCACCGTCGGCGTGATGATCTACACCCTGCGGACGGGAGACAGCTACGCCTACAAGATGGGCCACTTTCCCGCGCCGTGGGGCAATGAAATCCGCGTCGGCGTGCTGGAAACGGTGTCGCTGACGGTGTTTCTGCTGGTCATTCTGTTCTCGTTCCTCGGCGGCATGCGCCGCTCGGAGAAGGAGATCGAGCCGACCAAGTATAATATCTATTGCATCCTGACGGATTTGACCATGCTTTCGCTGATTGCGCTGGTCTACACCAACGACCTGTTCACCGCTTACGTGTTCATCGAAATCAACACGCTGGCGGCGGCGGGCCTGGTGATGATGCGCCAGCACGGGCGCGCGCTGGTCGCGGGCGTGCGATACATGATGATGAACCTGCTCGGTTCGAGCCTGTTCCTCATCGGCATCGTCATTCTCTACACGATTACCGGCCATCTGCTGATGGTCAACATCCACGAGAGCGTCGTCGCGCTGGCGGCGAGCGGCCAGTATCACGTGCCGCTGACGGTGGTGGTCAGCCTCATCAGCGTGGGCCTTGCGATGAAGTGCGCGCTGTTCCCGTTTGACAAGTGGCTGCCCGCTGCCTATTCCAACAGCACGCCGAGCGGATCCGCGATGCTCTCCAGCATCGTTTCCAAGGGCTATATCTTCCTGTTGATCAAGGTATATGTGCGCGTCATCGGCTTTGACGTGATCCGTTCGCTGGGCATCTGCGACGTGCTGTTCGTCTTCGGCGCGATCGGTATGATCGCCGGTTCGGTCAACGCCATGCGCGCCAAGACGACACGCATGATGGTGGCGTATTCCTCCGTCGCGCAGATTGGCTATATCTTCGCGGCGCTGGGCCTGGGCAACGAGCTGGGCATTCTCTGCGCGCTGTGGCATACGCTGGCGCACTCGGCGACGAAGTCCATGCTGTTCATCTCCGCGCACACGCTCGACCACGCTTCCGGCGACACGCATCTGCGCAAAGATTTGCGCGGCGGCTTCTACCGCAGCCCGCTGGCGGCGGCGGCATTTACGCTGGGCGCGGCGAATCTGGTCGGCGTGCCGATGCTGAGCGTCTTCATCACCAAGGTGACGATGGCGCAGGCGGCGGTGATGACGGGCGGGCGGCACACGGTGATCGCCCTGTGCGCGCTGGCCATTTCCACACTGCTCAACGCCTATTACTTCCTGGGCACGACGATGCAGCTGTATATCCCGGATCACGAACATCCGGAGCGCAACGCCCGCGTGAAGATCAACGTCTACGCGGCGATCGGCCTTGTCGGCTTTATCGCGCTCAACCTCACACTCAGCTTCTGCGCGCAGGGCATTTTCGGCGCTCTGCTTGATGGCCTGACCCGATTTGCATAAGAGACGAGGAGGAAAACAACCGTGAACATTCTGTTGATTCTGGCGATCTTCTGGCCTGCGCTTGCGGGACTGGTCATCTTTCTGATGCCCAGCTGCAAGGACAACAGGCAGCTGCGCGGCCGTGCGGTGAACGCGGCGCTGGCGGTTGAACTGGCGCTGACGCTCATCATGTGCCTGGGACAGGGCACGAACATGGTGCTGCTGAATATGACCCCAACCCTGCGGATTGAAATGAACGTGGACATGGTGGGCTGCATCTTCGCCGTGCTGATGAGCGCGATGTGGCTGCTTTCCAGCGTGTTTGCCCGCGAATACATGGGGCACGACGACAACGAGCGCCTGTATCAGGTGTTCTTCATGTGCGTGCTCTCCGCGCTCATCGGCCAGTGCTACGCCGGCTCGATGGTGACGCTGTATGTGTTCTACGAGCTGATGACGCTTCTCTCCGTGCCGATGGTCGTGCATGAACGCACGCCGCAGGCCGTCGCCGCGGGCATCAAGTACCTCGTGTACTCCATCTTCGGCGCGATGATGGGCCTGCTGGGCATCTTCTTCTTCAGCAACTATCTGGGCACGGTGACGTTTGTGCCGGGCGGCGTGGAGACCGCGGCGAGCGCGCCGAGCGGCCTGCTGCTCATCACGTTCCTGGTCATCATCGGCTTTGGCACGAAGGCGGGCATGTTCCCGATGCACGGCTGGCTGCCGACGGCGCACCCGGTTGCGCCCGCTCCGGCTTCCGCCGTGCTCTCCGGCGTGATTACCAAGGCGGGCGTGCTGGCCGTGCTGCGCGTGATCTATTATCTGGTCGGCGCGGATGTGCTGCGCGGCACGTGGGTGCAGAAGGGCTTCATGACCCTGACGCTCATCACCGTATTCATGGGCTCGATGCTGGCCTACCGCGAGCCGCTGATCAAAAAGCGCCTGGCGTATTCTACCGTTTCCCAGGTGAGCTATGTGCTCTTCGGTCTGGCCTGCATGGTGCCGACCGCGTTTGAAGGCGCGATGCTGCATGTGGTGGCGCACTCCGTGATCAAGGACGCGCTGTTCCTCTGCGCGGGCGCGTTCATCCATCAGACGGGCAAGACCTATGTCCGCGAGCTGCGCGGCATCGGCAAGGAAATGCCGATTACCACCTGGTGTTGGACGATCGCTTCCCTCGGCCTGATCGGCATCCCGCCGACGGGCGGCTTTGTCAGCAAGTGGGAGCTGGCGACCGGCTCGCTTCAGACCGGCCTTGCGGGCTTTGACGTCATCGGCCCGGTGATTTTGATTGTCTCTGCGCTGCTGACGGCGGCGTATCTGCTGCCTGTGACGATCAACGGCTTCTTCCCCGGCAGCGACTATGATTATGCCGGCCTGACCAACAAGGAAGGCGGCAAGCTGATGACCGTGCCGATGATCCTGCTGGCTGTCGGCGTGGTTGTGACCGGTGTGTTTGCCCAGCCGCTCATCCATGCGGTTGCCGTGGCGGCCGCGTCGGTGCTATAAGGAGTAAAAGAAGTCATGTTAAGCCTTGCGGTTTTTCTTCCGATTGTGTGCGGCCTGCTGCTGCTTCTGCTGGGCAGGAGCGTGGGGCACCGCATGCGTCAGGTGCTGGTGGAGACGGTGACAGTCGTCACCTCGCTGCTGGTGCTGTTTTGCCTGCTGAATCGGCGGGGAACGGTCTATACGCCGTTTTACCTTCTGCCGAGCCTGCCCATCCGCTTTGCGATCGATGGGGTGGGAAGCGTGTTCACGGCGATTGTCGCCTTTCTCTGGCCGCTGGCCGCGCTGTATGGATTTGAGTATATGGAGCATGAGGGCGGCGAAAACCACTTTTTCGCGCTCTATACCATCACCTATGGCGTGACGCTGGGCATTTCCACGGCGGCCAATATTCTGACGCTCTATTTCTTCTATGAATTTCTGACGCTCTCCACGCTGCCGCTGGTCATGCACGGCACCGAGAAGCCCTCCGAGCACGCGGGCTATACCTACATGCTCTATTCCTTCTTCGGCGCGGCGCTGGCGTTTATCGGCGTGATGCTGGTGCTTTCCTACGGCGACGGCGGCGCATTCACGATGGGCGGCGTGATGACCCAGGCGGCGGCCGAGCACCCGACGATGGTGCAGCTGGGCTACCTGTGCGCGTTCCTCGGCTTCGGCGTGAAGGCGGCGGTTTTCCCGTTCCACGCGTGGCTGCCGGAAGCTTCCGTCGCGCCGACCCCGGTGACGGCGCTGCTGCATGCGGTCGCGGTCGTCAAGAGCGGCGTGTTTGCCATCATCCGCGTGACGTATTTCAGCTTCGGCGCGCAGGTGCTGCGCGGCACGATGGCGCAGAACATTGCGCTGCTGCTGGCGAGCGTAACGATTGTCTACGGCTCGACGATGGCGGTCAAGGAGCACCACTTCAAGCGCCGCCTGGCGTATTCCACCGTGTCGAACCTGTCTTACATCGTGCTGGCGGCGAGCCTGATGACGCAGAGCGGTCTGACGGCTTCGCTGGCGCACATGCTCTTCCATGCGCTGATTAAGATTACGCTGTTCTTCTGCGCGGGCGCGGTGATGGTGAAGACAGGGCGCACGCAGATCGAAGACTTGCGCGGATTGTCCAAAGTCATGCCGTTTACCTGCGCGACGTACACCATCGGCGCGATTTCGCTGATGGGCACGCCGCTTCTGCCGGGCTTTGTGAGCAAGTGGCTCATCGGTTCAGCGGCGATTGAGACGGGCACGGCGATGGGCATGGTCGGCGTAGCGGCAATTCTGATTTCCGCCGTGCTGACGGCCATCTATCTGATGGGTCCGGCGCTGTCGATGTATTTCCGCCCGCTGGAGGGCATGGAGAAGGTTGTCAGCTGCGATCCCGGCATGCGGATGAAGCTGCCGTTTGCCGTGCTGGCGGCGGCCATCGTGCTCTGCGGCCTGTTCTCTGACCCGATTATCACGCTGCTGGCGAATCTCTCCGCCGGCGTGATGTGAGAAAGGGGGAAGACGACATGTTGCTGTTTCTGGTCTTTTTCCCGATGCTGGCTGCGGTTTGCGGCTATTTGATCGGCCGAAAGGATAAAAAGCTGCGCGACCGCGCGGTGCAGATTTTCTGCCTGATTGAGTTCGGCGTGGCGGCCGCGGCGATGGGGCTTGTTGTGGCGGGAAAAGAACTGTCCGCCGGGATTCCGGGTTTCTGCGGCTTCGGCCTGAGCTTTAAGCTCGACGGCTTCCGCGCGCTGTATGCGCTGGTGGCGGGCGTGATGTGGCTGATGACCTCGCTGCTTTCCGGCGATTACTTTGCGCATCACTACCGCAACCGCAATCGGTATTATTTCTTCTTCCTGCTGACGCAGGGGGCGACGGTGGGCGTGTTCCTCTCCGCGGATCTGTTCACCACGTTCATCTTCTTTGAAATCATGAGCTTCACCTCGTATACGTGGGTTGCGCACGACGAGACGCCCGGCGCCATGCGTGCGGCGGAAACGTATCTGGCCGTCGCGATCATCGGCGGCATGGTGATGCTGATGGGTCTGTTCCTGCTGTGGAATGCGGTCGGCACGCTGGCGATCGACGAACTCTATGAAGCGGCGAAGGCGTGCCCGAACAGGGGCAGAATCTGGGCGGCGAGCATCTGCATCCTCTTCGGCTTCGGCGCGAAGGCGGGCATGTTCCCGTTGCACATCTGGCTGCCGAAGGCGCATCCGGTTGCGCCTGCTCCGGCTTCCGCGCTGCTCTCCGGCATTCTGACCAAATCCGGCATTTTCGGCGTGATTGTCGTTTCGGCGAACATTTTCCGCGCGAGCACGGCGTGGGGCAACCTCATTCTTGTGCTCGGTCTGATTACGATGCTGGGCGGCGCGGTGCTGGCGGTGTTTTCCGTCAATCTCAAGCGCACGCTGGCCTGCTCCTCGATGAGCCAGATCGGCTTCATTCTCACGGGCATCGCGATGGGCTGCCTGCTGGGCGAAGAAAACGCGCTGGCCGCGCGCGGCGCGCTGCTCTATATGGTCAACCATTCGCTCTTCAAGCTGATTCTGTTCATGGCGGCTGGCGTGGTTTACATGAACCTGCATAAGCTGAATTTGAACGACGTGCGCGGATTTGGCCGCAAGAAGCCGATTCTGCACTTTGCGTTCCTGATGGGCGCGGTCGGCTTGATGGGTGTGCCGGGCTTCTCCGGTTACGTCTCCAAGACGCTGATTCACGAGGGCATTGTGGAATACGCCGAGCTGCTCGCGGAAGAGGGCATGGGCGCGTTGGCGCTGCTCTACCGCGGCGCGGAATGGATTTACCTGTTCTCCGGCGGCCTGACGGGCGCGTACATGATCAAGCTGTATATCTGCCTGTTCTGGGAGAAGCACCCGACGCAGCAGATTGCCTATGAGACGAAAAAACCGTACATGGGCAAGCTCTCCGCGCTGGCGCTCTTCCTGAGCGCGGCGATTGTGCCGATTCTGGGCCTCACGCCGAACCTGACGATGGATAAAATCGCGGATATCGCAGGCGGCTTCCTGAATGCGGCCACGCCCGCACACGCGGTGCACTACTTCTCGCTGACCAACATCAAGGGCGCGTGCATCTCGCTGGTCATCGGCCTGGTCGTGTATCTGGCCTTCATTCGTCCGGTGCTGACGAAGAAGGAAGCGGGCGTGCGCGAATACGTGGATCTGTGGCCGAGCTGGCTGGATATCGAAGACCGCGTATATCGCCCGGCGATTTACGGCCTGCTGGATATCGGCGGCAGATTCGCGGGACTGGGCAGCGAAATCACGCTGGAAACCTACGTCTACCGCCCGCTGATCCGCGCGCTGACGCTGTTCTTTGCGGCGGTGTTCGGTTTCCTCGGCGGCCTGACGGACTTTGTGGCCGACCTGCTTGCCCGCAAGGTGCTCTCCGCGCGAAAGAAGAAGCCCGAAAACAACGTCGGCAACGCGATTACCCGCGCTGTCGGCGGCGTATTCGACGGCATGGCCGAGGGGCTGAACCACACCGTGCTGCGCGGCCATCAGATCGAGCACCACGCGATGGCGAGGATCTCCGCCGTGTGGGACGGCATCATGGACGCGGTCAGCCAGATGAGCCACACGATGAGCTATGGTTTGCTGCTCTTCGGTCTGGGTCTGTGCGTGACGCTGCTGTATTTGATGTTCTATTGAGAATGTACCAAAAAAGCGCTGCTTTTCCTTTCAAGGAAAAGCGGCGCTTTTTACATGGAAACGGATTGACAGAATGATTATAAACCGTTAAAATATAATCTTGTGCATTATGAAATTGAAGTGAATGAAAAAGGATCAGAGAGTGAGGAACATCATGGCGAACCCGGCTGAAAACAATGTGAAAAACGAATCTCCCGTGCAGGAGAATAAAATGGGCGTGATGCCCGTGGGCAAGCTGCTCTTTTCCATGAGCCTGCCGATTATGATTTCCATGCTGGTGCAGGCGCTCTACAACGTGGTGGATTCCATGTTTGTGGCGCGCGTGAGCGAAAACGCGCTGACGGCGCTGAGCATGGCCTTCCCGATTCAGAACCTGATGATCGCGGTTTCTGCGGGTCTGGGCGTGGGCCTGAACGCGGTGCTCTCCCGCGCGCTGGGCGCGAAGGACGAGAAAGGCGTGAACAGCGCGGCGACCAACGGCATCATGCTGCTGTTCATCTGCGGCCTGATCTTCATGCTCGGCGGCGTGACGATTGTGCGCCCGTATTTTGAGATGCAGACGGACATCGAGGAAATCGTGAAGAGCGGCATCGACTATACGACCATCGTCATGGTCGGCTCGATGGGCGTTTTCATGCAGATCCTCTTTGAGCGCCTGCTGCAAAGCACCGGCCGCACGCTGCTGACGATGATCAGCCAAGGCACGGGCGCAATCATCAACATCATTTTTGACCCGATTTTCATCTTCGGCCTGTTCGGCTTCCCGAAGATGGGTGTTGCGGGCGCGGCCTATGCGACCATCCTCGGCCAGTGGGTCGCGGCGGCGATCGGCCTGGTGATGAACATCCGCAAGAACCCGGAGGTTTCCATCAGCATGAAGGGCTTCCGCCCGCACGGCGCGACGCTCAGCCGCATTCTGGCAATCGGCATTCCGTCGGTGGTGATGCAGTCCATCGGCTCGGTGATGACCTTCCTGATGAATCAGATTCTCATCGCGTTTTCCTCTACGGCGGTGGCGGTGTTCGGCGTGTATTTCAAGCTCCAGAGCTTTGTGTTCATGCCCGTGTTCGGCCTGAACAACGGCACGGTGCCGATTGTGGCGTATAACTTCGGCGCGCGCAAGGGCGACCGCATGAAGAAGACCATCAAGTATTCCATCTGCGCGGCGGTGGGCATTATGATCGTGGGCATGCTGCTGTTCCAGTCCATCCCGGACAAGCTGCTGCGTCTGTTTGACGCCTCCGACGAAATGCTGCGCATCGGCGTTCCGGCGCTGCGCATCATTTCGCTGGCCTTCCCGCTGGCGGGCTTCGGCATTGGCGCGAGCTCGGTGTTCCAGGCGCTGGGTTACAGCGTGTATTCGATGATCGTTTCCCTCATCCGTCAGCTGGTCGTGCTCATCCCGTGCGCGTATGTCATCGGCCGGGTGACGGGCGACGTGACGGGCGTCTGGTGGGCGTTTTTCATTGCGGAACTGGTTTCCCTGATGGTCAGCGCGCTGTATCTGCGCCGCGTGAACCGCAACGTGATTCGGACGATTTGATTTCTGCTCCCTCTTCGGAGGGAGTTTTTTTCTGCCCGCCAAAGTCGCCGAGAGAATAGAAGGAATGGGAATCCTATATGCCGCTGCTCGCTTTTTATCTTCAACCCGCCATTTTGAATGAGACATACACGGCGACTGCAAAAAGGACGAGTACGGCGAGGGCGAGATATGGCGCGAGCCGGTCAAAGCGGATGCGGAAATCGTGGATGGCGTTTTCCACGCCGACGCTGCGCTCCTCAAAGCGGGCGTAAATTTCATCGTTCATAGCATGCGCGTCATCCTCGGCAAATACAATAGAAGAAACAGCTTCGCGGGCAGAAACCGCTTCCGGTGTGGATGAACAGGCAAATTGCGCGGCGGATCTGCCGGCGATTTTTGCGATTTCCGCCTCGGAAAAGCCACTTTGCGCAAGGCAAAGCGCGCCGCGCTGCATCAGGGGGCGTTTCAGAAACACATACAAACCGTCCGTAACAGGGAAGGGAAGATTCATCGCTTCAAGCGCTTTGCGGTTTGGCATGCGGCGCATCTTTTGGCCGAAGGAATCGACGCAAAGCGTAAAACAACTTGAAAAAAGCAGGTTTTTTGCGTCTTTTTCTTTCATTTCAGGGTCTTTGGCCGCGCCGAGACGTAAAAAAGTTTTGAACGTTAAATCGCGCGCGTCGCCGGCTTTCCCGACCATGGCAAAGCAGAGGCGGTAAACATCCCGATTCCAGGCGGAAAAGTATTTGTCGAAATCCTCACAAACTGCGTGCATGATAAAAGCTCCTTTCGCAATATGCAATAAAACTCATGTATACGCGTCTAAACATGCGGGAAAAGAATTTTTTAAAATTTAGACTTGCAAATTCAAAAAGCCCGTGCTATAATCCGATTATAACATGACAGCGCGGGAGCCGCAAGCACCCGCTTCTGCCAAGGATAATAAGGGAGGAAATTGCGATGAAAAAACGTCTCCTTGCGTGGCTGCTTTCGCTGGCCATGCTCCTGACCGTCGGCGCTGTGGCCGCGGCGGAAACGAACCCGAACGCCGGGCTGGGGTATTATCCCGGCACGAGCGAAAAGGGCTGGATCAGCGCGGAATGCTCCACGATGAGCAAGATGAACCCGTTCCTCCAGACCTACTCCACCGAGTTTTCCGTCAGCCGCCACATCTGGGACTGCCTGGTTAAGCTCAGCGCGGAAGACAACTCCATCGTTCCGGCTGCGGCCGAGAGCTGGGAATCCTCCGAGGACGGCATGACCTGGACGTTCCACATCCGCCCGGGCATGAAGTGGGTCAACTCCAAGGGCGAGGCCATCGGCGACGTGACCGCCAACGACTTCGTGTTCGCTTGGCGTCAGCTGCTGAACCCGGTCAACGCCGCCGAGTATTACGCGTTCGCGACCGTCTTTAAGAACGGCCAGGCGTACTACGATTACGCTTCCGGCGTGGAAGGCGCTCCGGAAGTGAAGATCGAGGACGTGGGCTTCAAGGCGACGGACGATTACACGCTCGTTTGCGAGCTGGAGGACTACCTGCCGTACTTCCTCCAGTATGTGAAGTTCGAGGTCATGGCTCCGGTGTATGAGCCGTTCTATACCGAAGTCGGCGCCGATCTGTTCGGCACCGCGCCGGAATACATCTGCTACAACGGCCCGTTCTACATGAGCGAGTGGGTGCTGGAGAACAGCATCAGCTGCCCGAAGAACGAGTATTACTGGGATGCGGACAAGGTCAGCCTTGCGGGCATCAAGTGGGTGAAGTACACCGACTCCAACGCGAAGTTTAACGCCTTCGTCGGCGGCGAGCTGGACGTGCTTGACCTGACCGGCGAGCAGCGCGCCATGCTGGAAGCCGAAGGCTATAAGCCGAGCAACTACATGGGCGGTTACAGCTACTGGTACTGGTGCAACGTCAGCGATGCGGGCCGCGATGTGGCAAACCTGAACCTGCGCAAGGCCATCAGCGCGGCGCTGGATCGCGAGCAGATCATCAGCACCGTGTATAAGAACGACAACGAGCCGTCTCCGTGCATGGCCTACGGCATCAGCGGCGTGAACACCCAGACTTTCGGCGAGGCCGTGGTTGCGGCCAACGGCGGCAACCCGCTGTACGCGCCGACCGCCGATCTGGACAGCGCGAAGGAATATCTCGCCAAGGCGCTTGAAGAGCTGGGCTACAAGGATGCTTCCGAAGTCAGCCTGTGCCTGATGACCTCCGAGGGCACGCAGAACGAACTGCTCAGCCAGGTTGTGCAGGAGCAGCTGCGCAAGAGCCTCGGTCTGAACGTCACCATCGAAGTGCTGACCATCACCGAGTGGCGCGCCCGCCGCAATTCGCTGGACTTTGACGTGTGCTTCGGCGGCTGGGGCCCGGACTACAACGATCCGATGACCGACCTCGACCTGATGGTGAGCACCAACGGCAACAACCACACCGGTTATGCCAGCGAGGAATACGACGCGCTGATCGAGTCCACCAAGACCGAGCGTGACGCGGCGGCCCGTGAGCAGATCTTCGTGCAGGCTGAAATGAAGCTGGCCGAAGACATGCCGGTGATCCCGGTCTACTGGCGCCATGAGGACTACGCGGTCAGCGAGAAGCTCGTCGAGGGCTACGCCCGCAAGCCGTTCCAGGCGTACAACTTCATCTACACCAAACTTGCCGACTAAGACAAAAACTGCTCCTTAAACGAAGAAACGCGGCATGGGAAAACCCATGCCGTTTTCTTCCATTTCAAGGGTGAAATGATAAAAAGGGCATTCTAAAACAAAAAGGAGGGGAGCGCGTTGATTCGCTACATTATCAAGCGTCTCGTCTATGCGGTACTGACGCTGTTTGTGCTCATCTCGCTCACGTTTTTCATGATGCGCATGCTGCCGGGCAATCCGTTCATCGGCGACAAGACCGTCTCCGCGACGGCGATGGCCAACATGAACGCGAAATACGGCCTGGATAAGCCTGTGTTTGTGCAATATCTGATGTATATGGGCAACTGCCTGCGCGGCGATCTGGGAATTTCCATCACCTACAACCGCGACGTGATGACCATCATCTCCGAATCGTTCCTCGTTTCGGCAGATCTGGGCATTCGCGCAATCATCTTCGCCGTGATTATCGGCATTCTGCTCGGCGCTGTGGCCGCCATCAAGCGCGGCAGCGTGTGGGACTCCGTATCCATGTTCATCGCCATGATCGGCGTCTCCGTGCCGAGCTTCATTTTGGGCGCGGTGCTGCAATATTTCCTCGGCTTGCAGCTGCGCAAAACCTTCGGCATCAATCTCTTCCCGATTCAGGGCTGGGGCAAGTTTAACCAGACGCTGCTGCCTTCGTTCGCGCTGGGGCTCGGTTCGCTGGCGACGGTTTCCCGTCTGATGCGCACGAGCATGCTCGACGTGCTGGGACAGGATTACATCAAGACTGCAAAGTCAAAGGGCCTGTCGCAGGGCAAGATTCTCTGGCGGCACGCGCTGCGCAACGCCATCATGCCCGTTGTGACGGTCATGGGTCCGACAGTGGCTTCCGTGCTGACCGGCACGTTCGTCATCGAGAGCATCTTCAACATCCCCGGCCTGGGTAAGTATTTCGTCACCAGCATCAAAGACCTTGACTACACGATGATCGGCGGCACGGTCGTGTTCTACGGCGGCTTGCTGATCGTCTGCACCCTCGTGGTCGATCTGCTTTACGGCTTCATCGATCCGCGCGTAAAACTGGAGGGCTGAGCATGGAACATATTGAAAAATCCCGCTTTGCCCATGTCGGCCAGAGCGCGCAGGAGAGCGAGTCGATCAAGCGTCCGAGCCTCACGTTCATGCAGGACGCCATGCGCCGTCTGTGGAAAAACAAGGTCGCGATGGTCTGCGTCGTGATCATCCTTGTGCTGACGGCGATGAGCATTTTCGCGCCGATGGTTTCCAAATTCGATTACCGCGAGCAGCATTACAGCCACACCAACGCGCCGATGGGCACAGTCTGCAACGAGAGCGGCGCGGAGGGCGAAGGCCATGTGCATTATTTCGGCACGGACACGCTTGGCCGCGACATTTTCACCAGAATCTGGATGGGCGGCCGCGTGTCGCTGACCATCGCCGTGGTCAGCGCGCTGGTTGACCTGATTCTGGGCAGCATTTACGGCGGCATTTCCGGCTACTTTGGCGGCACGCTGGATATCATCATGATGCGCCTGCTGGAAATCATCAACGGCATTCCGTATCTGATTATTGTCATCCTGCTGATGATGATTTTGAAGCCCGGCATGATGACCATCATCATCGCCTATTCGCTCGTCGGCTGGATTCCGATGGCGCGCCTTGTGCGCGGCCAGGTCGTCGCGCTCAAGCAGCAGGAATACATTGCGGCGGCGGAAGCCATGGGCGCGGGGTCGGCGCGCATCATCGCGCGGCATTTGCTGCCCAACACGCTTTCTGTAGTCATCGTCCGCGTGACACTGTCCATTCCGAGCGCGATCTTCTCGGAAGCGTACCTGAGCTATATCGGTCTGGGCATTCCGCTGCCGATGTGCTCGTGGGGCTCGCTGGCCCAGCTGGGCATTGAGAATTTCCGCATTTATCCGTACCAGCTCATCATTCCGGCGATCTGCATCAGCCTGACGATGCTGGCATTCAACATGTTCGGCGACGGTCTGCGCGACGCGTTTGACCCGCGCCTGAGGAGGTAAGCGGCATGGCAGAGAGAATTCTGGATATGGAAAACCTGCATGTGTCGTTTGACACCTATGCGGGCGAGGTTAAGGCCGTTCGCGGCGTGACGCTGCACGTGGACGAGGGCGAAGTGCTGGCGATTGTCGGCGAAAGCGGCTGCGGCAAATCCGTGACCGCGCAGACGATCATGAAGCTCAACCCGATGCCCCCGGCGCGCATTGTCGAAGGCAAAATCAATCTGGCCGGACACGACATCGTGAAGGCCAGCGAAAAGGACATGCAGAAGATCCGCGGTCAGGAAGTCGCCATGATCTTCCAGGACCCGATGACCTGCATGAACCCGACGACGCAGGTCGGCAAGCAGATTGTCGAGTCCATCAAGCTGCACAGGCGCCTTTCCCGCCAGGAGGCGAAGGAAGAGGCGATCAAGTGCTTAAAGCAGGTCAACATTCCCAACCCGGAGGAGCGCGCCAAGCAGTATCCGCACGAGTTTTCCGGCGGTATGCGCCAGCGCGCGATGATCGCCATGGCGCTCAGCTGCAACCCGAAGCTGCTGATTGCCGACGAGCCGACGACGGCGCTGGACGTGACGATTCAGGCGCAGATTATGGATCTGCTGGTGGAGCTGAAAGATAAGATCAACACCGCCATTATCCTGATTACGCATGATCTCGGCGTGGTTGCGGGCATTGCCGACCGCGTGGCCGTCATGTATGCGGGCAAGGTGGTCGAGACCGGCACGACCGCGCAGATTTTCTACGAGCACAAGCATCCGTACACGGAGGCGCTGCTGCGCAGCCTGCCTTCCGCCGACGCGGGCAAGCGCGAACCGCTGATGAGCATTCCGGGCACGCCGCCCGACCTGCTCTGCCCGCCGAAAGGATGCGGTTTTGCGGCGCGCTGCCGCCACTGCATGCAGATCTGCCACGAAGAGCAGCCGCCGGAGTTTGACGTGGGCGGCGGGCACAAGGCCAGCTGCTGGCTGCTGCATCCGGACTGCCCGTGCGCAGCGGAGAGGGGGGACGAGGAATGACGGACGAAGTGCTGGTTCGCGCCGAACACATCTGCAAATACTTTAAAATCGGCGGCGGTCGCATGCTGCACGCGGTAGAGGATATCAACCTCGATATTCACCGCGGCGAAACGCTGGGCCTCGTTGGCGAGAGCGGCTGCGGCAAATCCACGCTGGGCCGCACCCTGATGGGCATTTATCAGCCGACAAAAGGCAAGCTGGTTTACGACGGCAGGCCTGTCGATCTTTCTAACAAGAAAGACCGCTTTGCGTTCGCCAAAAAGGCGCAGATCGTCTTCCAGGATCCGTATGCCTCGCTCGATCCGCGCATGACCGTTGGATCGATCATTGAAGAGGGCATGATCATCCACAACATGTACGACGCGAAGCGCCGTCAGGAGCGCGTAGCCGAGCTGCTTGCGACCGTCGGTCTGAACCGCGAACACGCTAACCGCTTCCCGCACGAGTTTTCCGGCGGCCAGCGTCAGCGCATCGGCATTGCCCGCGCGCTGGCCATCGAGCCGGAGTTTATCGTCTGCGACGAGCCGATTTCCGCGCTGGATGTGTCGATTCAGGCACAGGTTATCAACCTGCTGCACGATTTGCAGGAGCGGATGGGGCTGACGTATCTGTTCATCGCGCACGATTTGAACATCGTCAAATACATCTCCGACCGCATCGCGGTGATGTATCTGGGCAGCGTGGTGGAGCTGGCGACGAGCGACGAACTGTACGCCCATACGCTGCACCCGTACTCGAAGGCGCTGCTTTCCGCCGTGCCGATCCCCGATCCGAAGCTGGAGGCGCAGAAGAAGCGCCAGATCATCGAGGGCGACGTGCCCAGCCCAATTAACAAACCCAGGGGCTGTGCATTCTCCAGCCGCTGCCCGATGGCCTGCGACAAGTGCCGCCAGAGCGCGCCAGTACTCAAAGAGGCTGCGCCGGGGCACTTTGTGGCCTGTCATCTGGTGGAAGGATAAAAAAATCAACAAAGCCGCTTTTCCCCGCGCCTGTCGGGGAAAGCGGTTTTTTTACGCCTTCCGGTTCGCTTCGCTCACCGCCTCCCTCTATGAGGGAGCTGTCAGCAAAGCTGACTGAAAAAGTCGGGATATGTTGACAAACCGTTTTCACAAAGCTATCCAATTCCACTTAAAAGCAGAATCCTGCATAATCATGCAAAAAATCAACCCACTCATGCGAAAAAAAGCGAATAAAACCTTTAAAATGCAGGAACACGATTTAAAAATGCGAAAAACGAACTGAAAATGAAAGAACAAGCGCTGAAGTTGCAAAAGAATGTGAATAAAAATTGAAAAAGGTCTTGCAGACTGTGGAAAAGGCTGGTATAATAAAAGCGGTTTTACGAAAAACAATCGTTTCCGAATATGACAAACCGTTTGAGCTGTTTCGCACTTCGCACTGACGAAGTGTCGCGAATAGAAAAATTGGATGGAGGGTAAACACTATGAAGAAACTGCTTTGCCTGGCGCTGGCCGCAATGCTGTGTCTGGCGCTGGCCGCGTGCGCTGTGGCCGAAGGAACCTGGAAGATCGCGATCCTGACCGGCACGACCTCTCAGGGCGAGGAAGAATTCCGCGCCGCCGAGCGTGCCCAGAAGGCCGACCCGGAGCATATCATCACCGATACCTACCCGGATAACTTCATGGCCGAGACTGAAACGACCATTTCCAAGCTCGTCGCGTTCGCTTCCGATCCGGACGTGAAGGCGATCGTCATGTGCCAGGCTGTGCCGGGCGCAAAGGCTGCGTTTGACAAGATCCGCGCCATGGGCCGCGACGACATGCTGCTGATCGCGGGCGTGCCGCAGGAAGACCCGGCCGTCATCACCGCGGCTGCCGACTTCGTGCTCTACACCGACGAACCGAAGCAGGGCGACACCATCATGGAAACCTGCGCCAAGTGGGGCGTTGATGTGTTCGTGCATTACTCCTTCCCGCGCCACCTCGCAATGGAGACCATCGCCGCCCGTAAGGCGCTGCTGGAAGAAAACGCTGCGGCGCTCGGCATCGAGTATGTCGAAGCTACCGCGCCCGACCCGACCGGTGACGCGGGCGTTGCCGGCGCGCAGCAGTTCATCCTTGAGGATGTTCCGGCCAAGCTGAAGGAATACGAGGGCAAGAAGGTTGCGTTCTTCACCACGAACTGCGGAATGCAGGAGCCGCTTCAGGCCGCGATCCTCGATCAGCCGAACGCCTACTATCCGCAGCCGTGCTGCCCGAGCCCGTATCACGCATTCCCGGCTTCCCTCGGCCTTGAGATTCAGGCCGGCGGCGACGACACCGAGGCGCTGAAGGCGATTGCCGCCGTGCTCAAGGAGCACAACGCGTTGGGCCGCTACTCCACCTGGCCGTCCCCGGTCAATATGTCCATCATCGACGTGAGCGTGGAATACGCCAAGAAGTGGATCGCCGGTGAAATCACCTCCAAGAACGACGGCGCCGCGATTGCCGCCATGTTCGAGGAGAAGGCGCCGGGCGCTATCGTCAGCAACTACACCAATGCTGACGGCCAGACTTTCGACAACTACTACACCGTCCTGCTGGGCGCTGTCGATTTCAACGACTACGCCGAGTAAAACAACCATCGGTTAAGCAAAGGTAAAGCCGACCCGCTTCACATGCGTTGAGGCGGGTCGCTTTTGCCGTTTCAAAGGAGGAATGAAATTGGCCTCGGAATACATCCTTGAAATGAGGGACATCACCAAGAAGTACGGCGAAAACGCCGTGCTTTCCGGCGTGTCGCTCAAGGTTAAGCCGGGCGAAATCCACGCGCTGCTGGGCGAAAACGGCGCGGGCAAGAGCACGTTGATGAACGTGCTTTTCGGCATGCCCGTCATTCATGAAACGGGCGGCTTTGGCGGCGAGGTCTATCTCAACGGCGAGAAGACGACCATCGCTTCCCCGCACGACGCGATGACCAAAGGCATCGGCATGGTGCATCAGGAGTTCATGCTGCTGCCGGGCTTCACCATCACGGAAAACATCAAGCTTAACCGCGAAATCAGTCGCCCCAGCGCGATCTCCCGCGTGTTTGGCAAGAATCTGGAAACGCTGGATATGAAGGCGATGTCTCAGGACGCGCGTGGCGCGCTGGACAGCGTCGGCATGTCGATTGACGAGGACACCCTTGTGGCCGGACTGCCGGTCGGCTACATGCAGTTTGTGGAAATCGCCCGCGAGATCGACAAAAAGGGCGTCAAGCTGCTGGTCTTTGATGAACCGACCGCCGTTCTGACCGAGAGCGAGGCGGCGCAGCTGCTCAAAGTGATGAAGGATATCGCCGCGCGCGGCATCGCGATCATCTTCATCACGCACAGACTCGACGAGGTCATCAACGCCGCGGACGGCATCACCATTCTGCGCGACGGCAAGCTTGTCGCCGAGTGCCGCACGAAGGATACAGACGTCACCCAGCTGGCGGAGATGATGATCGGCCGCAAGGGCGAAGCGGCCTTCGTCACCGCCGAGTCGCGCAAGCTGCCGGAGGATACCCCGGTTGCGCTCAAGCTCAGCCATCTGGCCGTGGATATGCCCGGCGAGATGGTCAACGACGTTTCCCTCGAAGTGCGCGAAGGCGAAATCTTCGGCATCGGCGGTCTGGCCGGACAGGGCAAGGTCGGCATTCCCAACGGCGTGATGGGTATTTATCCCAGCACGGGCGAGGTCGAGCTGTTCGGCGAAAAATCCCCGCTGAATAACGCGCGCCAGGCGCTCAAAAACGGCATGGCCATCGTGTCGGAGGATCGCCGCGGCGTGGGTCTGCTGCTGGATGAATCGATTGAAAACAATGTCGTATTCAACGCGATGCAGATCAACGGTGATTTTACCAAAAAGTTCCTCGGCGCGCATCTGCGCGACGGCAAGGCGATTCGCGCCTATGCCGACGAGATCATCAAGGAACTGGATATCCGCTGCTTCTCCGCGCAGCAGCATGCGGGCACGCTCTCCGGCGGCAACCAGCAGAAGGTCTGCATTGCGCGCGCGCTGGCGATGAATCCGAAACTGCTGTTCGTTTCCGAACCGACGCGTGGCATTGACATCGGTGCCAAAAAGCTGGTGCTGGAGACGCTGGTGCGGCTCAATCGCGAAAAGGGCATGACCGTCGTGATGGTTTCTTCCGAATTGATGGAGCTACGTTCCATCTGCGACCGCATTGCCATCGTCGCGGAGGGCAAGGTAGTGGACGTGCTGGAGACGAACGCGTCCGACGCGGATTTCGGCCTGGCGATGTCCGGCATTAAGCCCGAACATGTGAAGCAGAAGGGAGGCGAGGCGCATGTCTAAGCTGAGGGCAACACGCGCGCAGGTGATTGCGGCGGCGATTATCGTCGTGCTGGCGGTGGTGCTGGGCGGCGTCGGCCTGTACGGCATGAATGCGCGTGGTTCCGAAAACGGCGCGCAGGTGCTGGAAAATATGCGCCTGCAAGCCATTCTCAATACGGCGGGCAGCGGCGCGGTGGACGCGTATGTGGCCGCCGCGAAGTCGGAAGCCTCGACTAAGGCGCGCGAGAGCGGCGGCGGCATGTCTGCCGTGCGCGAAGCGGCGGCCAAAGCCGAGGAAGAGGCCCGCGCCAAGGCGGAAGAGCTGGGCATCGGCGCAGTGGATCTCTCCGAAATCGATACCCAGCCGATGAGCGCGGCGCTTGATGTGCTGCTTGCGGCGCAGCAGGCGTATTTCGCCGAAGAAGCGAGCGCGCAGGCGGCTTATGCGGCGCAGCAGGCGCAGACCTCTGCGGCGGCAGACGACACGGCTGCGGATGCCGCGGCAGACGATACGGCGTCCGACGACATGGCGATGGAAGAAGAGACGGTCGATCTCTCCGGCTTCGTCGCGACGGAAGCGATGAATCGCCTGTCTGCCGAGGTGGACAGCGCGTATGCCGCGCTGTGCGAACAGATTAAGGCGGTTTTCCCGGCGCTGACGGACGATGTGCTCGCCACGCTCAAGGCGACGATCACGGGTATTGTTGCCATCCAGAACGACCGCTTTGAATTGCAGTATGACCGCGCGCTGGCGGCCAGCGGCATGAACCCCGGCCTGAACGGCACGATTCTGCGTGAGGCCTACACGATGGCGGTTAGCGCGTTCGGCCTGCTGATTCTGGCGGCGGCCGTGCTGTTCTACATCCCGCTGGTGGCGAAGATGGGTGTGCCGAGGCTGATTATCGGCCTGTTCTTCATCCTGCTGTGCCTGCTGGCGATGATTCTGGGTCTGTCCCTGCCGAGCCAGCTGAGCAACACGCTCGTGCGTCTGGGCATGAACGGCGTACTGGTGCTGGCAATGCTGCCGGGCATTCAGTGCGGCATCAGTCTGAACCTCGGCTTGCCCATCGGCATTATCGGCGGCCTCATCGGCGGTCTGCTGTGCATCGAGTTCGGCATGTCCGGCTTCACGGGGCTGTTTTTTGCGGTTGCGGTCGGCCTTGTGATTGCGGCGGTGACGGGCTGGCTCTACGGCCTGCTGCTCAACCGCCTGAAAGGCAGCGAGATGAGCGTGACGACCTACGTCGGCTTCTCCGTTGTGTCGCTGATGTGCATTGCGTGGCTGGTTCTGCCGTTTAAGAGCCCGATCATGAAGTGGCCGCTGGGCAACGGCCTGCGAACCACCATCGGCTTGCAGACCTCTTACCGCCACGTGCTCAACGATTTCCTCTCTTTCGAGATTTTCGGCATCACGATTCCGACGGGTCTGCTGCTGTTCTTTGCGCTGTGCTGCCTGCTGGTGTGGCTGTTCATGCGCTCCAAGACCGGCATTGCGATGAGCGCGGCGGGCGCGAATCCGCGCTTCGCTGCGGCGACCGGCATTAACGTGGATCGCATGCGCATCATCGGCACGATGCTCTCCACGATGCTGGCGGCCGTGGGCATTATCGTTTATGGCCAGAGCTACGGCTTCATGCAGCTCTATCAGGCCCCGCGACAGATGGGCTTCCTCGCCGCTTCCGCCATCCTCATCGGCGGCGCGACGACATCCCGCGCCAAGATCAGCCACGTGGTGATCGGTACGTTCCTCTTCCAGGGCGTGCTGACGCTGGGCATGCCGGTGGCGAACGCGCTCGTTCCGCAGAGCACCATCTCCGAGACGCTGCGCATCCTGATTTCCAACGGCATCATTCTCTATGCGCTCACCAAGTCGGGAGGTGCGAACCGTGGATAAGAATCGACTGCGCGACACAGCGCGCAACAATATCGTGACCATCATGTTCATCGTGCTCTGCGCGGTGTGCATGGCTTTCTCCGGGTACGCGCCCAACTATGTGCTCTATGAGCTGTTCGGCCGTCTGTCGCGCAACATGTTCATCGTGCTCTCGCTGATCATTCCGATTGTCGCGGGCATGGGCATCAACTTCGCCATCACCATCGGCGCGATGGCGGCGCAGATTGCCTGCCTGCTCGTGCTGGAATGGGGCGTTTCGGGCATCGGCGGCCTGGCGCTGGCGGCGCTGCTGACCGTGCCGCTGGGCGGCATTTTCGGCTTCCTCATCGGTAAGCTGCTCAATAAGATGAAGGGCCAGGAGATGATTGGCTCGATGATCCTGGGCTACTTCGCCAACGGCCTGTATCAGCTGCTGTTCCTGTTCATCTTTGACAACATCATCCCGATTCATAACCCGAACCTGACGATCAAAGGCTCGAAGGGCATCGCCAACACGATGGATCTTTCCCGCGAGGGAGGCTTCGCGTACTCGCTGGAGAAGCTCTGGCAGCTGCCTGCGTCTCAGGCGGCGATTGCGTTCGCTGTCGTCGCGGCGCTGGTGCTGATCGTCGGCTATGTGACCAGCCATCGCAAAAACGCGAAAAAGCTGGGCGTTCAGCTCGCCGTGATCGCTGCGGCTGCGGCGGTCATGCAGCTTCCGGCGATGAAGAATCTGTTCTCCATGGTCAACGTGCCGATGGCGACGTTCGGCGTGGTGGCGCTGCTGTGCCTATTCAACGTGGTCATCATGCGCACGAGGCTCGGCCAGCAGTTCCGCGCGGTCGGTCAGAACGGCGTGGTCGCCAACGCGGCGGGCATCGACGTGGATCGCGTGCGCATCATTGCGATCGTGTTCTCCACGATTCTGGCGGGCTGGGGCCAGCTTATTTTCGTGCAGAACATGGGTTCCTTCCAGACTTACGGCGCGCATGAACAGGTTGGCCTGTATGCGGGCGCGGCGATTCTGGTTGGCGGCGCGTCGGTCATCCGCGCGACCAACACGCAGGCGCTCGTGGGCTGCGTGCTCTTCCACCTGATGTTCATCCTCGCCCCGGCGGCCGGCAAGAACCTCTTCGGCGACGCGGCCATCGGCGAGTATTTCCGCGTGTTCATCTGCTACGGCGTTATCGCGCTGTCGCTGGTCATGCACGCGTGGAGCGAGAATAACCGCCGGAAACAGGCGGCCAGCGCGCTCCGCGCCGACAACAAGGCGTAAATCTTCTTTCCTCCCCGAAAGCGGGGAGGATTTTTTTGTCGAAAGGAAAATAATAGAATTGGAAATACGTTTTGACGCTGTGTGGAGAAAAAAGATGAAACAAACATTTGTGCTGCTGCTGACCCTGATGCTCATCCTGACCGCGTCCGCCGCGGTTGCCCAGCTTGGCGAGCCCGTGCAGGATTTCACCGTTGTGAACGAGAACGGCACGCTGACGGCGCTCAGCGGCCTGCTCCAAACGAAAAAAGCAGTGCTCCTGCATTTTTTTGCGGGCTGGCTGGATGAAGATTACAGCGATTTGCCCGCGGTTCAGGCGGCGTATGCGCAATACGGGGAGGATATCGGCTTTATCGTTGTCAGCGTGGAGGAACAGGAAACCGTGCAAAGCCTTGCCGCCGCGCGGGCGCAGAACGAGCTGACCGATTTGCCGCTGAGCCTCGGCGGTCTGAGCGCATTCGGGCAGTTTGGCTCGGCGTATATCCCGCTTACCGTCGTCGTCAATGCGGATGGCACGAGCGGCTTTGAATTTGACGGCGTTTTGGGCGCGGAAGCGCTTGAACGCGTGCTGGCCGTGTTTGTGCGGACGGATGGGCCGCTGGCAATGGAGACAGTGCCGCAGGAAGCGGAATAAACGGCGAAAAACCATAAAAACAAAAATAAACTCTGCCGCAGACGAAAAAACGCGGCAGAGTTTATTTATGGAGCCATCACCGGAATGATCAGCTCGGAATAATGGCGCATTTGTCCGTCGTCGTCCACAAACCACGCATACTGGCGCGTGTAGCCCTCACAGACGGGCGTGAGGTGATGCGCTTGCAGAAACTCGCGGTTCAGATCGACGATGGGCTGCAGGGAGTTTTCTTCCGGCGGGCGCAGTTCAAAGATCGTGCGGACGGTCTGCGGCCCGGCACTCAGGCGCATCTGCGAAAAATCCGCATGAATGACGTGCATAAATTCAGCCGGAGCGACGATGCCCACGCGCGCGGCGGCGCTTCCTCCGGTCAGCAGAGCTGGCGGGATGATCGTGCAGTAACTGGTCAGCGGGAGCGCGTCGATCAGGGCTTTCAGAATCGGCAGTTTGGGCACGGAAGCCCACAGCGCGGAGACGGAATCGAAATCGATGAGGTAACCCGCGCTGCCCGCGCAGAGGCGGGGCTGCATGGACAGCCTGTCGCAGTCGCGCAGCAGATCCGTGCCGCAGGTCATGCGCTCGTAGACGGCGTTTTGCTGAGCAATCTGCTCGCGCAGCGCGGCGCGTTTTTCGTCCATCATCGCGACCAGCTCCGCAAGCGGGCAGTTGGTCATGATGCGCTTGATTTCGTCAAGCGAAAAACCCTGCCGCTGGAGGCCTTTGATGATGCCCAGCCGCTGCACGTCCGCGATGGAGAAACGCCGAAAGCCGCTGGAAGCGGTTCTATCCGGCGAGAGCAGCCCCTTTTCCTCATAATAGCGAAGAGCTTCGGGCGTGAGGCCATAAGCGATGGAAAGCGCGCTGATGGATATTTTCATGAAAACGCTCCTGCAAAAGAAAATAATCTTGTTCTTTCATATCCATTTTACAGGAAACGGGCGGAAAAAGCAATCCCCCGAAGGGGGACGGAACGCCGGCGTTTCAGAATGCTTCACGCGGTTTGAACGCATGTTTTTTCATTTAAAATCAAATCATGGGTTGACAGGTCGCTTTAAACTGTATATACTGTTCATGAACAGCTGAAACGGAGATGAACGGATTGGAGATACTCATCAGCAACGCGTCCGGCTTGCCGATTTACGAGCAGATTACGACGCAGATTAAACAGAAGATCCTCTCCGGCGAACTGGCGGCGGGCGAGGCACTGCCCTCCATCCGCGCGCTGGCGAAGGACTTGCGGATCAGCGTTATCACGACCAAGCGGGCGTATGACGAGCTGGAACGCGAAGGGCTGGTGTGCACGGTGGCGGGTAAGGGCTGCTTTGTCGCCGCGCGCAACCGGGAATGGATTCGGGAAGAGCTGCTGCGGCAGATCGAGACGCATTTGGAAAAGGTTGCCGAATTGGCGGCGCAGGCGGATGTGAGCGGCGAGGAGCTTTGCGAGATGCTCCGCGCGCTTCGGGAGGAGAATGAACCATGAATGCGATTGAATTGAACCACGTCGCCAAGCGATACGGCGACTTTGCTTTGGAGGATGTGAACCTGACCCTGCCGCAGGGCTGCGTGCTGGGGCTGATCGGCGAAAACGGTGCGGGTAAATCGACGCTGATTCGCATGATGCTGGGCGCGTGCAGGCCGGACGGCGGCGAGGTGCGCGTGCTGGGCGAAAAGGCGGGGCGGACAGCGGCGTTCACCAAAGTTCGGCAGGATATCGGCGTGGTGCTGGATGAAGCCTGCCTGCCCGACGAGCTGACCGCGCAGCAGGTCGGAAAGGTGATGCACGGCATTTATGCAAACTGGGACGACGCGGCGTTTTCGTCGCTCTGCGCGCGGCTGGATCTGCCGAAGGGCAAGAAGGTGAAGGATTTTTCGCGCGGCACGAAGATGAAGCTGGCGATTGCCATCGCGCTGAGCCACAAGGCGAAGCTGCTCGTACTGGACGAGGCGACAGGCGGCCTTGACCCCGTTGTGCGCGACGAAATCCTCGACCTGCTCAACGACTTCACGCGGGAGGAAGAACACGCGATTCTGCTCAGTTCGCATATCGTGACCGATCTGGAAAAAATCTGCGATTACGTGGTCTTTCTGCATAAGGGCCGCGTGCAGATGGCGGGGGAAAAGGACGAACTGCTGGAGCGCTATGCGCTGCTGAATATGACGCACGAAGATTATGCGGCGATGGAAAAAAGCGGCGTGGCGCGCATGCTGGAGGGTCACGGCGGCGTTCGCGTGCTGATGGAGCGGCAGGCCGCGCCGCGCGGCGCGCAGACGGAACGGCTGGGGCTGGAGGACATGATGCTGCTGCTGGAAAAGGGGGAGAAGGCGTAATGAAAGGCATTTTATTCAAGGATTTTCTGTCGGCTAAAAGGATTTTGACGATCTATCTGTTGATGATTATCTGCTTCTCCTTCGGCGGGGCAAAAGGCGTGTTTTTCGCGCTCTGCTATTCCATCATGGTGCCGGTCAACCTGCTGGGTTTTGACGAGCGCAGCCGGTTTGACCGATACGCTTCCGTGCTGCCGCTGACGGGAATGCAATGCGTCGCGGATAAATACATCGTGATGTATCTGAGCATGGCGGTGATGATGGTGCTCAGCTCGTTGATTGCTTTCATTCGGACGGGGGCTGCGTCGGCGATGGAAGATATGCTGCTTTACGCGGCGACGGTGCTGGCGACGCATGCGCTGTGCATGCCGCTGCTGATCCGCATGGGCGTGACGAAAGGGCAGTGGGTCTATCTGCTGGCGCTGGTCGCTGAGTTCGGCGTGACGGCCATCATCGGTAAGCTCGGCGGCGAAGGCGTCGTGGAGAAGATTTCCGCGCTGGCCCTTCCGATTTTCCTTGCCGCGCTGGCGGTGAACGTCGCTTCGATGTTCGTCGCGGCGAAGATGTTTGATCGGCGGGCGGAGGGGTAAAACGCTCTCAGTCAGTTTCGCTGACAGCTCCCTCCCAGCTCCCTCCAGGAGGGAGCCTTTTGGTTTGAAGACACAGGTACGAAAGGGCAAAGCCTCCCTCTCCGAGGGACGCTTGAAATCGTCGCCGCCTGTGGTGGATTCAGACGATGAAAAACGCCGAAGGTTGGCTGCCGAAGGCAGACGGTAAAACACTGACCGCCTTTGAAAACGGAAAACATTTGATAGGAAAAAAAGCGGGTTTCGTTGTATAATAGACACCGTATTGAAAAGTAAAGGAGAAAAATCCGTGAAGAAAAAGAAAAAATGGATCAAGTGGGTTGTGATTCTCGTGATCGTGGCCGCCATGATCGGCTGGTTCATGATGGTTTCCCGAAAGACGCAGGACGTGGCCTATACCGATGTGCAGGCGACGCTGGGCAGCATCGAGACCTATTACAATTTTGACGGGCTGGTCAAGGCCAAGCGCGTGCAGACGATTACCGCTGCGCAGAGCGACAAGGTGCGCACGGTGTATGTGACGCAGAACCAGCAGGTCAAAAAAGGCGAGCGCCTGTATCGGCTGGAGGGCGGCGAAACCGTTGAGGCCGATATCGCGGGCGAGGTGACAGGACTGTACGTCGAGCAGGGCGGCGTGGTGACCGCAGGCGAGACGACCGTGCAGATCATCGACATGAACAGCCTTGAAATCGAGCTGAACGTCGATGAATACGACGTGGCGGCAGTCGTGCCGGGGCAGGCGGTGCAGGTCAACGTGCTTGCGCCGGATGTGAACTTCGCCGGCAGCGTGACGGCGCTCAACAAGAACGGCACGGCCTCCGGCGATCTGTCGTATTACACGGCGACGGTCGCGTTTGACGCGACGGAGAACGTCTATCCCGGCATGCAGGTGAGCGCCAAGGTGCTCAAGGAGCAGGCCGAAGACGCGGTGCTCATCCGTCAGGACGCGGTGCAGTTTGACGATTACAACAAGCCTTACGTGCTCGTGCGCGGCGCGGACGGCAAGAGCGTGGAGCAGAAGAGCGTGACCGTCGGCGTAAGCGACGGCATGAACTGCGAAATCACCAGCGGCCTGAACGCGGGCGACACGGTGCTCAAGTCCTCCGGCGTGACGATGGCCGAGCTGATGGAGCAGATGCAGGCCCAGCAGCGCACCAGCCGATAAGCGGAGGCCGCCATGAGCAACGACTTTTTCAAAATGCGCGGCATTGTCAAGCAGTATCAGATGGGGAATGAAGTGCAGACCATTCTCAAGGGAATCGATCTGGATATTGAAGAGGGCGAGTTTCTCTCCATCCTCGGCCCGTCGGGCAGCGGCAAATCCACACTGATGAATATCATCGGCTGTCTGGATACGCCGACGTCGGGCGAATACATTCTGCATGGACGCATGATTCGCGATTTGGATGAAAAACAGCTGGCGCACATCCGCAGCAAGGAAATCGGCTTCATCTTTCAGCAGTTTCAGCTTCTGCCGCGGCTCGACGCGCTCAAGAACGTGGAGCTGCCGCTGATTTACGCGGGCGTTCCGCCCAGAGAGCGCACGCGGCGCGCGGAGGAAATGCTCGTGCGCGTCGGCCTGAAAGACAGGATGCACCACTACCAGAACCAGCTTTCCGGCGGTCAGCAGCAGCGCGTGGCGATTGCGCGCGCGCTGGCGACCAACCCGACGCTGCTGCTGGCGGACGAGCCGACCGGCGCGCTCGATCAGGCGACGGGCGAACAGGTGATGGCGCTTTTCCGCGAGCTGAACGACGAGGGGCGAACCATCGTCATGATTACCCACGACCTCAAAATCGCGCGCCACGCGAGCCGCATCGTCAACATTCTGGACGGCGTGCTCTCCGAGGGGGTGAGCGCCTATGATTAAAAAGAAGTGGGATATGTTCGCGGAGAGCGTCTCCATGTCGCTTTCCAACATCGCGGGCAACAAGATGCGCACGTTTTTGACCACGCTGGGCATCATCATCGGCGTGGGCGCGATCATCGCCCTGATGACCGTTGTGCAGGGCGCGACGGACACCATGAACGCCCAGTTTGACGCGATGGGTCTGGGCACGCTGCGCGTCTCCGTGACGGGCACAGCGATCAAACATGGCCTGACGGACGACGATTTGCAGACGATTCTGGATTGCGAACATGTCGCAGGCATTTCGCCGTCGCTGAATGCGACCGTGACGGCCAAGCGCGGGAACGTGTGGAGCGATTCAATCTCCGTCAACGGCAACAACGACGAGTATTTCCGCCATAATCCGGATCTGCTCCGACGCGGCCGCGCCATCGACGTGTTGGATGTGGAAAACAACGCGCGCGTCTGCCTGGTGGACGGCGACGCGGCCAAGACGCTGTTTTTCGGCGAAGACCCCGTCGGGCAGACGTTTTATCTCGACGGGTTTGAGTATACCGTCGTCGGCATGATCGACGAGGACGAAAACGCCAGCCTGTTCTCTCAAATCCTGATGGGCGGCAAGACGGACGGCACGGTCTACGTACCGTACAGCTCGGCGAAAAAGCTGCTGGGCACCTCCACCGTCACCGCCGTAGAGGTTTATGTCACCGATCCGGACGACACGGATGCGGCGGTGGACGAACTGGAAGCGGCGCTGGACGGCATTTTCAATGATAAGGATAACACCTACACCATCATCAATATGGAATCCATGACGGACGCAATGAACCTGATGACCTCCATGATGATGTCGCTGCTGGTGGGCATCGCATCCATCGCGCTGGTCGTCGGCGGCATCGGTATCATGAACATGATGCTCGTCACCGTCACGGAGCGCACGACGGAAATCGGCCTGCGCAAGGCGCTTGGCGCTGAACCTGGGCAGATTCAAATGCAGTTTTTGATCGAGGCAATCATCCTCTCGCTGCTTGGCGGCGTCATCGGCGTGATTGTCGGTCTGAGCGTGTCGTTCGCCATCTGCATGAATACGGATATCACGTTCAGCCTGAACACCTTTGCCATTGGGCTGGGCGTGGGCTTTTCGGCGGCGGTGGGCATCATTTTCGGCTGGGCGCCTGCGCGCAAGGCCAGCCGCCTGAACCCGATTGACGCGCTGAGGAGTATGTAAAAAAGGTTTAAAACCGCCGCAAAGCGAGTCTGATAGGGATTGATATCGCGTGCCCGCTGTGCGGGATTCAACGGGATATCAATCATCCCTCAGTGGGGTATGGGGCAAAGCCCCATGAATGCTCTTCTTTTCAAGCGATTTCAGAGCAGACTGCGTAGCAGTCTACGATTGAAACGGTGGCGGAATGCAAACAAAATCATAACGGCCCAAAAGAAAGGATACGGATATATGAAGAAACGGATTGCGATGATTGCAATGATGGCTTCCCTGGTCACGACCACCGCCTTCGCCGAAGGCGTCAAGATCGACGGCAGCATCAAGAGCGCTGAAACCAAAACCATCCTCGCGCCGTATAGCGGCGTGGTGGGCAATTACGCCGTGACTGCGGGCGACGCGGTGAACATGGGCGACGCGCTTTTTGCGTTGCGCACCGAACAGGTCTATGCCGATTTTGACGGCACGGTGACCGCCGTGTTTGCGCAGCCCGGCGACAGCGCCGCTTCTGTCGAGGAGCGTTACGGCGCGCTGGCTTACATCGAGCAGGATGTGCTCTATCGCGCGGAATGCACCACGACCGGCGGCGACAGCGACAACGAAAACAAGATGATTCACGTCGGCGAGAAAGTATATATCCGCTCGACGAGCAACAACGACCGCGTGGGCGAGGCACGCGTCATCGGCGTGGAGGGCAAGAGCTACACGCTGGAGGTGACGAGTCAGACGGATATGCGTATGAGCGAAAACATCAAGGTTTATCGCAGCGCGAACCACGCCAATTCCAGCTGTATCGGCACGGGCAAGCTTTCCCGCGTTGATCCACAAGGCGTGACGGCTACGGGTTATGTGCTCGCCGCATATGTGGAGGACGGCCAGCATGTCAGCCGCGGCGACGTGCTCTTTGACGTTGTGCCTGATGTGCTGGACGGCATGGTCGGCGGCGACGGTCACGTTTATATGCCGGAAGACGGCGTGCTGCTCAGCGTTTCGGCAGTGAGCGGCGAACAGGCGGCCAAGGATGCTGTTCTGGCGACGTATTGCCCGAAAGACGCGATGCGTCTCGTCTGCTCGGTGGATGAACAGGATCTTTCCGAATTGGCTGTCGGCGATGTGATGCAGGTGACGCTGGACGCATATGAAGATAAGCCCCTGAGCGGCACGATTGTGAAAATCGCTTCCGCCAGCGGCGATGACGGCACAAGCACGTCGTTTGACGTGACGATCGAGCTGGAAGCCAACGACCTGATGCGTATCGGCATGAGCGCCTCGGCAGAAAGGTAAGAGAATACAGGGAAAAACGGGGCGGTTTCAAGGAGCCGCTCCGTTTTTTCGTAAAAAAGAAAAAAATTGTAAAAAAGGGGTTGCTTTTTCTGCGTGGCTATGCTATACTATCTAACGTTCCGAGCGAACAAAGTGAATAAGCCATGGGGCATTAGCACAGTTGGTAGCGCGCTACATTCGCATTGTAGAGGTCAGCGGTTCGAATCCGCTATGCTCCACCACAAGAAAAACCCTTGATTCTATTAGAATCTTGGGTTCTTTTTTTATAGGAAATTGCAAAAAGAAGAGCAGATGCGATAAAATAGAGGATGAAAACATAACGGCATAGCCAAACAGAGCGAATCGGGGGATTCGCGACGACGCAAGTTATGAAGTTGTGTTTGGGGAAAAGACTACGCAAGACGGGATTAGAGGAAAGCGCACCACAAGAAGGCAGGGGGAGTTGATGAGGGCATAGCCTGCTTTCTGGTGCAGAATTTGTTTTTGGCTCATTCAAAGTTGAAATATCCGGTTTATTCGCTTGATCGTCCCATTCGGTTACATCGATATTAAGGTTCCGCTAAAAAAATAAGATTATGCGATCTTTCTTTCGGAAAAAAGGCTTTTATATTCTGCCTGTTCTTGATCTGCACTTGTAAATATGATATGATCAAATAGGATATAATCAAATTACATCAAATGGAAAGAAGTGTAATAAAAGACCGGTTAAACGACAGGAGCGTGTTGCTATGCAGGGCAGGAAAATCGCCGCGTTTTCCGCGATGCTGGCGTGTGCCGCATTGCTGTTAGGCGGATGCGGCGCGGAAAAAGCCGTAGAAAAAACGGATAAAAGTGTGAAACCCGTGATCGTCGTCGGCAGTGATAATTACCCGCCGTATAATTATGAAGATGTGGACGGACGGCCCACGGGCATCGACGTGGATCTGGCAACGGAAGCCTTTGCGCGCATGGGGTATAAGGCTGTTTTCTCGGTCATCGACTGGGAAGCGAAAAAAGAGCTGGTGGAAAGCGGCGAAATCGACTGCATTTGGGGCAGTTTCTCCATTGACGGCCGCGAAGATCAATACCGCTGGTCCGCGCCGTACATGGTCAGCCGTCAGGTGGTCGCGGTGCGCAGCGACAGCGATATCTATACGCTTGCCGATCTGGCTGGGCGGCGCGTGGCTGTTCAGACCACGACCAAGCCGGAGGATATCTTTCTTTCGCATGACGACCCCAGAATCCCGGCGGTGGGCGAGATTTTTTCGATGCAGAACCGGGAATTGATGTATCCGTTCCTAAGCAAAGGGTATGTGGACGCGGTCGCCGCGCATGAAACGGCAATTTTGCAGTGCATGGCGGATTACGGGCTGGAATACCGCATTCTGGATGAGCCGCTGCTGACGGTGGGGCTGGGCGTCGCGTTTGCGAAGGAAGACGAGCGGGGGCTGGAAAAGGCGCTTTCCGCCGTGTTTGAGGAAATGCGGGAAGATGGGACGATGGAGCAGATCATCGGGCAATATCTGGATGAGCCGCGCGGATATATGGGGGGTGGAGACCGATGAAACGCAAAGCTGACCGGGTTTCCATCCGCATTCTCCATATTGAGGTTCTGCTGGGTCTGGTGCTGGCGGTCGGCGTGTTTCTGACGGCCGCGCACCTGGATATGGAAGCGGCCCATCAGATGATGATGACGACGGCCCAATATGTGAAGGAGCAATGCAACCGATACGACCGCATCGATCTGGCCGACGAAACGAAGAGCCTGATGCGCGTGATCCAGAGCGCCGGACAGATTGCCCATGAGCTGGAGAAAGACGCGGCGGGCGGCGGTCTCCGCACGCCGGAAGTCTATGCCCGTCAGGCCTATGTTTCCGGATTGATGCTCATGGATGAAATGGGGAAGCTTGTAGAGGCATATCACGAGGCCGACGGCGGGCCGGAACGGCTGAGCGAATATCTGGATTCCGCGTCGCTGCTGGATGTGGCGGCGTATCCCGAAAAGCGGTATGCCACCCGCTATATCTGCGAGGACGGAAGCACGGTGGATCTGGCGGCTGTCGGGCGCAGAGACGCGCCGGGCATCGTGGCGGTGTATTACCATACTTCGGCGGAATATATCCGTTCGTTCAGCCTGTCCGTCAGCTCCATGCTTTCCGGTTACGGCACGGAGACCAACGGAACCATCGTCGTCAGCGACGGAAACGCCATCATCGCCAGCAACGATGAGACGCTCATCGGGCGCAGTACGGATGAGCTGTTCATCCTCCGCCGGATCAAGGAAACGCCTGCCAGCGACGTGCTGGTGCATACCAACCGAACGAAGGACGATTGGACACAGTATTTCGGCCTGATGGAACGTGGGCGGAACGTCTACGTCTATGTATACAGCAGCGAGCGGGACGTGTTTGACAGCACCCTTCAAAATGTGTGCTACGCGCTGATTGCGTATGCCGTCGTTCTGGCGGTGATTCAGGTGATTCGCTGGCGGACGGCGCAGAGCTACCGGGAAAAGGAGTATCAGGTTCAGGCGCAGTACGCGGAGAAACTGCGCAGTGCCAACGAAGAGCTGAGCGCCGCCGTGGAACAGGCGGACAGGGCCAACGCCGCGAAAACCAGTTTTCTTTCCCGCATGAGCCACGACATCCGAACGCCGCTCAACGGCATCATCGGCCTGATCGCCATCGACGACGCGCACCCCGGCGATCTGGCGCTCATCACCGCCAACCGCGTCAAGATGAAGATTGCGGCGAATCATCTGCTCAGCCTGATTAACGACGTGCTGCAAATGAGCAAATTGGAGAGCGGCGAAGTGGCGCTCTCGCATGAGCCGCTCGACCTCAATCGGCTTTCGCGCGACATCCTGACCATTGTGGAGCAGCGCGCCGCAGAAGAGGGCGTCACGCTGGAATATGACCGGGAACAGCCGGAACGCGTCAAAATCGGCAGCGTATACGGAAGCCCGCTTCACATTCGACAGATTTTTCTCAACATATACGGCAACTGCATCAAGTATAACAAACCCGGCGGCAGCGTGAAGACGGTTTGCCAGTATTTGGGGAATCAGGACGGCATTGTGACTTACCGCTGGGTGATCCGCGACACGGGCATCGGCATGAGCGAAGCGTTTCTGGCGCACATCTTCGACCCGTTTTCGCAGGAGCACATCGACGCGCGGAGCATGTACCACGGAACGGGGCTGGGCATGTCTATCGTCAAGAGCCTGATTGACAAGATGGGCGGCAGCATCGAGGTATCCAGCCGGGAGGGAGAGGGTTCCGAATTTGTCATCACCCTGCCCTTTGAAATGGCAGACGCTGTGCCCGAAGCCCAAGAACAGGCTGAGCCGGAGAAAAAGGCGGATGTACGCGGGCTTCACCTGCTGCTGGCGGAGGACAACGAGCTGAACGCCGATATCATCCGAACGCTGCTGGCGGATTACGGAATCACCACGGACACTGCGCAGGACGGCCAAAAGGCGCTGGAACTGTTTGAAAGCCATGTGCCGGGCACATACGCGGGCATTTTGATGGATATGATGATGCCCAACATGGACGGCGTCAGCGCGACACGGGCGATTCGGGCGCTGGCACGCGCGGACGCGAAAACAATTCCCATCATCGCGATGACTGCCAACGCGTTTGACGAGGACGCGAAGGCGTGTTTCGAGGCGGGCATGAACGCCCATCTGGCCAAGCCGTTCCAAATGGAAAAAGTCGTCGCCGTAATCGCCCAATTCTGCCGGAAAGCGTAAAACGGAAAAGCCCCCAACAAGAAGTGCGGCGCGCCGGAGAGCGGCGGCAGGAAATTCCGCCCGCGCCGCGAAATATACAGGCGTAAACCGCAAATTCACTTTGAACGAAAGGAAATGGCTATGAAGTTCTTTATCGATACGGCAAACGTAGATGAAATTCGCAAGGCAAACGATATGGGCGTGATCGCCGGCGTGACGACCAACCCCAGCCTGATTGCCAAGGAAGGCCGCGATTACGCGCAGACGCTCGCGGAAATCGCCTCCATTGTGGACGGCCCGATTTCCGGCGAGGTGAAGGCGACGACGACGGACGCGGAGACCATGGTGAAGGAAGGCCGCGCGATTTACGCGCTCGATCCCAAGCACATGGTCGTCAAGATCCCGATGACGGCGGAGGGCCTCAAGGCCATCAAGACGCTCTCCGGCGAAGGTATTCCGACCAACTGCACGCTGATTTTCTCGGCCAATCAGGCGCTGCTGGCGGCGCGCGCGGGCGCGGCGTATGTCAGCCCGTTTCTGGGCAGGCTGGACGACATCTCCCAGCCGGGCATCGAGCTGATCCGCACGATTGCGGCGATTTTTGCCAACTATCCGGATATCAGAACCCAGATCATCGCCGCGAGCGTGCGCAACCCGATTCATGTGACGGACTGTGCGCTGGCGGGCGCGGACATCGCGACGGTGCCGTATAAGGTGATCGAGCAGATGACGCATCATCCGCTGACCGATCAGGGCATTGAAAAATTCAGGCAGGATTATGTCAAAGTCTTTGGAGAATAAACGCTGAAAACGACAGAGAAAGTATATCGGCATCAGCATGGACACGCTGCGCTATTATGAACGCATCGGCCTGCTCCACGTGGCCAGGGATAAGCGGAGCCGCCAATGCGTCTATACCGAGCATGAAATCATGCGGCTGCTGGATTTTCGGAAGAGGCGGTCTGTATGCCATTGGCAACTGCTCCGGCAGCTTCTTCAGCGGCAACTATCCGGAGTTGTTTGTCGGCGTGGCCGTCGGCCGCACGATGACCCAGGGTCGCTTGGCTGTGAAGGCGATTTTGGAAAACGCGTAAGGACGAACGGAATCTTGAATGGAATCAAAAAAGAGCGCTTCCCGTGCGGAGGCGCTCTTTTCCTATGCAAAAAGTCAGCGGTTCAGTTTCAAATGTCTCGGCAAACCCTTTTGATACTCCGGCTTGACCTCCTGCGCGATCAGCGGGCGGGCATAGGCGAGAAACGGCTCGTGCAGACGGTAACGCTCCGCGTCGATCCAGTCGAGCGGAATCGTCTTTTCCAGATTGGCGATGTCGTGGATGTCGTGCAGCTCAAAGCCGCAGACATAGGGTTCGTCGCTCACGCGCTTGAGCGCGGCCATCACGCCGGTTTTGCCCTGAAACGCCGCGTCCACGGCGAACGCGCCCACGTCGAACGATTCGGAAACGTCGGTTTCACTGGCGACGTGCGCGGCACAACGCTGAAGGGTGGAAAGCTCGACGGCGCGGGTTTTGCTGTGCAGCCGGGCGGCGATGAGGCCGGAAAGATAATGCGCCGTGCCGCCCAGATAGGTATGGCCGAACGCATCGACGTTGACGGGGTTATGCGCCAGTTCGCAGACGTAGCGCCCCTCGGCTGTGCGCACGCCCTCGGAAACGGCGACGACCAGAGACGGCGTCTGCTGCTGAAGCGCATCCACGCGGGCGATGAAATGCTCCGGATCAAACGGCACTTCCGGCAGGCAGATCATGGCCGCGCCTTCGCAGTCTTCGTCTTCCGCAAGCGCGGCGGCGGCGGTCAGCCAGCCCGCGTTGCGGCCCATGATTTCCACAACGGTTACGGATTTGAGGTCGTAAATCGTGGAATCGCGCACCAGCTCTTTGATCGTCGTGCCGATGTATTTGGCGGCCGAGCCATAGCCCGGCGTGTGATCGGTGTGGGTCAGGTCGTTGTCAATCGTCTTGGGCACGCCGACGAAGCGGATATCGCTGCCGATTTTGGCGGCATAATCGCTCAGTTTGAGGATGGTATCCATGCTGTCGTTGCCGCCTATATAGAAGAAATAGCCGATGTCATAGCGGCGCAGCGCGTCGAAAATCGCCTGATAAACGGCCTCCATCTGGCCGCTTTCCGGCAGTTTGTAGCGGCAGCTGCCCAGATAGGAAGCGGGCGTGTGGCGCAGCAGGGACAGCTTTCCCGGCGCGTCGAGCGCTTCCGTCAGGTCGATCACTTCATCCTTGAGCAGGCCCTGTACGCCGTGGCGCATGCCGAAGACCTTTTGAACGCCGTGCCTGCGGCAGGCGCTGAAAACGCCCGCCAGGCTGGAATTGATGACACAGGTGGGGCCGCCGCTCTGGCCGACAATCGCGTTGATACCCATGCTTGATAATCGCTCGCTTTCCTGTTATTCCCTATGTTTTTGCTCTGCGGATAATGCACAAAAACAATCCGCATGCGCAGAATCCGGACGCTTTGCGCGCAGCGGCATACGTGCAGGCGGGCTCAGCCCGCTCGAATCTATCCCGTCCATTATATCATCCGCACCGGGACAAGGGCAAGGGACAAACTTTATTTTGTGGGGAAAATGTGGTATCATACTGCGCAGAGAAAAAGGATGGAGGATGACGATGAAGAGACTGTTTTGGGCGCTGGCGGCGGCGCTGATGATGTTTGCGCCTACAGCCCTTGCGCAGACGGCGCAGGAAATCACGGATACATGCACGCTTTCAGCCGTAGGCAAAAAGACGCTGGGACGCATGACGGATGGGCAGTATCAGACGTATTGGGCCTCTTCGTCGGGCAGTTACGCCTATGTGGAGATCGAAGCGGAGGAATCCGTCGGCGGCCTATATGTGCAGTTTTATGAAGATATCGCGGCGCTGGAAGTGCAGACCACGGACGACGCGGGCGCATGGCGGACGGTTGCTGTGAGCGGCGGCAGCTTTTTGAACGAGTATATTGCGCTGGACGCAGGGACTGAGACTGTGCGTATCCGTCCGAAGGACGGTAAGGGGCGGCTGTTTATCGCTGAGCTGCACGTCTTTGGCGAGGGCGACGTGCCGGACTGGGTACAGCAATGGGAAGCGCCGCTCGACAAGGCGGATTTGCTGGCGCTGGCGGCGCACCCGGACGATGAATTGCTGTTTTTGGGCGGCACGATTCCCTATTACGCAGGGGAAATGGGCAGGAAGGTGCAGGTGGCCTACCTTGTGCCGACGATGCCATATCGGCGGCTGGAACTGCTGGACGGTCTGTGGCTCTGCGGGGTGAAGAATTACCCGATGATCGGCCATTTCCCGGATAAGTATCAGCTGACGCTCAAGGGGATGTACGCCCAGAAGGGATGGAGCCGGGAGAGCGTCTATCGTTTTGTCGCCGAGACTTATCGCGCGTGCAGGCCGGACGTCGTGGTGACGCAGGACGTGAACGGCGAATACGGCCACGGCGCGCATCGGGCGGCGGCGGACGCGGCTCAAGCGGCCATTGCGCTGGCGGCGGATGAAAACGATCAGGAGAAAATGACGCACAGCGAACCGTGGCAGGTGAAGAAACTGTATCTCCATCTGTACGAGCAGAATCCGGTGAAGATGGATTGGCGCAAACCGCTGGCGGCGTTTGGCGGCCAAACCGCGTTCGATCTCGCCAGCCGGGCGTTTGAATGCCATATTTCCCAGCAGCGGACGGATTATCATGTCGAGGATTTTGGGCCGTATGATAACTCAAAGTTTGGCCTGGCGTATTCGGCGGTCGGGGAAGACGTTCAGAAAGACGATTTCTTTGAAAATCTGGAGTGAGCATCGTCTGTGGACGATACTGAACCGAGAAAACTCAGTTCCCTTGTGGGGTTTGGGGCAAAGATCCAGGAAAGGAGCAGCTATGAGAATTCGCATGGCCGGGCTGGGGGACGCGGCGGCGCTGCTTGCCATCTATGCGCCGTATGTGCGGGAGACGGCGATCACCTTTGAATACGATGTGCCGAGCGAGAAAGAATTTGCCGGGCGTATCGCGCATACGCTGGAGAAGTTTCCGTATCTGGTTGCGGAAAACGACGGCGAAATCGTCGGCTATGCGTATGCGGGCGCGTTCCATCCGCGCGCGGCCTATCAGTGGTGCGCGGAGATGAGCGTCTATGTGAAGCGGGATGCGCGGCGCATGGGCGTGGGGCGGAAACTCTATGACGCGATGGAAACGATTTTGAGCATGCAGCGGCTGACCAACGTGGAAGCCTGCATCGCCGTGCCGAGCGCGCCGGACGCGCATTTAACCCTGGACAGCGTGCGATTCCATGAAAAAATGGGCTACCGCATGGTCGGCGAGTTCCATCAGTGCGGATATAAGTTTGACACATGGTATGACATGGTGTGGATGGAGAAGCATATCGGGGAACATGTGCACCCTCAGCCGCCGATTCTGGGGATTAAGCAGATTGAAAAAGAAGCGGGAGAGATGCTCAGCCCGCTTATTCGCTGAGCCAGCGGTGCATGATTTGGCATTCTTCCTTCGCCATACCGGGAAAAACGCCTTCCCGCAGAGCGCAGAGTGTGTCGTTATGTTCCCGCAGGCGCGGCAACAGACGCGGCCAATCCATCACGCCCTGGCCGAGCGGACGGTTTTCCCACTTGCCTTCGCCGTTAAACACGCCGTCTTTCACGTGCAGCACGCAGATCTGTTTGCCGAAGCAGGAAAGCGCACGCTCCAAAATCTCCATCTGCGCTTCGGGCGCGGCGGTTTCGGGCGTGACGAGGTTCGCCGTATCGAGGATGACGCGCAGATTGGGACTGCTGACATCCGCAATCAGGCGGCGGGTGAGTTCCGGCGTGTTGAGCGTATGCAGCGCGACGGGTTCAATGCCCACGAGCGCATGCACCTGTTCGGCGTGTGCGCAGACCTCGCGGGTGAAATCCAGCAGGCGGGCATAGGCGGCTTCACGCTCGGATTCGGGAAAGGTGAAATGGGTCGTCTCCGTGCCGACGCAGCCCGCGCCAAGGATGACGCTGGCGGACAGGGAACGCTTGAAACGCGCCTTTGCCTCCGCCAACACATCGGGATCGCGATCGCTGGCGCTGACATAGCAGCCCATCACGGGCAGGACAATTCCGGCGAACGCGCTGCGGATTTCACTGAGCGCGCCGGGGGTCATATACTGTTCTGCGGGCACGGGAAACGCTTTGGCAAAAGCGAGCTGCGTGGCTTCAAACCCGGCCTCGCGGATGGCCAAAGCCAGCGCGCGGGGTTCCATACGGCCAAAATCATGGCCGCGCATGCCGATGATCATCGAAAAAAGACCTCCTGTTCCATTCATATGACACCAGTATACGCCCGATTGCGAAAAAAAGAAAGAACCTGACAGGCGCTTGCTCTGAAGCCGTTCATCGCGTATAATAAAGATAATGAACTTGCAGGAGGAAAACAAGATGGAACTCAGTAAAATGCTTGCGATGGTGGATCACACGCTGCTCAAACCCGAAGCGACCTGGGCGCAGATTCAGCAGATTTGCGACGACGCGATGAAGTACCACACGGCGACAGTGTGCATTCCGGCCAGCTATGTTGCGCGGTGCAAGGCGTATATGCAGGACAGGGCGGACAAGGTGGGCGTGTGTACGGTCATCGGTTTCCCGACGGGCTATTCCACGACGGCGGCGAAGGTTTTTGAAGCGGCCGACGCGGTGAAGAACGGCGCGGACGAGGTGGACATGGTCATCAACATCGGCATGCTCAAGGATGGGCGCGACGACGAGGTGCTCGCCGAAATCAATGCGATCAAGGCGGCCTGCGCGGGCCATCCGCTCAAGGTCATCATTGAAACCTGTCTGCTGACCGAGGAAGAGAAAATCCGCATGTGCGACATCGTCTCCCAATCCGACGCGGATTTCATCAAAACCTCGACGGGCTTCTCCACCGCCGGCGCGACGTTTGACGATGTGGCGCTGATGAAAGCGCATATGAAGCCGGGAAAGGGCATCAAGGCGGCGGGCGGCATCGCCTCGCTGGACGATGCCTACAAGTTTATTGAGCTGGGCGCGACGAGACTGGGCACGAGCCGTATTGTCAAGCTGGTCAAGAATGAAGAAGCAACGGGGTATTGAGCTTCAAGCGCCGAACAATCGGCGCTTTTCCCGTTTTCGGGGTGGATTTGGATGGCAGATTTAGAATCCAATTCTCAATTTGCCGGAAAAACAGCGGAAAGCATGCGAAAATAAAAAATTTCAGAAGGCAAACAACGAAAAATGCGTCAAAATGATTGACACCAGCAGGAAAAACTGCTATCATAGAAAGGCAAGCCGCTCGGGACAGGTCTGCAAATGCCCAAGGGCTACCTAAACCCGGCGAGTATTTATGAGGAGGTGTCACCATAATGTACGCGATTATTGCGACTGGTGGCAAACAGTACCGCGTCAGTGAGGGCGACGTGATCTACATCGAGAAGATCGATGCTCAGGTTGACTCCACGGTTTCTTTTGACGTTCTGCTGATGGGCAACGACGGCGACGTGAAGATCGGCACGCCGGTTGTCGAGGGCGTCAAGGTCGAGGGCAAGGTCGTCGGCCAGATCCGCGGCGAGAAGATCGTCGTCTACAAGTACAAGTCCAAGAAGAACTATCGCCGTAAGCAGGGCCATCGCCAGCCGTACACCAAGGTGGAAATCACCAAGATCGGCTAAGAGATGACCACCATCACGGTCTATACTTCTGCCGACGGCGCGGTTTGCGGCTTTCTGGCCAGCGGACACGCGGGCGGCAAGAAGATACGGGGTTACGATCTGGTCTGCTGCGCGGTTTCCGCGCTGACGCAGACGGGCGTGAACGCGTTGGAAGCCGTCGCGGGGGTGACGCCGTGCGTCGCCGTTCGGGACGGATATCTCAAATGCGAGCTGCCGCGAGAGCTTGAAGCCGGTGCGGCACAGAAAGCGCAGATCGTGCTCCAAACGGTCATGACGGGACTGACAGACATTCAAAAAGTTTATCCGAATCTCATTCGGATACAGAAAGAAGAATGGAGGCAAGCAGATGCTTACGATGAATCTTCAGCTCTTCGCTCATAAGAAGGGCACCGGTTCTTCCCACAACGGCCGCGACAGCGAGTCTAAGCGCCTCGGCGCGAAGCGTGCGGACGGCCAGTTCGTCCTGGCGGGCAACATCCTGTACCGTCAGCGCGGCACCCACATTCATCCCGGCACCAACTGCGGCATCGGCGGCGACGATACCCTGTTCGCTCTGGTGGACGGCGTTGTCCGTTTCGAGCGCATGGGCAAGAAGAAGACCCGCTGCAGCGTGTATCCGGTTGCGCAGTAATTTTTCTACGCAGATTCAGAACGTCTCTTGAAAAAGGGGCGTTCTTTTTTGGTCTGGATTCAACATTCCACCGTTTGAAAAAGCATCAAAAAGAACAGAAAAAAACGCAAAAGTCAGGCGCTTTTTCACCTGTTTTTGCGTGAAAGTCAGTGATATAATATTGGCTTGTAAACGAAGGAAAAAAGTGAAGAACAAAGAGAGGTAATCGTTATGGAAACATTGCTTAGCATTGCCATCGCGCTGTGCGCGGGTCTGCTGGTTTCCCGTTTCGTCAAGCCGCTGAAACTGCCGGCTGTGACGGGCTATCTGATTGCAGGCATTTTGATCGGCCCGTACTGCCTGGGCAAGCTGGGCGTGCAGGGCCTCGGCTTCCCGACGACGACAGATGTAAAAGCGCTGAGTTTGTTTAACGACGTGGCGCTGGGCTTCATCGCGTTTGCCATCGGCAACGAGTTCCGTCTTTCCCAGCTGCGCCAGACGGGCAAGCAGGCGACGGTTATCGGCATTTTTCAGGCGCTGACGGCGACACTGATGGTCGATCTGGTGCTCATCGGGCTGCACTTCTTTGTGCTCGGCGATTCGATGTCCATTGCGGACGCGATTGTTCTGGGCGCGATTGCGACGGCGACCGCTCCGGCGGCGACGCTGATGGTTGTCCGCCAGTACAAGGCGAAGGGCGAATTGACGGATCTGCTGCTGCCGATCGTTGCGCTCGACGACGCGGTCGGTCTGATTGTATTCGCGGTCAGCTTCGGCGTGGCGAAAGCGATCAACTACGGCAATTACGATATGACGAGCATCCTCGTTGAGCCGCTGCTGGAAATCGTGCTTTCCATCCTGATGGGCTTTGTAATGGGCAGCATCTTCTCTGCGGCGGAGAAATATTTCAAATCGAACAGCAAGCGTTTGTCCCTGTCCATCACGTTTGTCATTTTGACGGTAGCGCTCTCGATGATGGAGTTTGAGGTGGGCGGCGTGAAGATCGGCTTCTCCAGCCTGCTGGTGTGCATGATGCTGGGCACGGTATTCTGCAACGTGTGCGATTTCTCGGCGGAGATCATGGAGAAGACCGACCGCTGGACCGCGCCGCTTTACATCCTGTTCTTTGTGCTCAGCGGCGCGGAATTGGAGCTGAACGTATTCAGCAGCATGTCGGTGGTCATCATCGGCGCGGCGTATATCCTTGCACGCTCTTTCGGCAAGTGGTTGGGCGCGAGCATCAGCTCGAAGTTCATGAAGTGCCCGCCGAAGGTGCAGAAGTGGCTGGGCATCACGCTCCTGCCGCAGGCGGGCGTGGCGCTGGGCATGTCTGTCACGGTGGCGCAGACGCTGGGCGCGGACGGCGTGATGGTGCGCAACATTGTTCTGTTCGGCGTGTTGATTTATGAGCTGATCGGCCCGGCGCTGACGAGAATCGCGCTGACCGAGGCGGGAGACATTCAGCCGAAGGCCGAAGCGGTTGTTTCGGCGGACGACTAAGGGGGACGTTGGGGAGACGTTGGGGCTTCGCCCCAAACCCCACCAAGAACCTGAGGTTCTTGGATTTCCCATATTTAAAGGGCCTTGTACGGATGCTTCCGTACAAGGCCCTTTTGTGTTTTTATGTGAAAGATACGAGCTGTAAGCGCGAAGCGAAGAAAGGAGTCTGAGGGATTGAATCCCTCAGATAGGTCTGGGCGACAGCCCAGCGTAACCCTGTTCACATGAAATTAGGAAATCACGTCGATTTCTTCCTGATTCATTGTGGCGTGCGTCTGCATATAAAAATCGTGGATGATCTTCCAGCACTCGTAATGGGTCATCTGGCCGCGCTCGAATGCGCAGTCAACCTGGCAGATGAGCAACTGATACATGTCTGCCGTCCAGTGATCCGGATGAACTTTTTCGGCATAGGCGCGCTCGGTCATCGCGATGAGTTCTTCCCTGAGCGCGGGATCGAAGGGTTTTTCGGGGTCACAGCGACGGCAAACGCGTCTGTCTCATAGCGGGCGACATAGAGATCCAGCAGGTTGGCGACGCCTTCTTCCTTTTCCCGCAGACATTCAAACGCGGGGGAGGCCTGTCGCCTGCCAGCATGGATAGCCTTTTTCCGGCGGATAGGTGCCCAGACAGACGCTCGTCATTTCCAGATTGATGAGGGAAACGACGATGGCCTGATGCACAATCGTGCTGTCGATCTCGCCGTAGCGCGGCCAGAGGTCGGCCACCTTTTGGCAGTATTCGATCATCAATCTGTTATAGCATGGCTGACGGCCGCCTTCAACCAATGAAAAAAGGCGGCTGCCTTCTGCGTAACTGCCCCTTTTGGACACGGGAAAAAGTCATTGATGAGCCTGATAGTGTTTTTTAATCGCCTCGAAGGTTTCGTCGCTCAGGTCGTGCTCGATTTTGCACGCGTCGTGGAGCGCCGTCTCCTTGCTGACCCCAAGGCTCATGAACAGCTGGCTGAGAATGGTGTGGCGCTCATAGATATGGGTCGCAATGCGTTTGCCTTCTTCGGTCAGGTGGATATGGTTATCCTCATCGACGTTGACCAGCCCGTTTTCGCGCATCTGGCGCAGAACGATGGAAACCGTCGGGCGGGAATAGGAAAGATAGGAGCAGACGTCGATGGCGTGAACCTCGTTTTGCTGTTGAGAGAGAATGTAAATCGTTTCCAGATAGTTTTCGATGGCTTCGGATACTGCCATAATCAAATCGCCTCCAAGCGTCAGCCGCGCGCCGACGCTGCGAGCGGCAAATCTGGCCGCGCGGGACGCACAGGCACGGCTATACTGGCTTCATTATAACATATTTCGATAAATCAAACAACGCGGATAAAAAAATTTTGGCTTTTTTTTCTTGAGTCAATGCGTTGACAAATTCGTTAGCGAATGCTAATATATTGCCGTTAGAAAAAGCTAATTTGTGTATGCAAACAAAAGAATACACAGATTGAAAGGGAGGATGGATATGCCGCTTACTATGGTGGGCGTCGGCGAGAGCCGCCCGATCATCCGCATCGGAGGCAGCGATAAGGTGCGCACGCATCTGGAAAACCTCGGCTTTGTTGAGGGGGAGACGGTTCGCGTGGTTTCCGATATCTCCGGCAACCTGATTGTGCAGGTGAAGGACGCGCGCGTGGCCATCAGCCGCGAACTGGCGACCAAGATTCTGGTTTAATGCATTTTAAGCCGGAATCAAGAGTATAAAGAGGAGGACAAAACGATGACGCTGAAGGAAGCCAAGATTGGCTCGACCGTGACCGTGACGAAGGTCGGCGGCGAGGGCGCGCTCAAGCGCCGCATCATGGACATGGGCATCACCAAGGGCGTGCAGATCTACGTGCGCAAGGTGGCGCCGCTGGGCGATCCGGTGGAGGTAACCGTTCGCGGCTACGAGCTGAGCCTGCGCAAGGCGGACGCCGATCTCATCGAGGTCAAGTAAGACCTAAAGGTTTTATCGGAAAGCGGGGAACATGACCCGCTTGATTTCAGGATGAAGGTTAGCAGATTCTAACCGAGGAGGAAAGATCATGGAGATCAAGATCGCGCTTGCCGGCAACCCGAACTGCGGCAAGACTACGCTGTTCAACGCGCTCACCGGCGCGAACCAGTTCGTCGGCAACTGGCCGGGCGTTACGGTTGAGAAGAAGGAAGGCCGCCTCAAGGGCGAGAAGGATGTCATCATTACGGATCTTCCGGGCATTTACTCCCTGAGCCCGTACACGATGGAAGAAGTCGTCGCCCGTAACGTGCTGATCGACCAGCGCCCGGACGCGCTGCTCAATATCATCGATGCGACCAACCTGGAGCGCAACCTGTACCTGACCACGCAGCTCGCCGAACTGGGCATCCCGATGGTCGTTGCGCTGAACATGATGGACGTTGTCCGCAAGAACGGCGACCGCATTGACGCGGCCAAGCTCTCCAATCACCTGGGCGTGCCGGTCATCGAGATTTCCGCGCTGAAGGGCGACGGCGTGATGGAAGCGGCTGAGCGTGCCGTGCAGATGGCGCGCAGCGGCAAGAAGACCATCCCGCAGCATCGCTTCGCCGGCAGCATCGAGCATGCGCTGGCTCACATCGAGGAAGTCGTGCTTCACGACATGCCGGAAGAGCAGCAGCGCTGGTTCGCCGTCAAGATCTTTGAGCGCGACGAGCAGCTGATTGAAAAGCTGAACATCTCCAAGGACAAGCTCACGCACATCGAGCAGGACATCAAGGCCTGCGAAAAGGAAATGGACGACGACAGCCAGTCCATCATCACTTCTGCGCGCTACACCTACATCGCTTCTATCATCGACGGCTGCGTCAAGAAGAGCAACCGCGGCATGAGCACCAGCGACAAGATCGACCGCGTGCTGACCAACCGAATCCTCGGCCTGCCGATTTTCGCGGCCATCATGACGCTGGTTTACTACATTGCGATTTCCACCGTCGGCACGGCGCTGACCGACTGGACCAACGACGTGTTTGTCGGCGAGTGGATTCTTCCGGCGGCGCAGAGCTTCTTTGAGGGCATCGGCTGCGCCGATTGGCTCACCGGCCTGATTGTTGACGGCGTGATCAGCGGCGTCGGCGCGGTTCTCGGCTTTGTGCCGCAGATGCTCGTTCTGTTCCTTGAGCTGTGCATCCTGGAGGACTGCGGCTACATGGCGCGTATCGCGTTCATCATGGACCGTGTTTTCCGCCGCTTCGGCCTCTCCGGCAAGAGCTTCATCCCGATGCTGGTCGGCACCGGCTGCGGCGTGCCTGGCGTTATGGCTTCCCGTACCATCGAGCAGGAGCGTGATCGCCGCATGACGATCATGACCACCACCTTCATCCCCTGCGGCGCAAAGATGCCGATCGTTGGCCTGATGGCCGGCGCGATCTTCGGCGGCGCGTGGTGGGTTGCCCCGAGCGCTTACTTTGTCGGCATCGCGGCGATCATCATCTCCGGTATCATCCTGAAGAAGACCAAGCCCTTTGCGGGCGAACCGGCCCCGTTCGTTATGGAGCTGCCGGCTTACCATGTTCCGACCGTGAAGAACGTGCTGCGCGGCACTTGGGAGCGCGGCTGGAGCTTCATTAAGAAGGCCGGTACGATCATCACCCTGGCCTCTGTGTTCGTCTGGTTCACCAGCTCCTTCGGCTTCGTGGACGGCGCGTTCGGCATGGTCGAGGAGATCGACCAGTCCATCCTTGCGACCATCGGCAACGCGGTCTGCTTCATCTTCGCGCCTCTGGGCTTCGGCGATTGGCAGGCGACAGTTGCGACTATCCTCGGCCTGGTTGCGAAGGAAGAAGTCGTCGGTACGTTCGGCACCCTGTTCGCGGTTGCGGGCGACGCGCTGGAGATGGTTGAGGAAGGCGAGTTCGCTGGTCTGTCCAACATCGCGGCTGCGTTCCATTACAGCCAGCTGGCGGCATACAGCTTCCTGATCTTCAACCTGCTGTGCGCGCCGTGCTTCGCGGCCATCGGCGCCATCAAGCGCGAGATGAACAACGCGAAGTGGACCTGGGCTGCAATCGGCTGGGAGTGCGGCTTCGCTTACGCGGTTGCGCTGATTGTCTACCAGATCGGCGGCCTGTTCACCGGCGACACCACCTTCGGCGCGGGCACCGTGGCGGCTGTGATCGTGCTTGGCGTGCTCATCTACCTGATTGTCCGTCCGTATAAGGAAAGCGAAGAGATGGAAGTCAAGTACACCGGCAAGTAATTTCCCATCCAAACTTCGTATAGGGCGTGTTCCCTTCCCCGATACTGAGGAAGGGAACATTCCCATATTTTCAGAAAGCGAGGAAATCCCGTGGCAACGATTCTTGTATTGATTGTCCTGGCGGCAGTCCTGTTCTTCCTTGCCCGCAGCCTCGTCCGCGAGAAGAAGAGCGGCGGCTGCTCCGGCTGTCCGGGCTGCGGCAGCGGCAAGAGCTGCCATAGCAAGTAAGGAATTGCAGCGCCTCCGACGGAAGTCGGGGGCGTTTTTGTCTGTCCGGCTCGAACGTCTTTCCCGCTCTGCGCATAGCATGGCAGAGAGGTGAAAGCCGATGAAAATGGTTTTCTGGGCTGGTGTGGGCACGCTCTTCCCGTTCCTGATGACGACATTGGGTGCGGCGCTGGTCTTTTTGATGAAAAAGCAATCGGAGGACGGCCCGTGTATGGGCTTTGCGGCGGGCGTGATGAGCGCGGCGGCGGTTTTCAGCATGATTTTGCCCGCGATGCGGCAGAATGAGGGCGGCTGGCTGATCGTGACGCTGGGATTCATGCTGGGCGCGGCGATGATTGCGGGCGTTGACGCGCTGATGTGCCGCGTTCGACGCATTCAGAATGCGTCTGACAGCGCGAGAAAGCGGCTGATGATGGTCGCGGCCATCACGCTGCACAACATTCCGGAAGGCATGGCCGTCGGGCTGGCGTTCGCGCTGGCGGGCGTACAGGGCGGGCTGGCCGCGGCGGCGGTGCTGGCGCT